>ERZ1292623.1292-Hain-H51-01um-R1-1292-length-24365-cov-6_pt1 | contig 18006 bp, 23 predicted proteins | sample MGYA00564398_ERZ1292623 | MGnify/ENA primary metagenome ERZ1292623 (study PRJEB36523, sample SAMEA6512633) | groundwater metagenome | collected 2019-01-07 | study: AquaDiva: Metagenomics assemblies of 32 groundwater samples | reverse complement strand
AAGAAGCCCTCTGAATTGTTGTCATGAGGATAGATACGACAGGCTTTTGATGTTTCTTTGTTATAGGATTCAGAATTCCAAGAGGTTATTCCAGGACGACATTTTAGAGGTAGAGAAAGAGATTCTAATTTTACAGGGAAATTTTTTAAAGCAAAGTTAACTACAGATTCATTTTCTTCTGGAGCATGAGTACAAGTGCTGTATACTAGAGTTCCTCCCACTCTCAAGCATTTAAGAGCAAATGCGAGAAATTTCTTTTGCTGGCGAGAAAATTTTTTAATCATTTTTTGATTCCACATCAGGAATGTTTTTGGGCTTGAACGAAGAGTGCCTTCTCCAGAACATGGGGCATCGAGAAGAATTTTGTCAAATTTTATGTTATTTTTTGAAAGTTTTGAGCAGAGAGAGATAGCATCATGTCTTGTTATAATGCAGTTTGTGCAGCCTGCTTTTTCTAAATTAAATGAAAGAATTTTTATTCTGTTTATTTTTATATCATTTGCTATTAAAGTTCCTTGGTTTTCCATCATTGCTGCTATTTGAGTTGTTTTTGAGCCTGGAGAAGCAGTTATATCCAAAACAAGATCTCCTGGTTTAGGAGCCAAGGCAATTGGAGACATCATTGAAGAAATTTCTTGGATATAATAATAGCCTAAAATATGCTCTAATGAATTTCCTAATTCTCCAGGCATGAGGTTTGATTTTACTAATAGTATTTCTGGATGAGAGTTGAATGGTTGAGAAACCTCCCATTTTTTTGATAATCTTTCTAATAGTTCTTTTGGAGAAATTTTGAGAGTGTTACAGCGAATAAAATTTTCAGGGCTTGTGTGAATAATTTTTTCAAATTTTTCAAAGTCTGAGCTTTCAGGCAAAAGTTTTTCTAATCTTTCTCTGAAGGCAGATTTCATTTGATATTTGTATTGCTTTTCCATAATTACAGAAAGAATTTTAGGGTTTTAAGTATAACGGTTTTGAGAATATTTTATATATTATGTTTTTCTGGTTTTTAAATGATTATAAGATTGAAACATAGAAAGTTTAGATTAAAGGGGAATTTTTTATTTTCTTTAAGATTAAAATTACGGTTGTGGGAAAAGGGCAGTTTTGAAGTTCTTGATTATTATTTAAAGAAAAACAAAAGTTTTATTGATATTGGAGCTTGGATAGGGCCTATTTCATTATATGCTCAAAAATCCTGCAAAAAAGTTTATTCTGTTGAGCCAGATCCTGTTGCTTTTAAATTTCTTGAAGATAATATATTAATGAACAATAGCCAGAAAGACATAAGGATTTTTCCTCTTGCTATTTCTGATAAGAATGGAAAAATTGTTTTGGGAAATCCGAGAAGATTTGGAGACAGCAGATCAAGCATATTAGGAAAAATGAAATACAGAGTTTATGTCGATTCTTTGAAATTTGATGATTTTATCAGGAGAAATAAGATTAGCGACTGCAATTTAATAAAAATTGATATTGAAGGAGGGGAGGAAATTGTTTTACCTTTAATGAATTCATATATAAAAAAGAATAAACCAACGCTTTTGCTTTCTTTGCATCCATATAATTTTAGCTCTTTAGAAAAAGTCTCTGATAAGATTTTAAACGCTTTAAAAGATTATAAATATCTTTATTATACAAACAGAGAAATTATTGATTTGAAAAAACTTAAAAGAGATTTGATGAAAACCTGGCATTTAAAGGAAATTGTTTGTTCTGATATTAAATGGGAAAGATAAGTTTAAAAGATTTGCAAGAAGCAAATCTTTAACCATCACTTCTCACGAAGCATTAAGTTTTTAAGCTTTGTATTTTGAGAGTTTTATGAATAATAGAGTAAGAAGATTTAAAGATGATTATCAAGGCAATCCTGACAATGTTATTGGCAGAAGTTATAAAAGCAAGATAATGAGCGGAGAGATTTATACTGTTAAAGGATTTGTTAATGATGATAGAGGAGAGATAAGGCTTGTTAAGATTGGAATAAGAGGAAGACGCTTCTTTGAAGTTGAGCTGAGAGAATGCTTTTATGATTTGAGAGTTGACTGAAGGGTTTAGAATAACTTAGCCTGTTTGCTTGAAGATACAATATCATCAAAGTCTTTATTGAATAATGTCAAGACTTGTTCTGCAATTGGCTTAATTTGTTTTTCTATGTAGTGTTCATAGTCTATCTTGTGCTTGTGAGCTTGAATAGGCTCTGGACCGTCTGTTGTTATGTAATATTTTATTATATTTCCTTCAAGAGATGAAAGTTTTCTTGCTGCCTTCACATGTGGAGGAGTTGTTTTTGTATATTCATTAAGATTTTTTCTGATTGATTTTGTATATATTAATTTTGAATCTAACTTTCCTGATTTTAAATCTTTGATATATGACTTTATGAATGAAGCAATTTCTTTCTTATGAAAGACTTTTTCTAATAATTGGACTTGGAATTCCTGAGCAGCATCTGTCCAATCTCCACGAATTGCTTCTAAGCCGACAATCTCAACTTCTTCTTTGTCTTTTTTGCTTTCTTTGTCTTGGATGAGCTTAAGACCTGCGTAACGCTTTTTTGCTCCGGCTGTTTCTAATTTTCCACGAAGTTTTGGAATTAGCATTGAAATGTAAAGTTTTTCAAATTCCAATTCAAGGAATGATTCTCTGTTATAGTTTTTCTGGACATAGGAATCATAGAAATTGTTGATATAATCAGCTACTTTTGGACCTAGTAAGAGGGCTTCTTTTTTTTCTAAGTTAGAGTGCAGAAAAATGCTATCTGTGTCGCTGTAAATAACAGGAAATTTGTATTTTTTTTCAATTTCCTTTGCTGTTAATTGAATTATCTGCCGAGCAAAGGCAGTTATTGAGCTTGCCATGTCAAAGTTGAAATATCTGCAGTTAGGAGAGGCAAGAACTCCCCAAAATGAGTTCATAATGATTTTTATTGCGAATGAAGCAAGTTCTCTTTTTTGGGATTTTGCTTTTTCTCTTGCTTTGTGGAGTTTTGTTATTATGTCTGGCAAAATTCCATTTGTATTTTTGAAATATGTCTTGTTTGGAGTTTCTATTGTTTCTTGGATTTTTCCAGGTTTTTCTAATAAAGATGAAGGGTCTATGTTAAATGTTTTTAATACAGATGGATAAAGAGACTTAAAATCAAGGACAAGAACTGAATGGTATATTCCGGAAATAGAATCTTTCACATAACCTCCTATTATTTTTTCTGGTTTTTGGACATAAACAGAAGTTGGAGAGACTAAGCCGCGAGCATTAGCTTCTCTTATGTATAAAGAATCAAAGGCTGCAATTGATGCTGATTGGCGATCCATAGGAAGGCCTGTTAATTGAGAGCGTTCTATTGATAATTCTATTAAAGATGTTTTTTCAAGAATTTCATAAACAAGTTTGCAATCTAATAAATTATAATCTGCAAGGGCTTGATGGGACTTTTCTGTGTTTTTTTTGTAAAGTGAGACTATTTCTTCATGACGGAATTTTCCTTTTATGAGCTTTCCTTTTTTTAGCAGGGATTGAGAAACATCTTCTAATGTGTATGATTCAAAGTTTGCATGTTTTATTGTTGGAGCCTCTTTTATAAATGGGTCTCTTATAAGATTTAGTGCGTCTATCACTTGCCTTCCAGGAATGTCTGCTGAAGAATTCCTGAAAAAATTTGATTCTATTCTTAATCTTACAGGAGAATTCGTTCTTCCGAGATCAAAAGGAATTTTGTTTTTTTCAAATAGTATTTTTAAATTCGGCAAGTCAAAATCAATAAAATTCCAGCCAGTTATTATGTCAGGGTCAAGAGAGATTAGTTCAGAGCGAAATTTTTCCAAGCATTCTGATTCAGAGCTGCATGAAATAACATTATTTAATTTATGAGAAGTTATCATAAAGACTTTTGAGAATTTTTCAGAGTGAATTCCTATGCAGATTAAATTTCCTTTTTCATCCCATTCTGTGTCAATTGAAGCTATTTTTAATTTTGGAGAGAAGTTCTCATCTTCAAATGAAGATATTTTCGGGTTTTGATATATCCTATTTATTTTTTCAGAGATTTGATATTCTTCTTTATCAGAGATTTCTATGTTTCCAAGAAGAGCATTATCTATGATAAAACGATATTGCGGTTTTATATCTGCTTCATATGTATCAACTGACTTGTGTATGAGCTTATGAAGAGCATTTAGAGATGTTTGGTTTTCAGAAGAGATTTTTGTTACTTTTTCTTTTGAGAAATTTGTGAGATTTGTTTCTCTAACAGTGAAATTTTTAAGATATTTTGATATTTTTTTTACATCGTTGGTTTTTACATAAAAATATGGAGCAAATGGATGAATTGAGACAAAAGATTCACCTGATTCAAGCTTTCCAAATAACTGGATTTGTGTCTTGTTATCTATGTTATCATATGTTTGATAAATTATAAAGCCACGCATATTTCTTTTAGGCAGAGAGGTTTTATTAAGGTATTGGAATTTTATGTAGGAATTAGATTTTTATTATTTTTATTACTGAAGTAGAGTAAAATACAAAGGTTTAAAAATCTGGATTTAGAATGATTTTTATGGAAAGACAAATAGAAATAGGTGGAATGACTTATGATAGCTATGATTCTGAGAATGATCCTACAGGAGCAATTGGACTTGCCTTGGCTGATGCGAAAGACAGACAAAATAGAGTAGCATGCGGAGAATCTCCTTGCATAGCGAGATTGGCAAGAATTGCTTTATCAAGGTTTTCTGAATTACAATCAGGAGAGAGAATTTCTGTTAGAGAAATAAAGAAAAGACTTTCTGAAATTAGGCAAGCAGGATATAATGTTGAGCCATATGGAAACATGAGTAAAAAGGAAGCTTGGAATTATTTATTAAAAATTAGAAGAGAGATTAGAGAAAAGGTAAGAGATTCTGCTCCAGGGACTTTGGAAATGATAGGTAAAACAAATGCAGAGCAGAGAAGAGCTGCTATATATGACTTAAGATAATCTTTTATAGTTCTTTTGTTATTATTTATCATGGGATTACAAATAGGAGATATTGTTCCAAGGAAGAGCCTTGACTTTAAGGACTTAAAAGGAAAAATAATAGCTGTTGATGCATTTAATGCAATATATCAGTTTTTGAGTTCAATAAGACAGCCAGATGGAACTCCTTTAATGGATTCGCAAAGGCGCGTGACTTCGCATTTATCAGGATTATTTTATAGAAATATAAGTTTATTGAGTGAAGGGATAAAATTGGTTTATGTTTTTGATGGAATAAGTCATGAGTTGAAAAATAAAACAAAAGAAAACAGAATGGAGGCAAAAGACAAGGCAAGGGGAAAGTATGAAGAAGCAAAAGATGAAGAAGATTTTAATTTAATGGGAAAATATGCAAAGCAATTGGGAACTTTGGATTCTGAAAAAATTGAAGAGAGCAAAGAATTGTTAGAGGCAATGGGTGTTGCTGTTGTGCAAGCTCCAAGTGAGGGAGAGATGCAGGCTGCTCAACTTGTGAAAGATAAAGAAGCTTGGGCTGTTGCTTCTCAAGATTATGATGCTCTTGTTGTTGGAGCTGATAGGCTAATACAAAATTTAACTCTTGCCAGAAAAAGAAAACTTGGAAACGGAACATATGTTTTTATTTCTCCTGAATTGATAGAATACAAGAAAGTTCTGCAGGAGCTAGGAGTTGACAGAGATCAGCTTATTTCTTTGGGTATTCTTGTTGGAACTGATTTTAATCCCAAAGGCGTTTTAGGAATAGGGCCTAAGAAAGCTCTTTCTTTAGTAAGGGAAAAGAAATATCCTGCTGTTATTTTTTCTGAGTTAGAGCAGCAGGGAAAGCTGAATTTTAATTGGCAAGATGTCTTTGAAATTTTTAAAAAGCCAGATGTTAAGAAAGAGAAAATTATTTTTCCAAAAATAAATGAGAAAAAGATAAAGGAAATTTTAGTTGAAAGACATGAATTTTCAATGGAGAGAGTTGAAAAGCAATTGGAAAAACTGCATGAAGTCAAGAAACAGAGTGAGCAGAAGACTTTGTTTTGATTTATTCTTGGGATGTTCTGTTCATTCACAGAACAAGTGAAGAAACAGAGTGAGCAGAAGACTTTGTTTTGAATAGGGAGATTTTATTTTTTGTATTTATTCATTGAACCCCAGTCGCGAGATGCTTCGTTAAATCCTTTTCCTACTTGTTTTAATGTTTCAACATCTTCGTGAGCTTGTTTAGCAGCTTTTAAGTCTACTTTTGCTTTTGCTTTTTCAATTACTTTTTTTATAGTTTTCATTATTGTTTTTATTATCACTATTAGAACTAATAATAGTAGAATGTAAATTATTGCAGATGTTGCTGTTTTTGCTATTTTTCCTGAGAATTCTAAGATTTTTTGGGTTAGGAGATTTGTTGTTATAGAGCCGATTAATATTGCTGCTGCAAGAGCGGAGATTTGGTCTTCAATAAATGTGTTTAAGGCAGGGTAATAGATAAAGATTATTCCGAGCCAGATTATTATCGCTGCTATAAATGCCCAAGAAAGTGAAAATTCTTGTCCAAATAAAAATTGAAAAAAAGGATTTGTTTTGTATACCCAATTTAGGTATCCATTATTTCTAAGCCAATTCGTCCATTCTCTTGATAGATATTCAGAAGTAATTTCTTTATTTGTAAGAGTGTCTGTTGTTTTTTTAATTTTTTCTGCAGTTTGAAATGCTTCTGTGTCTTTTGGATTTGGTATTTCTGCTGCAAGAATTGAATTTAAAATTAAAAATGAGATTATTAAGAATGATGTAAATAGTAGGATTTTTCTTTTTTTCATTATTAAATAAGATGTGGAAAGTTTATAAGTTTGATTGATTATAGAGAAATGTTTAAATATTATCTTAAGGTATTAAATTCATGATTTTGAATAAAAGAGGGGGTTCTCTTGGAAGTGTTATCGGGGCAATTATTATTTTTGGTGTTGTTCTTGCTATATTAACTTCCTACCTTGTTGGAATTGGAGAGGGGGGAGAATTTGTTTCTACAATTGAGAACTTACCTTTGGGATTAGAAAAAGTTTTTGAAATTTATGCAAATGTTTTAGGTCCTGTTTTTAATGGAATTTTTAGTTTGGTTGCAGGAAGCGGGGCTACTTTAGATAGTAATGAGGGGATGATCGCTTTGGGAATATTCTTTCTTTTGGTAATTATTGGAACAAGCACTTTGAATAAATTTTTTAGAAGCCAGACAATTTCATTTGTTGTTTCTGCTATAGTAGGTATAATCGCTTCTAGGGGGTTAATGAGAAATCCTGCTATCATTGATGAGGTTGCTTTAGCTGGAAGTCCAATAGCTGCGACAACATTTTTGTTAGGGATTCTTCCAGTTTTGATGGTGCAATCAATGCTGGATAAGTGGTTTGCTCCAGATGTATTTGACAGAAATGCACAAACTGCAGGATTTATGATAAAGAGAGTCACTTTTTGGATAGTCTTAGCCGCAGTTTATTACTTTGTTTTTAGATATGTATTCAATGCTCAGGGTCTTGGGATTATTTATGCAGCAGGTATAGTTTTATTTGCAATAGGTGATGCATTCTTACCCGAATTAAGAAAGAGAAAAGAAGAAAGAGAAAGTAAGAGAACAGGTAGATTTATGAGGTGGTGGGAGGGTGTTTGGTATGGTACACAACAAGCTCAAAGAGCCGCTGAAGAATTTCAAGCTCCTTAAATTTAGTGAACAATTTTCAATTTCTTCGATAGCCAATTATTTCTTTTCCGCGATAAATTGGAACTTCAACTGATTTTTGTCCTGATATTGAAGGACCCTTTTTTCTTATTAGAAAAAGACCTATTACTAAAATTGCTATTCCTGCTATTAGCAGAATATCTGGAGTTAGTTGGGATGGGAGAGTTATTTTTAATGCAGTTGTGATTTGATTAAAGGAAAGAGCTATTGATGCTAAACCTAAGAGTGTTATTATATATCCTATTTTTTTCTTTGCCATTGTTTCCTCTTTATTATTGCATAGATAGACAAAAGAGGTATATAAATTTAAGTTTTATGCAGTGATTTCCTGAATTTCTTTAGAACCAATTGTTAATTTCCAATCAAGTTTTATTAATTCTTTTACAGCGGGGTTTTTTGTGTTGAGCTTGTAGAGATTTGATTTGCCGATTCTTCTTGTTTTTATCACAATGTTATTGCTTTCAAGTTTGTGCCAGAAAGTTTGAAGAGTTGAATAACTAACTCCAGAATTTTTAGCTATCTCTGTTAAGGGGTAATCAAAATCTGCAAACGTTATTAGAAAATCCAATACTTTTATAATAGGATTATTTCCAAATACTTCTACAAATACACTGTTTTTGTCTAATCCATCTTTATAACTCATAATTTCTTTAAATAGAGGTTATTTATAAATGTTTCTTTTTATGTTATTATATTTCAAACTTAGGAATATTTAAATATGCGCTCTTCTAATTTTTATAATGGAATTTCCAAAAGATATTATTAAAGCAAGATTGCTTTATCATTTGAGAAAAAAGAAAGTTATTGGAGGAGTTCATACTCATTTTGATACTCTATCAAGGGGATTTCCTCGACATTTAGGCAAAGAGGTTAATAATATTGCTAAAGAATTAATAAAAGAAGGATATCTAGTTACAAAGCCGACAAGTTATGGATTACAAATTTCTTTAAATAAAGAAAGAATTAAAGATATAGAAGAATTTATCTTTAAAACTTTAGGGTTCAAATTTTAAGATGGCATCTTATGATTTACTGGGGAATATTGCAATTGTTAAATTTTATTGGGCAGGGATTTCTATGGAATTATGAGTCTCTAGGGATTTTTGTATTAGTGCAGATTCTAATCCGAGAAGTTTTTTGACTATGGGATTTTTCGAATTTAAAACATAGAGTTTTGTTTTTCCGAATTTTCTTTTCGCAATTACAAGATCATTTGCTTCAAGTTGTGCCCACACTTTAAATAAAGAAGCCCTTGATATTCTAGAGCCTTCTATTATGTCTTTTTTTGTTAATTCTATATCTTTGTTCTCAATTAGAAAATCTATGATTTTAAACATTGGATTTTCTCCTAAAAGTTTTATTAATAATGATTTTTCCATGTTTTTCTTAGAAACGATAAGTATATAAATCTAACTGTTGAAAGTATAATAATATAGACTTTTGATTTTGTTAAAATGTGGACAGAGGATAAAATAAAAGGGAAAATATTGAATAAGTTAACTAGATTGGGAAAGTTTGAGCATAGCCATACATCTATTGATAATTTGCCGAAAGGATTTCCAAAAGATATTAGAGGTAAAGTGAAGGATATGGTTAAAGAATTGAAAAAGGAAGGTATTTTATTAAGTAAACCTACTAACTATGGAGAAGAGGTTTTTATAAACTCCAAGATGAGGGAAAAAATAATGTATTACATAAATATTTATTTGGGAGCTGAATAATGACAAGCACTAAAAAATCTACGATTTTTGGTGCCTCTCGCAAAGTAGTTGCGCGAGGCTATGATATTTTAGGGAATATTGCAATTGTTAAATTTGTTAGAGGAATAAAGCAAAAAGACAAGAAAAGAATTGCTTTAGAAATATTAAAGAAGCAAAAGAATATCAGAACGATTTTGGAGAAGACAGGGAAATTTAAAGGAAGATTGAGAAAACTGGAAACGAGATTTATTGTTGGAGAAAAGACAAAAGAGGCATTGTATAGAGAAAATAGTTGCGAATTTAGATTTAATGTTGATGATTGTTATTTTTCTTCTAGGCTTTCAACAGATAGAGAAGAGATAGCTAAACAAGTTTTGAAGAGCAAGAAAAAAGAAAAGGTTTTGGTCATGTTTTCTGGAATAGGTGTTTATGGAATTGTTATTGGGAAATTAGCTGGAAAGAAAGTTGAGAAAATAGTATGTGTTGAGCTTTCAAGGGAATGCAATAAATATGCTTTGGAAAATGTGAGAAGGAACAAATTGCAAGAGAAAGTTGAAATTATTCAGGGAGATGTTAGAAGAGTTATTGGAAAAGAAAAGAGTAAAAGAGTTAATTCCAAGTTTGATAGGATTGTGATGGCTAGGCCAAATCTTAAAGATGATTTCTTAGATGTTGCTTTTTCTGTTTCTAAAAAGGGAACGATAATACATTATCATAGTTTTTATCATGAATTAGAAAAGAAGGCTGGAGTTATTGAAGAGTTAATTGAGAAGAGGGCTAGAGAAAATAGGAGAAAAGTTAAGATAATTGAGATAAAAAAGGCAGGGGAAATTGCTCCTTATAAGTATAGATGGAGAGCAGATCTGAAGATTATGAAATAATTAGTATTGTTTATTCCAAAGAGGTGTTAAATATCCTGCTTCTAATTTTAAATCTTTCAGAGAAATTTCATGTCCTTTTGTTCTTGCGATTATTTTTAACATTTTCTCAGGATTTTCTATAACTTCCAACAAAGTTTCTAATGTTTGTAATTGTTTTTTTATTGATGGAAATTCGGGGTCTGTTACATAAATTTCTTTTCCCTCGTCAAGACTTATGCTGTGTAATTGGTATTCTGGAGAGTCCAATCCTTTTTGAACAACAGTTACTCTAAAATAAGGAGTTATTACCATAAGGTATCTTGGAGTTTCACCTTCTTGTGTACTTTTAGTAGGGTCTGTAAAACCTTTTTGGATGAGTAAATCATACATTAGAGGATGTTGCTGAGTTCTAGTTGTGTTATTTGCTACCATTTTATTTTACTTTTTATTTATAAGTATTTAGGGTTTTTATTATTTGCTTTTTGTTGTTTATTTATATTTGCAATCTTGATGCAACTGCAGTCGGAGCTTCACCGCCGTGCCATGTGAATTTAGGCCTTATTTGTATTGGATAAAGTCTTTCAGAGTTGTCATCTAACAAAATTGCAGAGCCTTTTTGAGAAGGCAAATCATTTAAAGATTTTTGAATATCTTCTAATAGATAAGACTGCATTATTTCATTTAAAGCATAAATGTCTTGTTTAGATGTTACTTTATGAGATATAACAATGTCTGATTGTGTCATGACATCATGATGTATTTGTCCGGGCTGTTGTGTTGCAAGAACAAGAGATATTCCTGGCTGGCGTCCTTCTCTAAGTATTTGCAGCAGAGCAGATGTTGCGGGTGTGTTTCCTGTTTTTTGTAAAAATTCATGTGCTTCATCAATAAAGAGCCAAACTAATGGAGAATCTGATGTTGCTTGAGCAGAAATGTTTTGATATCCTCTTTGAATAGAAGAAATCTCTTCTTTTTTTCTTGAATCAAGGCGAGACTGAAATATTTTTCTTGAAATTAAGGAAATTACTAATGCTCTTATATTAAAAGCAGATGTTGAAGAATAGACAGAAATATCTAAGATAGTTGTTTTCCCGGGATTTATTAAGTCAGAAACTTTTGTTGAGTTTTTCTCTTCATGAGAGAAAATTCCCCATGAGAGTGCTGATTCAAGTAAAGAAGAAATAATTATTTTTGTTTCATGAAGAGTTTTTGTTTCTAATGAGATTTGTTTTTGTATATCTTTTATTGTAAAGTTTTTAGAAGAGTTTTTTAAAGAGGAGATTATTTGGGAAATTAAAACTCCTTCGAGAGAGTTGTAGGATAGATTGAAAATAGAAATCCAGTCTTCTGCTTCTAATTCTGAAGGAGAGAGAGCAAAAGTTTCATCAAATGGGATGCCTTTTTCTTCATAATCTCGGGCTTTTCCAAGAGGGACAAAGACTTTTACAGGAAGTTCTTTTGGTTTGAGATTCCATTGTTTTAGGAGCAAACTGTCTTTTTCATTTTTATATTTCATTGTCCAGAAAATTCCCATTGTGTCAAAGATTAATGAGGCAATATTGCTTGCTTCTTTGCTTGGAAGATCTGAAAGAGATTCTGCTATTACACTAAGCGAGTATGATTTTCCACTTCCACGTTTTCCCGCAATTAAAATTACATGACTTCTTGCTATGTCTAGCAAAATTTGATTTGACAGAGATGTTTGCTGTCCCATTTTAACATAGGATTTTCCTATATTGATTAAGCCTGATGCTCCAAATTTTAATTTGTCTGACGAATCTCTTCCGAGAATAATATCAAAAGGCATGTTTTATAGAAGAGAAAGAGTTTAATAAATGTTTTGTGTGTTGGAAAGATATATAAATGAAGTTTTATAGAATTTGATATGGATGAAGAAGATAAGACTATTGAGAAAAAAATCAAAAAAGATAAAAAAAACGATGTTGTTGAAATTAACCTAAGTTTTCTGAAGAATTTAGGATTGGAGAATATAAGAAAAAACCCCTGGATTTTATCAACAATTGTTTTGGGATTTGTTTTAGTAATCTCTTTATTTAGCGGAGGAATTGCTGTAGGCGAAGATGTTGGCTCTAATAAGGCTGCACAGAATTTACTTAGTTTTATTAATTCTCAATCGTCAGGACAATTGATTGATTTAGTTGGAGTTTCAAAAAAGGCGGGATTGTATGAAGTTATTATTAGTGCTGATGGACAAAGTGTTCCTGTTTATGTTACTTTAGACGGAGAGCTTGCTTTTTTAGCGAGTGACGGAATTCCTATTTCCGGAATTTTAGATTCTGGAAATACTGGAGATCAAGGAAGTGGAAATATTGGAAATAATGATTTAGAGCCAGAGAGAATCAGTAGTGTTAATTTAGGGGATTCTTCTTTTATCGGAGAAGCCGAGGCTTCTGTTACAATTGTTGAATTTTCTGATTTTGAATGTCCCTTTTGTCAGAAATTCTTTGCAGAGACATTACCTTTAATTAAGTCTGAATATGTTAAAACCGGAAAAGTGAAATTGGTTTACAAACATTTTCCATTGACACAGATACATCCTTTGGCATTGCCTGCTGCTGAAGCTGCTGAATGTATAAATGAACAAAAAGGGGATGCTGGATTTTTTGAATATCATGATAAAATATTTGATAATCAGGGGATTTTAAGCAAGGATAACTTGAAAAAATGGGCTTATGAATTGAATGTTGATAAGGCAAAATTTGATAATTGTTTTGATACTGAGAAGTATAAGAGTAAAATTTTACAGGAAACCAGTTATGGCTCAAGTTTAGGAGTTACTGGAACACCTGGATTTTTTATAGGAAATGAACAAAAAGGATATACTTTTATTTCAGGAGCTTTGCCATTTTCTGTTTTCCAGCAAGCTGTTGAATTGTATTTGGCTTAATGATGTATTTATTAGTGTACAAATTTTTATAAAGCGTTTTTGTTTATAAGTTATAATGAAATTTAATCTGGCTTACGGAAAAGGTTCATGATTTTTTAACTAAGGGCTCTTCTTTGGATCGTTTTTCATCTGTTTTATATACTAATCCTATTTGTCTTCCGCCTCCATTAAGAACGGCTCTTTTTAGCATTGGAGGATTTGGCAATTCTTATTGGGCTTCTATTCTTTTAATGTCTAACAACTCTAGAGTTTATTCTGATTTGTCATATAATATTGAAAAATATTTTAAAGGAAATGAAAAATTTGATTGGATTGATTTTGGAAGAGGAACGGGGTATGTTTTATTAAGAGGAGAAGGAGTTTCTAATCAAACTTATCTTTCTATTTCTCCTGTTTCAGATAAAGTTGGGGATAGAAGTCCAAATGGAAGAATTATTTCTTTAGGAGATAATGGCGCTGAACCAAGAACACTTGGAGATGTTGAACAATTTTCTGATGAGATGTCTTATTTATTTAGGATGACTAATGTTTATCTGGGATTTATGTTGCAGAACGCCGTTAAATTAAATAAATCTGTAAAAAGTAGAATAGGAATGGATTTGCATTTTAATCCTTTATCTAGATAATTTCGAAATGTTTATAATTGGATTCTTCTAAATCATTGTATGACGTTTAAAGTTCCTGAATTAGAATACGATTATGATGCTTTGGAGCCTTTTATTGATGCAAAGACAATGGAGATACATCATGACAAGCATCATGTTGGGTATGTGAAAAAATTGAATGATGCTGTTAAGGGAACTGAGCTAGAAGGAAAAGAAATTGAGGAAATATTGAAAAATCTTGATTCTATTCCAAAAGATATTAGACAGAATGTTGTAAATAATGGAGGGGGGCATTTTAATCATTCTTTGTTTTGGAAAATTATGACTCCTGATAAAAGCAAAAGAAAATTCAAAGGAAAAGTTGCCGAGGCTATAAATAAAAAGTTTGGAAGTTTTGAAGATTTTAAAGAAAAATTTAAAGACATTGCTTTGAAAAGATTTGGCTCTGGATGGGCATGGCTTGTAAGTGATAAAAATGGAGAGATAAGTATAATTAGCACTGCAAATCAGGATTGCCCTTTAAGTGTCGGAGCAATTCCTGTTTTAGGTTTGGATGTTTGGGAGCATGCGTATTATTTGAAATACCAGAATAAAAGAGATGAATATATTGATACTTGGTTTAATGTGATAAATTGGGAGAAGGTTAATGAAATTTATGAAGGGACAATGGAGAATTGATAATGTCTAATATAAATTGGAAAAATAAGTGTTGGGTAACTACAATATTTTTAGTAAATTCTAATAATCAGGTTTTATTAACATGGAATAAAAATCTTCAAACTTGGATTCCTGTTGGCGGGCATATTGATGAAGGAGAGACACCTGAAGAAGCTATAAAGAGAGAAGTTGCAGAAGAAACAGGTTTAAATTTTAATTTTCATCAAAATTTTTATGAAGAAAATAATGGAAAGCTAAGGGTTTTAAAACCTTATAGATTTCAGATTGAAGAAGTTCCTCATCATGGACATCATATGAACTTTGTTTTTTTTGGAAGAGTTGAGGATTATGATAATTTTTTAAACGAAACAGATGAAGGAGAAAAATTAAAATGGTTTTCTAAAGAAGATTTGTTAAATGAGGAAATTATGTTGGAGAATGTGAGAAAATCTGCTATTGAAGCAATAGAAACATTGTCTGAATAGTTATTTATTCAAAAAATCAATTTCTTCCTCAGAGAGCTTAAGACTTTTTTGAACATTTTGGTTTTTCAGTATTGGTTTTATCAAGGGAAATTCTGATAATGCTCTTTTTGTTGAGCAATGTGTGAAGCGTGCGTATTTTTTCGCGATTGATTTCTTTTTCAAGAATTTTTGATTGTTGAGCCATATTTTCAGAATTCTTGAAGGGCGTTCATATTTTGTAAAGCTTGTTTGTAAAGGAGCGTATTTTGAATATGAAATTCCTGCTGATTGAAATGCATTTTGATAGATTAAGAAACGCCATGATTGGTTTTTATAAATTCTTCCTCTAAAACGGTCTGCGTTGCCTAATGCTTCAAATGCTTTTGCAAGAGCCAGAGATTTGTATTCTTTTGGAGCGTTTTCTTCTATCCAGAGAAGTATTTCATCTAAAGAAAGATTTGTAGAATCAAAAAGATTGAGAAAATCAGAGCGTTCTTTAAATAATTTTTTTAATATATTGAAAATTGATTGTTGTATATCCCGAGTTTCCGTGAGATCAACGATTAGTTCTTCTGAAGAGCTGTATGATTGTAAATCGTTTAATGCTGCCCTCATGTCTCCTTGAGATTTTATAGCTATTTGATTAAGAAAATAAGGAGATTCATTCAGACCTTCTTTTTTTGCTATTTCCTGCAATAATCTTGAGATTGTTGAAATTGAAAGAGGTTTTAGCTCAACCAGAGTTGATTTTGCTCTTACAGGAGAAAGTTTTGATTGCCAGACATCATTGCATGTCATTATGATTGGGAATTTTGTGCTGTTTATTAATTTTACAAGTTCTGGAATTCCTCCAATGTCAGTGCCTGTAACACCGTCGACTTCATCCATTAAGAGAATTTTTGAGCTATGAAACAAAGAAGATTGTTCTGTTGCAGGCTTTAATCTTTCTTCTAATTGCGCTCTATTGCGCAGGTCAGAAGAGTTTAATTCTAATAATTCATATTTGTTTTCTTTTGCAGCTGCTAAAACAAGGGAAGTTTTTCCTGTTCCAGCAGGGCCATATAAAATAAGAGCTTTCTTTTTTGGAAAATCTTTGAGAAATGATTTTATTGATGATACAGCAAGATTTTGTCCAACTATCTGGGAAAAATTTGATGCACGATATTTCTCTGCGAAAGATTCATGGCTTTCATTGGTTATCATCTTATGTTGATTTTCCCATTCCTGCCAAGACAAAAGAGGCAAGAAGAGCTTGTAACTGAACAAATTCGTCAGAGCCTTCTATCATTCTGAATTCTGCTTCTCCTGTTTTTTCTGTTAACTTTACTTTTATTTCAGGCTCAATTTGAAGATTCCAAATTTCTTTTTGAATTGCTTTTATTATATCTGTTCCTGAAATAGATTCTTTCAGCATTACATCTAATAGCTTATTTCTTGAGTTTACGAAATCTCCAGAAAGAGCATAATCCAAGATAATCTTAACATCTGCCGGCTTTGTACTTGATGCAATCATATTTATCATTTCAGAATTTATATTTGGAGAAATAGAGGCTGTTGCTTGGAGTAAATTTATCGCTCTTCTGCAATCACCCTCAGAAGTTTCGTATAAAGTTTCAAATACTTCTGGAATTAAAGATAGTTTCTCAGCTTGTGCTATTTTCTCCATAACTTTTGTGATGTCTTTCTTTTCTAATAATCTGAAACGGAATGTTACACATCTTGATTGAATAGGATCAATTATTCTTGAAGAATAATTGCATGATAAAATGAAACGGCAAGTATTTGAATAGTTTTCCATTGTTCTTCTAAGTGCCTGCTGGGCTTCTTTTGTTAGTGCATCTGCTTCATCAAGAAATATCACTTTAAACGGGACAGAGCCTATAGATTTTGTTCTGGCAAAGTCTTTTACTTTTTGTCTTACAACGTCTATTCCTCTTTCATCAGAAGCATTTAATTCTAAATAGTTCTCTCTCCAGGTTTCCTGAAAAAGAGTTTTTACAATTATCAAGGCAAGTGTGGATTTTCCTATCCCTGCAGGTCCTGCAAATAGCAAATGAGGTATGTTTAGGCTTTGTACTAGAGAACGGACACGCTTTATTATTTCCTGTTGTCCGACAAGGTCTTCAAATTTACTTGGGCGATATTTTTCTGTCCAGATATCTGTATCATTCATAAAGGGCTTTGGAGAAATGGGTTTATAATAATTATTGTGTTGTTTTTTGAATTGAAGATTTATAATTTACTTTCATGGTTTTCGCTTTTCTTCTTTTTATTGAAGAATGATTTTTCCAGAATGATACATAAATGCTTGATTTTAAAACGGGTTTTTAGGTTTTTTTAAAATCAATTCTTCTTTTTATTCTATATATAGCCCTTTGAATTATTCGACTTGCACATTGACTCGAAATTCCGTATTCATTACTCATTTTTTTAGGGGTGTACCCATTTAATATTTTTTCTAAAAATTCTTTTTCTCTTTTAGGTAAATTTTGCATTTGTTCCATGAATAAATCACTTTGTCTTTGATTGAATTGCGAAAAATATTCTCTTGGAAAAGAGATTTTCCCGCCCGATTCCAATCTTCTTAATTGTTCTATAGGAATTGTTCTGATTGGTGAATCTTCATCACATAGGGTTTTTAGAATTCTTTGTATTCTATGATAATGTTCAAAAGATTCAAAGTCTCTTCTTTTTGCACATTCATCATCGTATTTTTCAATGGTTAAGCATCCTGCTTTATGAGCTGTTCTTGCGATTCCTACTGTTTCTATAGAGATATTTAGTTTTCCAGCTATTTTTTTACGTCTTAATCCTTTTTTAGTCATAGATGCAACTTTTTTTATGAGTATTTCTGATTTTCTTAGCGATACCATTAAAAAGCTTTTAGAATTGTGTTTTTAAATCTTCTCATTTAAGCTGATCTGTGTAGGTTCATAACATTTGTTCGCCCTAAATAAATATCCTCGAGTTGCTATGGGGATATGAAAAAAGCTGTTCTAAGAAGAGAGTTTATCAAATTAAGGATTGCAGGAAAAACAAATAAAGAATGTCAAAAATTACTTGGAATAAACTTTTATAGAAGAACGTTAAGAAGATGGTGGAATAGATT
>ERZ1292623.588-Hain-H51-01um-R1-588-length-38630-cov-15_pt1 | contig 18008 bp, 19 predicted proteins | sample MGYA00564398_ERZ1292623 | MGnify/ENA primary metagenome ERZ1292623 (study PRJEB36523, sample SAMEA6512633) | groundwater metagenome | collected 2019-01-07 | study: AquaDiva: Metagenomics assemblies of 32 groundwater samples | reverse complement strand
ATGATTTGACGCAGTTAACTGTCGGCATTGACCGCGACGGCAATGAAATGATTCGTGGCATTACTAATGAAAATGATGAATCGGTTAAAAAATTAATTGCTGAAATTATTAAAAAATGCCGAGAAAAAGGGAAATATATCGGTATTTGTGGCCAGGCGCCGAGCGATATTGAAGGATTTGCCGAATTTTTAGTTGATAATGGTATTGAAAGCATATCGTTAAATCCGGATACGATAATTAAAACTACGCTTAAAATTTTTGAGAAAGAAAAGAATATAAAATGAAAATTGCCGATATTAACTTAAAAATTATTCAAGATTCGCGCGGGAAAGAGACTTTGGAAGCTGAATTATTTAGCGGTGATTTTTTTGCAAAAGCCAGCGTGCCGGCGGGTAAAAGCACGGGCAAACATGAAGCGTTTGTTTTAGAGCCGAAAAAAGCAATAGAGAAATTTGAAGATGTTAGAAATGAGATATTAGAAAGGGATTTTGATAATCAGGAAGAATTTGATAATTTTTTAATTTCTTTGGATGGCACGCCGAATAAAAGCAATTTAGGAGCTAATTTAATTTTAGCTTTGTCTTTAAGCTTTGCACGATTAAAAGCAAAAAATGAAGAAAAAGAATTATTTCAATATATAAATCAGCAATCAGCAATCAGCAATCAGCAATTAAAACTTCCTAAGCCGATTTTTAATGTTATCAATGGCGGTAGCCACGCAACCAACAAAGAATCCAAGCTTGAATTTCAGGAATTTCAGATTATTCCGGAAACAGATGATTTTAATATGGCTTTCAGCTTAGGAAAAATTTTTTATCGCAAATTAGGCGATTATTTGCGACAGAAGTTTGGCGCGGAAAATGTTGTTTTAGGAGACGAAGCCGGCTATTCAGCGCCTTTTAAAAGCAACGAAGAAGCGCTTGAATCAGTAGCTGATGTAATAGAAAAATATAATTATCCGATAAGAATCGGGCTTGATGTTGCCGCCAGCCAGTTTTACGTGCCCGCCGAAGATTTAGCGAAGGAGGGTAAGGAAGGATATTATTTGATTGATAGCAAAAAATATTCGACGGAAGAACTTAGGGAATATTATTTAAAACTGATTGACACTTATAATATTTTATCAATTGAAGATCCTTTTTATGAAGAGGATTTTGATGATTTCACTGAATTGCTCGCGGCTTTGAATAAAAAAGATAATTTAGTTATTACGGATGATTTAACAACTACTAATTTAGAAAGACTAAATATCGCTATTAATAAAAAATCCGGCAACGCGATTTTAATCAAGCTTAATCAGATAGGCAGTTTAACGGAAACTCTTAAGGTTATAAAATTAGCCTATGAGAATAATTGGCAGGCGATAGTCAGCCATCGAAGCGGCGAAACAATGGATGATTTTATTGCTGATTTGGCTGTTGGCGTTGGCACCTGGGGCATTAAAGCCGGCGCTCCGGGAAAACCGGAGAGGCTGGCTAAATATGAAAGGGTTTTAGAAATTTTAAACTTACAACAAAAATTTTAGCAGGCTTTGCCCGGTCATTTCTTTTGGTTTGGGGATATTCATTAATTCTAAAATTGTCGGAGCCACATCCGCTAAAATTCCGACAGTTATTTTTTCCGCTTGATTTATTTCAGATTCGTTTTTTAAATGATAATATTCTTTGGCGGCTAGATGAATCGGCACAGGACTCATGTCGTGCTGGGTTTCCGGCTCGCCGGTCATCGGATTAAACATTCTTTCGGCGTTGCCGTGGTCGGAAGTAATCATTAAAACGCCGTTTCGTTCAAAAATGGAATTCATTATTTTTCCTATTTGCTCGTCTACGACTTCAATGGCTTTAATAGTTGCTTCGTAATTTCCGGTATGGGCAATCATATCGGGATTGGCGAAATTGGCCAGAATAAAATCATAGCCGCCTTCTTCAATCGCTTCTATTATTCTGGAGGTAATTTCAATTGCCATCATTTCCGGATGATTGTCATGCCTGACATCATTTCTAGACGGGATAAGCATGCGGTATTCGTTTGGAAACGGCAGTTCTTTCTGGCCATTAAAAAAATAAGTGATATGGGCGTATTTTTCAGTTTCCGCTATTTTAAATTGCATTTTTTCATTGTAGGAGAGAACTTTGCTTAAAGGATTATCGACTGTTTCTTTGGGAAAGGCGATTGGTGTTTTAAATTTTTCATCATAACTTATCATAGTAGCGACATAAAGATCAGAAAAATTTTTAACCGGAAATTTATCAAAATTTTCATTTATGAATGCTTCTGTAATCTGCCGCATACGGTCTTCCCGGAAATTGAAGAAAATTATTGAATCGCCGCTTTTGACGAATTCTTTTTCCGGACCGATTGAAACCGGAAAAATGTATTGGTCGTTTAGATCTTTGGCATAAGCGTTTTTAATGTGATTTTCAGCATTGTCTGCTGTCTCTCCTTCTCCAATAAGAGTTTTGTAATGTATTTCAATTCTGTCCCAATGCTTGTCGCGGTCCATTCCGTAGTATCGGCCGCCGATGCTGGCAAGCTTTGTTTTTTCGGAAAAAGGTATTTTTTTCAATATTTCAATTGCTGATTGCGGCGGGCTGTCTCGGCCATCTGTTATTAAGTGGATATTTATTTTAGGAACATTTTCTTGTTCGGCGAATTTGATAAGATTTTCCAGATGTTCCAGCGATGCGTGGACATTTGCCGAGGTTAAAAGCCCGATTAAATTAACCGCTGAATTATTTTTTTTTGAATGTTCAAAAGCGTTTTTGATTGCTTTATTTTCAAAAAAACTGTTGTCGCGGATGGCCAATGTGATGCGCGGATAGTTTTGATATAAAACTTTTCCGGCGCCGATATTTAAGTGACCGACTTCGCTATTGCCTTCTTCTCCCCATGGGAGTCCTACGGCAATGCCGGATGCCTGCAAAACGGCATACGGATAATTCGCTTTAAGATAATTGATATTTTTCGGCTGGACTTGGAAAATCGGATTTGTTTCGTCGTTTTTACCGATACCCCAGCCGTCTAATATAAGCAAAATTAATGTTCTTTTTGACATTCTCTTATTTTAACCCTATAATTAATTTGTCGCAAACAGTTAATTCAAATAAAAATTATAATTACAGAATGCGGAAGATCTATAAATATACGATTGGCGCTTCGCTCTTTGCCGCTGTTAGCGAGTTTCGCCGCTGGCGGGTGGTTTGTTTTTTAAATTCGTATATTCGTAATAAATTCGTATTTCGTAAATTTAAACATGATTTATCAAAACCCGATTTTTTGGGTTATTTTAGTATTAGTAGGCGCGGTAATCGGTTATTTTATCCGTCAATTAATCGTCGCTAGAAAGTTAGATTCAGTTGAGGGGAAAATAAAAAAACAAGCGGAGGACTCTAAAACAAAAGCGAATGAGCTTATCTTAGAAGCTCAAGAAAAAGCAACTTCGCTTTTGGAAGAATCGAAAAAAGCGGAAAGAGAACAGAAGCTTCAGCTGGCTCGGCTGGAAGAGCGATTAGTAAAAAAAGAAGAAACTCTTGAAAAACAATGGGCTGATTTAAAGAAGGAGCAAGAAACTATTAAAACAGATATTGAAAAAATAAATTCCGCTAAAATACAAATAGGCGAATTAAAGGAAAGGATTAACTCTGAGCTGGAAAAAATCAGCAAATTAAGCGAATCAGAAGCGAAAGATAAGCTTTTGAAAGAAATTGAAGAGAAGTACAAGCAGGACTTGGCGCAGTCGGTTCAGAGATTGTTGAAAGAACAAAAAGAAGAAATAGAGCGCCGGGGCATGGATATTATGACTACCGCCATGCAGCGATTATCAAGATCTTACGTGTCGGAGGTGACAACAACTGTTTTTAATTTGGACGATGACGAGCTTAAGGGCAAGATAATCGGCCGGGAGGGAAGAAATATCAGGGCCTTAGAAAGGGCGACAGGAGTGGAATTTATTATTGATGAAACTCCCGGGTCGGTTATTGTTTCTTCTTTTGATCCAGTGCGCCGAGAAGTGGCGCGTTTGACTTTGGAAAAACTTATTAAAGACGGACGGATTCAGCCGGCTAAAATAGAAGAAAAAGTTGAAGAATCAAAACAGGAAGTTTCCAAGAAAATGATTGAAAAAGGAGAAGCTGCCGCTTATGAAATCGGCATTTATAATTTGCCGAAAGAAATAATCCAATTGCTTGGGAGGCTTTATTTTAGAACCAGTTATGGTCAGAATGTTTTGGAGCATTCCGTGGAATCGGCGCATTTAGCGGGAATGATTGCTACTGAGCTTGGCCTTAATATTGAAACAGTTAAAATGGGAGCTTTGCTTCATGATATCGGCAAAGCGATTGACCAGGAAGTCGGAGGCAAGCATGTTGAGCTTGGCCAGAAAATTCTTAAGAAATTCGGCATTAAAGACGAGGTAATCAGAGCAATGGAAGCGCATCATGAAGAATTTCCTTTTTCAACGCCTGAATCTTATGTTGTGGCGGCGGCAGAGGCTGTTTCAGCCGCGCGGCCGGGGGCTCGGCGCGATACCATTGAAAATTATCTTAAAAGATTGGAAAATCTTGAAAAAATAGCGATGGAATTTGAAGGAATTAAAAATGCTTATGCGATTTCTGCTGGAAGAGAACTTAGAGTTTTCGTGGCGCCGGAAAAAATTGATGATTTTGGCGCCTTGAACCTAGCGAGAGATATTGCCGCTAAAATTCAATCGGAGTTAAAGTATCCCGGAGAAATTAAGGTTGCGGTAATAAGGGAGATGAGAGCAGTAGAATATGCCAGATAAGGGTTTACCCTCACACCAAACGAAGTTATGGTGTGGGGGACTTGTTTTAAGTAGATTTTTCCTGTATTATTTTATATAATAGATAAATAAGAGATAAAGGTCGAGAGAGTAATCGCGAATAACGCGAATTTATTTCAAAATAATGCGAATAAATAATTTGCATTATTTGATAAAGATTCGCATTATTAGCGAACACTATATTATGAATAAAGCAGGACTTGTTGAAGCATTAATGACAGCGGCTGGGATTGAAGTTAAAAAACAAGCCGCCACTATTGTTGATGCGATTTTTGATACTATTACCAAGACTTTAGTCAAAGGAGACGAAGTTGCGGTTTCCGGCTTTGGTACTTTTAAGGTTGTTAATCGTGCGGCGAGAATGGGTGTTAATCCGAAAACCGGAGAAAAAATTCAGATTAAGGCTTCCCGAAAACTTAAATTTAGAGCCGCTAAAGTTCTTAAAGAAGCGGTTCAGTAATAAATTATTAAAATAAAGTGTAATAAATAATCCCCCACATATGTATATGTGGGGGATTATTTATTTAAGAAGCTCGTTGATTTCTTGCAATGTTTCTTGAGCGTTTTTGATTTTTATTATCGCGCTTTCAATATTTTCCTTATCGGAGCTGATGTTTTTAGCTTCATCTAATTCTTCAGCGCTTTTTTGTAGTAAATTAATTATCGTTGCTATATCAGATAGGTTGATTTCGCTGTTATTATCAAGGTAATATTGGATATCATTAAGCTTTATTTGGATTTCAGCGTTCATTTCATTTGCTTCAGCTACTAATCTTCTTTGTTGGGTTGGCAGATGGTAAAAAGCCATATAACCAACGGCGATTATTGTAACGATTATTCCAAAGCTCGGAGCAAGCCGGGTAAGATAAAAATTATTGAAAAGCCGCCCGTAAAAAGATATTTTTTCATTTTTTAGAAAATCTTTTTTAAGCGATAGGATTAAAAAGCGCGAACGGTTTGAATATTCCGCGTCGGGCTCTATGGCTCGCAACTCTTTTAAATTATTGATTAAGTCTTTGTCGTTCATAAAATAACTGATTTTGGTTTATTATTTAAAATATTTTTGAGTTTTTTTATTGCTCTGTACTGGATTATTCTTATGGAAACTTCGCTTTTACCAAGCGCTTTTGATATTTCTTTTGGCGATAGCTCTTCAATGAATCTCATAATTATCACATCTTGTTCATTTGGGTTTAATAAAGAAATCGCTTGTCTGGTTTCCTTAATATTTAAATTATTTTCAAACGTATTTTCAGGCCGGTTTTTTTCATCAATAACTTGGATTTTTGAAATGTCTAAATTATTCTTTCTCGTCCGGTAATGGTCTATTACTTTGTTTCTGGCGATTTGATAGAGCCAGCCGGAAAAATAAGACGAATTTTCCTTGAATTGGAAATTTTCTATTTTTTCCCAGGCGCTTAAAAACACTTGGTGGGTGAGGTCTTCGGCCTCCTCACGATGGCTGACCTTAAGGTAGATGAACCGATAGATTTTCGGCTGGTATCTATCGTAAAGCAGGCCAAAAGCCGAAGCCTCGCCACTGATGGCATTTTTGATTAATTGTTCTTCACCATCTAACATAGATAACGAAAGAATAGGTTAAAAGTTTCAAGATTTAAGGGTTTAAAAATTGGAGCGGGTAACGGGAGTCGAACCCGTCTCTCGTCCTTGGCAAGGACGTATAATAGCCGATATACGATACCCGCAATTACTAATGATAAATATTAATACATTAATATAAGCTCGTCAATTTGCTTTATTTTATATTTCTTTTAGGGTAATATTTGTTGGCTTTTTGCGTCTAATTTTATGAAAAACAAGCAAAATAAAAATTTGGAAAATTTGGCGAATAATTACAGCGCTCTCGTTGATTCAATTTTCAGATTTATTTATTTTAGGACAAATAATAAAGGAATCGCTGAAGACTTGACTCAGGATTGTTTCTTAAGCGTAGTTAAGTATTTGAAGGAAAATAACGTTGATAATATTAGGGCGTTTCTTTTTAAAACCGCCCGTAATAAGGTAATTGATTATTATAGGCAAAAAGGCAGGATTATTTATTCAGATAGTCTTGTTTTGGCGAATGATAAAGGCTCAAGAGACGATTTTTCCATTCAATATGATGTCAGAATGATAAAAGAAAAACTTGATTTGCTGGAAAGCGGGGACAAGGAAGTTTTGGCAATGCGATATATTGAAGAAATGGGAATTAAAGAAATCGCCGAGGCAATCGGCAAAAGCCAAACTGCCGTAAGAGTGAAAATTTTTAGGGCGCTGAGGAAATTAAGAAAATTATTATGATATTTAACAGCAGAAATAAAAATTTAATAAGAGAATTATGTAAATTGAAAGTAGTAAAAGCCGATGATAGTTTTAAGGCAGTTTTATTTGAACGGCTCAAAACAATTGAGAAAAATCTTACGATAGAGGCGGTTGAGAAATTATTTTCCGAAAAACAGCGGTTTTCAAAAGAGTTATTCTCTAATGTGTTTGGTAAAAAGTCGCCTTTATTTTTTCCGGCGTTAATGATTATCGTTTTTGTTGTTATCGGCACTGGAGCGGGAATAACTTTCGCTTCGCAAGCTGCTTTACCGGGAGAAATTTTATATCCGATAAAAATCGTTTCTGAAAAAGCCAGAATTGCACTGACTGTTAGCGATGATGAAAAAGCGCGGCTGCATTTTGAATTTTCTTCAAAAAGACTGGACGAAGTCGCTGAATTGGCCAAAGACAGCACATCTGATCCGAAATTGGCGGAAATCGCTATTGAAGGATATAAAAAAGAACTTAATGAAGGACAAGTTGTTTTATTCTCTGTTCAAGATAAGGAAGAAACGAAGAAGGCAGCCGATGTATTGGCTGATATTACTTCTAAGAATAAAGAAGCGATTGCTAAAATAGGAAAAGAAACAAGAAACTATAAGATGGCGGATTCTTTAAAAGATGCGTGGGAAGATACTGTTGAACATAATGATAGGGCGGCGTTAATTATGCTGTCGCGGCCAGCTTCATCGCCGATTATTAATTCAGCAATACAAAAGAAGGTTTTTGATAAAATCATTGAAGCGGAAGATAAAATAGTAGAGGCGAATAAATATTTATTAAAAAAAGAAGAAAAAGGCATTGATATTTCTGAAGCTAAAATAAAAATCAGCAATGCGCAAGAATTGTTTGATAAAGCGAGGGATTTTATTAAACGGGCTGAATATGAGAGCGCTTTCAATAAGGCCAAAGAAGCGTATGGAATGGCTATTAATGCTCAAAAAATAGTTGAGCGTATGAATGATAGGAACGATGAAGATAAGGATGACGAAGATAAGCTGGAAATGTTTAAAATCTATTATATTCCAGATAATGCGACCACTTCGGAAAAACAATCTTTTAATTCAACTACCAGCGCGGTTTTAAATCAGCCGGCGTCGATTATTAACCAAGTTAATATCCGGGAGAGAAATCATCAAGATGATGATGGTGAACAGTTGGATTGGGATGAAAAAATAAAATATAATGATAAAAAGAAAAGATGAAATGACGTCACTAAAACAATATACTTGCCCGATGCATCCGGAAATTAAGCGCAACCGTCCCGGTATGTGCCCGGAGTGCGGGATGAACTTAGTTTCGGTAGGCGAACGGCATGAAGAACGTGACAAGCATGCCGGTCACAAAACCGTATCGTTTTTGCGAAAATTTGTGGTCAGTTTGATTTTAACCGTTCCGGTAGTGGCTTATTCTGATATTTTGCTTGATGTTTTTGGTTGGTCGGCGCCGGTTTTTCCCGGATCTCAATATCTGCCGTTTGTTTTTGGTTCGGTAGTATTTTTTTACGGCGGGTGGATATTTCTTACGAGCGCTTACCGAGAATTGCGCGCCAGTTTGCCGGGTATGATGACGTTGATTGCGCTCGCGATTTCCGCGGCATATTTTTACAGTATCTTTGCCGTTTTGACTAGTGCCGGGCATACGTTGTTTTGGGAGCTGACGACGCTGATCACCATCATGCTTTTGGGTCATTGGGTGGAGATGCGTGCGGTGCAGGGAGCTAAAGGAGCGCTTAAGGAACTGGCAAAATTACTGCCCGACACAGCCGAGGTGATAAAGGACGGTAAAATGGAAACTGTTTCACTTTTTGAACTCAAGGAAGGCAATGTTTTGTTGGTGCGGCCGGGAGCGAAAGTGCCGGCCGACGGCATGATTATTGAAGGCCGTTCTGAATTAAACGAGTCAATGGTAACGGGTGAGTCAAATCCTGTGGCGAAACAGCAAGATAATGAAGTGATTGCAGGCACGATTAACGGAGACGGGTCGCTGAAAATAAAAGTGACGAAAATCGGCGAGCATACTTTTTTGGCCGGCATTATGCGGCTCGTTCAGGAAGTGGAGGCGTCAAAATCACGCCTCCAGATGCTTTCTGACAAAGCGGCTTTTTATCTCACTATTGTTGCTATTGTGGCGGGCAGTGTGACTTTTATCGCGTGGCTCACTGCTCAAGCGGGGATAGTGTTCGCGACAGAGCGTTTGGTAGCGGTGCTGGTAATTGCGTGTCCGCACGCGCTTGGACTTGCAATACCCTTAGTTGCTTCTATTTCCACTACGCTTGCTGCGCGCAACGGCTTGCTAATCAAGAGGCAGCTGGCGCTTGAGATGGCGCGTTCAGTCAACGCTGTTCTTTTTGATAAAACAGGCACGCTTACAAAAGGTGAGTATGGTGTGACGGAGATAATAAAAAATATAGGATTTGAAGTAGATGAAAATGAGATTTTACGATTAGCCTCGTCGGTGGAAAGCCATTCCGATCATCCGGCGGCTAAGGCGATCGTTAACGAAGCGAAGAAAAAAAATCTTGTAATTTCTGATGTAAAAGATTTTGAGCGTATTCCCGGAAAGGGAATAAAAGGCCGGGTGGATGGAGATGAAGTTTTTGTCGGCGGAGAAGCGATTTTAGATGTTGTCGGCGTCGGTGTTCCGGACGAATTAAAGTTAAAAATCACGGAATTGGCAAAACAAGGTAAAACAATCGTATATGTAATAAACAATAAACAGCTTGCCGGTACGCTCGCGCTTGCCGATATTATTCGAGACGAATCAAGGGAAGCAATTTTTAATCTTAAACAAGAAGGAGTAAAGGTGGTGATGATTACCGGCGACTCTGAAGATGTCGCGCAATGGGTGGCGGATGAACTTGGAATTGATGAATATTTCGCGCGCGTTTTGCCGCATGAAAAAGTGGATAAAGTGAAACTGCTTCAGCAAAAAGGGCAGAAAGTGGCGATGGTCGGTGATGGCATCAACGACGCGCCAGCGCTCACGCAAGCGGATTTGGGTATCGCCATTGGTGCCGGAACAAACGTCGCGATTGAATCAGCCGGAATTATTTTAGTCAGAAACGACCCGCGCGATATTCCAAAGATTATCGCTCTTTCTCGCGCGACGTACAAAAAAATGATCCAGAATCTTTTTTGGGCCACAAGTTACAATATTATTGCCTTGCCATTAGCGGCTGGCGTTTTAGTAGCGCAAGGAATTTTGCTTCAGCCGGCGCTCGCCGCTTTATTTATGTCATTGTCAACAATTATTGTCGCTTTTAATGCAATTTTATTGCGTAGGCAAAAGATATAATTTGTGATATACTAAAAGTGTATGAAGATATTAATTACAATTTTATTAGTTATAAGTTTCATTAATATTGTTGTATTCGGCGTTTTTGGCATGCATACTGGTATGCAAAATCATAGTGACAACTGCATTGCGGCAGCGGTTCAGAGAACAGATTGTCCGAGACAAAATAACCTTTTTAATTTCCTTTTTTTCCACCTCAACGCTTTTAAAAATTTTTTAACCGTTATTTTCAGTGAATTCGCGTTTTCATTATTAATTTATTATTTGCTTGTTATTGGGATTGCCATTAGGATATTGCTGGGAAATTCAGGGCTGTTGAGATTTAATTTTAGCCGTTATAAATTAAGGCGATTAGAGTTATTTAGTTCGTTATTCAGATATAAATTTTTTTATTGGTTGGCGCTCCACGAAAATAGTCCAACCGCTTCATAGGACGTTGATGGAAAGTCGTCCGCCAGCCAGCGGAGTCGAACGGGTTTTCATCACGCATCCTTAAATTCCTCTTTGGGGGATTTTTTGTTTTTGATTTATCTTATTATTATGAAAAGAACAACAATTATAAGTATTGTAGCAATTATTTTAGTTATTGGCGGTATTATTTGGATCGCGCGGTCTGATTCGCAAAATAGTGCAGCGTCGTTAATCACTAATTCTAATGGCATAATTATTACTGAAGAAGCGAATTATGATTTCGGCGTAATTTCAATGGCAAACGGCAAAGTGAATCATCAATTCAAAATTGAAAATACAAGCAATGAGAAAGTTATCATTAATAAGGTATATACATCGTGCATGTGCACTACGGCCAGCGTTTTTGATGAGTTTGGAAATAAGCTCGGCGTTTTCGGAATGCCCGGGCATGACGGTTCAAGCAAGGCCGATATAGAAATATCTGGCCGCAAAACGTTTATTGTTGAAGCGGTTTTTGACCCGGCGGCTCACGGGCCGTCCGGAGTCGGATTGGCAAAACGTTCGATTTACATTGAAACCAACTCGGAAAAAATGCCAGAACTTGAATTTTCGATTCAGGCAATGGTAACAAAATAAATATGGATATAATTTTTTCAGCTTCGATTATCGCCGCGTTTTTAGCGGGCATGGTTGCTCTTTTCGCGCCTTGCTGCATTACGGTGCTTTTACCGGCTTATTTAGCGTCGGCGTTTCGAGAAAAAAAGAACATCTTAAAAATGACTTTCGTGTTTTTTGCTGGCATTGCGGTTATTTTGATTCCCATAGGATTGGGCGCCGCTTCTTTGGCAAAAATATTTCAGAGTTTTCACCGCGAACTTTATATTTTGGGCGGTTTTTTAATGATTGCTTTTGCGGTAATGGCGGTTTTGGGCAAAGGATTGACATTGCCGATGATTAAAAGAATGATGCCTAAGACGTCAAGCGCCGGCACTTCTGATTTTAAATCGGTGTTTTTGCTCGGTCTTTTCTCCGGCGCCGCCACTTCTTGTTGCGCGCCGGTTTTAGCCGGAGCGATTACCTTGGCGGTGGTTTCGGCGTCTTTCGGGAAAGCCATAATTATTACTTTTGCTTACGTTTTTGGCATGACTTTCCCGCTTTTCATAGCCGCTTATTTTTATGACCGCCTTAAAATCGAAAATTCGAATTTTATCAAAGGCAGATTATGGCAGTTAAAATTGGGAAGCAAAACGTTAATGCTTCATTCTACGAATTTAATGGCTGGCATTATCTTTTTGGCGATGGGAATTATTCTCTTGATTTTGGCGTTTTTCGGCGATGCTTTTTGGGCGCCAGGCTATCAAGCAAGAATCGGAGAATTTCTTAATAAGCAGTCGCAGCAATTGTTAAATATTTTATTGGTTATTCCGGATATTGTCTGGGTAATTGTTATCATCGGCTTTTTCCTGATACTTTTGCGTAAAATTAGGAAAAATTCCGATAGTTAATACTAAGTATGGAATTATTGGAAAATAAAAATAATTATTTTCTTTCGGTCTCGCTGATATTTTCCAGTATCTTGATTGCAGGCGCGCTTATTTATGGTGCCGGATTAAAATCAATTGAACAAAAACAAAATGATTCAACGGCGGCAAAATCAGAAATTAGCCTTGAAGAAAAAATTATTCCGGATAGCGGTTATGAGCTTCCGGTGAAATGGGGAAGTATGGGAAAGCAATTAGTTGAATCCGGCGCGATTGACGCCAAAAAATTCGAGGCGATTTATAAATCACGGGGCGGATTAAGCGATGGAGATAAAAAACTTTTATACGGCGAGGACAATAGTAATTTTGTTATTAATAACAAAAATTCCGGTTTGATTTTGAATTTGTTGTGGGCTTTGGGGCTGGCAAATAAAAACGAAATTTTAGAAAGCGGTCCGATGGTTGATCCCCGCTATGGCGGAGCTGGAAACTTCGCTTCAACCGGCGGCTGGAGCCTGGCTGATGGCGACGCTATGAATCATTACGGTAGGCATCAATTTATTGTTTTAACGCCGGAACAGCAGGAATTGGTTGAACAGGCAAGCAAGAATATTTATCGTCCATGCTGCAATAATTCAACGCATTTTCCGGATTGCAATCATGGCATGGCGATGCTGGGATTTTTGGAATTAATGGCAAGTCAAAACATTTCTGAAGAAGAAATGTATAAGGCCGCTCTTTATGTGAATGCTTATTGGTTTCCGGATACTTATCTGACGATTGCCAAGTATTTTGAAAATCAGGGCGTTTCATGGGATAAAATAAGCGCAAAAGAAGTTTTGGGTTTTGATTATTCCAGCGGTTCGGGTTATCGGAATGTATTGCAAAAAATTAAACCAGCGGAAATTAAAGGCGGCGGCAGCTGCGGAGTGTGATAAAAATTTAAAAAACCGCCCAGATATTATCTGGGCGGTTTTTATGTGCATCCCCTGGGAATTGAACCCAGAACCTTATCCTTAAGAGGGATCTGCTCTGCCAGTTGAGCTAGGGATGCGTGTTTATGTGTCCCCGGCAAGACTCGAACTCGCAACCTTCTGGTTCGAAGCCAGACGCTCTATCCATTGAGCTACGGGGACATAGTGTTGTGATACTTGCCCCGTAGTTATTCGGCGAAGCCGAATATACTATCGGGGTCCATTTCACTACGAGGACGTGTTGACAAAAATCAATATTTTTATAATATTAAATCAGCACAATAAAAAAATCAATTCATAAGAAAGGAGAATCGGTGATGAAAGTAATATTAGTGATTTTTTTATTTCTTTTGCAGTTGCTTGTCCCTAGAACTACGGCTTTAACTGATAGCATAAAAAATGGCATAGAAAAAAAATTTCTTTACCACAAAGTTAGAAAGGGAGAGTCGCTTAGTTCAATAGCTCGGCTTTATGGAACAACTGAGAGAGATATCTCTCAATTTAATAAAACCTCCTCTTTGATTTTTCCCGGCCAAAAGCTTTTTGTTAATTCCCAATATCGGGAAACCGTTGTTTCCTGGTATGGAGAATATTTTAACGGCAAGGAAACTGCCAGCGGCGAAATTTTTCATACTTCAAAAATTCTCGTTGCTCATAAAAAGCTTCCATTGGGTTCTGTGGTGGAATTTTTTAATCCTGACAATCGGGTCAAATTAGCGATTAAAATTCTTGACCGAGGACCTTTTATCGCAGGAAGGGAATTTGATTTATCGGAAAGAGCTGCTCAAATTCTCGGCGTTAAAGAAGAAGGAGTAGCGAAGATAATTGTTCGCGTTATTTATGCCCCCTCACAAGATTTATAAGAGGGGGATTTTTTTTAGCTTTTGATTTATAATTTAAATAAATATGAAAATTCCCAAAGAGGTGCTAAAAGTTGCTGAATTGCTTGAAAATCCGCCAACTGGCGGAAAATTTCAGGTTTATTTGGTGGGTGGCTGCGTGCGCGATTTATTAATGAATCTGGAGCCAAAAGATTGGGATATTGCCACAAATGCCAAACCCGAGCAGATTCAAAAAATATTTCCAGATAGTGTTTATGAAAATAAATTCGGCACAGTTGGAATAAAAACCGATTCAAAAAATGAAAAACTGAAAATTATTGAAATTACCACTTTTCGTTTAGAAGGGAAATATACTGATAAGCGCCATCCTGATGAAATTAAATTTGCCAAGACTATTGAAGAGGATTTGGCAAGGCGGGATTTTACAATTAATTCTATGGCTCTGGAATTAATAAACTACAAATTACAAACTACAAATTACAAATTAGTTGATCCCCTTAACGGCCAAAAAGATTTAAAAAATAAAATCATTCGTACGGTTGGCGAGCCGGCGGAGCGTTTTAACGAAGATGCTTTGCGATTAATGAGGGCGGTGCGTTTCGCTGTTCAACTTGATTTTGAAATTGAGGAAAAAACCGCTAAAGCGATTAAAAAAGAAGCCGGACTTTTGGAAATGATAGCTAAAGAAAGAATCAGAGATGAATTGGAAAAAATATTAATGACCTCTCACCCTTCTTTAGGTTTTGAATTATTACGACAAACTGGCTTGTTAAAATTTATAATGCTTGAATTAGAAGAAGGGTGGGGGGTTGGCCAGAATAAACATCATATTTATAATGTTTGGGAGCATAATTTAAGGTCATTGGATTACGCGGCAAAGAAAAATTACGCCTTAGAAATTCGTTTGGCGGCTTTGCTTCATGATGTCGGCAAGCCAAAAACCAAAGTCGGCGAAGGGCCGGATTCCACTTTTTATAATCATGAAGTTATTGGAGCTAAGATGGCGGCGCGGATTTTGGACAGGCTTCATTTTTCCAAAGATTTTACGGAAAAAGTTGTTCATTTAGTGTACTGTCATTTATTTTATTACAATGTCGGCGAAGTGACTGAATCCGGAGTAAGGAGATTTTTGCGCCGGGTTGGCCCGGAAAACGTTGATGACCTGATAAAAGTGAGGGAGGCGGATAGGATCGGTTCTGGTGTTCCTAAGGCAGTGCCTTATAAAATCAGGCATCTGCTTTTTATGATTGAAAAAGTAAAATATGACCCGATTTCGCCGAAGATGCTTAAAATCAACGGCAGCGACGTGATGGATATTTTAAAAATAGAGCCGGGTCCAAAAGTTGGCAAAATTTTATCTATTTTATTGGAAGAAGTGATTGAAAATCCGGAAAAAAACACGAAAGAGAATTTGAAATCAAGAATTAAGGAATTAGGGAAATTGTCTGATAATAATTTGGAAAAAATGGCTAAAGGAGCGCGGGAGAAAAAAGATGAATTTGAAAGCGGGATTGAAGAAAAAATAAAAGAGAAGTATTATGTGAAGTAAATTTTAACGGGCTGTCGTATAGTGGCAGTACGCAGGCTTCGGGAGTCTGTAGTCTGGGTTCGATTCCCAGCAGCCCGATTTTTTAAAAAAAAGAGGGATCAATGCGATCCCTCATGGGAAGTTTTCTTTTTCAGAGATTTGTATATTTGCCAGCTGCCATATCCAATCAGCGTTAGTAATCCTCCGCCTATTATTGCTTTATTTACAAGTTTGTTTATTTTCCCTCCTCTGTCTTTGAAGGTTTGTCCAGATGTTTCTTTCTTCAATATTTCAGCGCTTTTTTCAGCGATTTTCATTATTTCTTTTTTTTCTTGATTTTCTAAAGAGATTATAGTTTCAAGCGGCTTTATGACATTTTGATAAAATTCTTCGCTATAAAACACATTTTGATAAGAAAGGTGATTTTTTCTTCTTATTTCTTTCAAATATAAGATTATTTTTCCAATTTCCGGCAATTTAACTTGTTTTTGCGTTTTTTTAAGTTGTTCTACAACTTCTCTCTCAAAAATTTTGCCTTCTATAAGTGAAATAACGAGTTGATGATCATGTAATTCATTCAGCATTTTCAAAAAACAATTAATTTCTATGAGTCTTACTTTTATTTCAGTTTTCATGATTATTCCTCCATATTGATGAATCTTTCATTTTTTATTGATAACGTTCTGTTTTTATTATATATTATTTAATGATTTAAGTAATTAAGGGGCCCGTAGTTAAACGGTATAATAGGTCATTCGCATTGACCAGTTCGGGGTTCAATTCCCCGTGGGTCCAAAGGTGGGGACTGGGGGGACGATTGGTTCCCTACCTGCCGGCAGGCAGGGATTTCGCCTAGGTCAAAAAATTTTGCGGGCCATTAGCTTAGTGGCAGAGCACCCGGTTTGCATCCGGGAGATGGGGGTTCGATTCCCCCATGGTCCAAACCACCCAAAAAACACGCCAACCGATTGGCGTGTTTTTTTGGTGGTTGAAAGTGTTGAATAATCCGCTATACTTATATCAGCTCTAAAATAATTAAAATGATTAAAACCGTTAAAATGCGGTTCACTAGTTCTTAAAATTCGCGATATGGAAAATTATAGCTGATTGAAAAGTTTAAGAAAGGTCGTCTTTTTATTTAAATTATTTAAATTAAAATATGTCAAAAATAATTTCATTAGGATTTATTGGCGTTTTGGCGGGAATATTTCTTTTTAGCGCGTCTTCGGCATACGCCGCGGAAATTCCGGCGAATCAAATAAATGCTTCTATCAGCAAGGAAGAAATAGCTATTCTTCAGCAATCGCTTTTAGCGTTGACAATGGTTTTAACCGACCTCCAGGCAACCTTGGCGAAAAGCAAAGATTTGCCGCCGAATACGGCTCAAATTATCGTCAATTTAAGTAATATTGGCAAAAGCTTGGCTCAAATCAGCGCGACAATGGAAAAGAGAGGTTTAGCTGTGGCAATGCCAAAAACAGCGACTCTTCAAGCGTCTTTGGTAGCTGTTCAAAAAGTAAATGAAGAAGTGGCTGAAAATTCCGTTGAGGCCGCTATTCTAGAATCAGGTCTTGCTGAATCTGAAAATCAGTCTGAAAGCCAGCTTGAAACGTTTCTCGGAGAAAGCGACGCGGAAACAGAAGGCCAGAGAACTTTAATCGCGAGCATCGGAGCGATAGCCAGCCAGAGAATTACTTGGATTATCATTGTTGTTTTAGCTATCGGAGCGGCATTGCTTTGGAAAATGAAAGGTGGACAAGAAGCGGTTAAGGCTTCTTAAAGCATTGGCGTTTAAAAATACAGTCTTGAGCAATCAGGGCTGTATTTTTTTGCAAAATTTCTATAAATAATGTTAAATATAATAAATAATAAGGAGGGTTCGCCTAATGGTATGGCACCGCTCTTGAAAAGCGGCGGGCGCAAGCCCTTAGAGGTTCGACTCCTCTACCCTCCGCCAGTTGGTAAAAGAAGCGCTTGGCTCGCCCGCTACGCGGGCTCGCCAGCCGATTTTCGGTTCAAAATCAAATTTTTTGCCTTTCAAAATAAAGTTCGAGCCGACATTTTTTAGAAATTGACGGATTTCCGTTTTGTCGCCCTGCGACAAAAGAATTTTGGCTTGGCTACTCAATAAAATCACTTCCCGCATCGGTTCGAGCCAATTATTTCCTGTTTGTTCAAAATCTCTAATCTTTTGCTCAATATCCAATTTTTCGTTGAGCAGTTTTGATTTTTTGGCTTGGTATTCTTCGGGCGAAATGCCTTTGCCATCAATAAATAAGTCAAGCAACTTATCCATTTTCTGCTCAACTTCAATTTTCCCCTTTTGGAGATTTTGAACAAACACTCCGCTTTCTT
>ERZ1292623.1421-Hain-H51-01um-R1-1421-length-23119-cov-7_pt2 | contig 18010 bp, 36 predicted proteins | sample MGYA00564398_ERZ1292623 | MGnify/ENA primary metagenome ERZ1292623 (study PRJEB36523, sample SAMEA6512633) | groundwater metagenome | collected 2019-01-07 | study: AquaDiva: Metagenomics assemblies of 32 groundwater samples | reverse complement strand
TTTAGGTCTGCTTTCTCGCTGCCGCTGAGTTTCTTGGTCTTGAGGAAATTCATTTGTTATCACCTCCTTACAGATTGAGCTAAGTCGTGGGCTGAGCTAGCGCGTTCGGTAGTGCGGCCTTTGTCCCTTTCCTGGAGCCAAAGGCCGATGTCCAGTAGTACGGAGTCTTCGGAAACTCCGTGCCGAACTGCTATAGTTATGTGACCTGTACCTAGCCGGTGCTGGACTTCGGCCCGGACCGGTCTTCTACCGGTTCTGCTTCTAGTAAGAAGGACCCGTAGGGCCGATTTGGCAGTCCAGGCACCCTCAGGAATAGCGGTAAAGGAGATTCCCTGAGGCTGAGTGGTAGGGACAAGGGTTCTACTGGTTGGTAGGCTTGTGATCATGGTTCACCCCCTGGTGTCGGGCGAGCCAGAGGTGGGGGCCAGACTACTGGCCCCCACCTTCTCCTCAGGCTCGCTCGATGTCTGAGAATGGTGGCTGGTCTAGGTTGGGAACCTGGAGGCGCCTAGTGGCGGTCGCAGCCACGGCTGATCTGCCTGGAAGCTTGGGTAGGGACTCCCAATCGAAGAACGTGTTCAGTTCCTCGGACTCCATGAACTTGTAGTGCGTGGCGACCTTCTGGATTTCCTGGCGGACATCCCTCCAACCGGGGGCGTCCTGGACTTCCTCAGTCCTTGGGAATGTCCGGTTGTCACTGGACGTGACCTGTCGGGTTCGCCGAGGGACTCCGACCATAGCCTCGCCGAGACCGGCGAGGAATCTGATCTGGAACTCGTTGGCGTTGCCGGGCCGGGGAGCTTTGTAGGCTTGTACGGAGTGGGTCTTGAGGATCTCACCCTTGATCACGGGCTCACCATCCCGTAGGACCGGTTTACCTGCGATCGTCTCGATTTCGAAGCCCCAGGCCTCAACCTCACGCCTGGCAACGGGGTCTCCAAATCCACTGCCGTCCGCTCCACCCCTAGAGGAGAGGATGGTCGTGCAGCAGAAGTGGAGTTCCGTCACCAGGACGAAGTTCGTGAGGCCGTCTGAGACGTAGCGAGGAGCGATAATGGCCTGCTTGCCAAGTGGGTAGATCGCGGGGGGGGAAGTGAGCCGGGTCTCGGGGACGAGGTCCAGCGTGTCTTTGGTCACGGGGAGCAGCTTGCCAGCAGGGATGTTGGCCGATTGCTCGATTAGGTTTCGAAGGCCCTTCGGGACAGTGGTCTCTGTGGGCTTTGGTCTGGTTTCCTGGATTGCGGTGTCGCTCATGGCAACCTCCTAAGTGTTTGTGCTTTGATTGTCCGGGTCTCTGGTCATACGAGTGTTCGTTTTGTGGTTGGCTGCCCTAACCGGGGCAGGCTGGGATGCGCATCCCAGATTCTGTGGGCGCTAGGAATCTAGCTAACTAGCACCCATAAATAGACTAGTCATCAGGCTCAGTTGGTGATGATAGTGGACAGGCGTTCCGCTGGTGGGAGTAGGCCTAAGGGGCCTAGGTGCCGCTCAGGGTACCTTCGTTTATATACCCAAGCCTGCGAGTTGCTCTAAGATCGGCCGTTGGGGCTGATAGCCAAATGGGCCTCTCTCTTGAGCTTTTAGGCTATATACCAAAGATTTCGAAGAACGGGGAGCAGTCGCTGTAAATCGCTAATGCGCTGATGGTAGGGCTAAGCCTAGATCGAGCGATGCCGATGGCGCCGGTAAACCGGACTAGCTTGGGTTCTGGGTCCGGTAGCTTTGGGATAGGATTCTGGAGATACCAGACCTGGGCCAGCTCCTCGTTGTGGAACACGCATAGGGCGTTGCTTTTGAGGGGCCCATGCTTATCTGCTTGGTGGTTCTCGATGGCTGCGTACTTGTCGGCAGAGCCGTACTTGATTACGTAAACTTTCTCAGGAAACCTTTCGTACAGTCCTCTGTCTAGAGTTGGTTTTGGGGTCTGAAAGACTTCCGGTGCTATTGTTATCATCGGTTTGTCGTTGGGCTCGCCGTAGGTCCCAGAGTTTCCAAGCGGCTACCATCCTTTGGTGGCTGGAGTTCTTGGCCTTGTTGGTACTGTAGCCGACGAAGATTCCCTTACCACGTGCCATGTTGGTATAGGTCCAGTCAGTCTGCGAAGATGCTTCCAGCTATGTAGATAGCTCTCCAGAACTTAGTCAGTCTAGGGGAGGGAGGACAAAGGATTGTTATATAGGGCCGGTAGGAGCGCTTATTTATCAGCAGATCGGTCTTCTCGTCGAGGCTGAAGCCGATCTGCTAATGAGCTTAAGCTGGGATGGGAATAGCTTTCTCATTTGTCGAACCTGATCCTCTGGATGTCTCCGGCCTGCTCTCGGTTGCCTCTGCGCAGTCGGACCTCTACGTAGGTCCCGAGGTACTTGCCTGGGTTGTGGCCAGCGTCTAGGCGCATGGTGTCTGTAGAGCCCGGGCCGCCTTCGGGGTCCCGGATAACGACGTACCGGATCTTGCCTGCTTCGTCGATTACCTTGAATCGCTGGGCGGCCACGACCTGGCCATCTGCGTCCAGGTACTTGGGCTGGGTTGTCGCCATTGGCTCTACGCCGATAATGCGCATGTCTTGGGTCCTACCCCTGAAGACATGCTTGGCTAACTGAGGTGGGCCTTGAAGGTTCTTAAGAACGATACCTTCTTCACCTTTAGTACGCATAGTCTGTAGAAACCTACCTTTAGCTAGAGTAGTCTGGGCAGAGCTAGGGACCCTAAGGGGGTAGACCTTATGTCCATGAGCGTCGGTATAGGTTACCTCCTCATGGAGCCGAGTGGCGAGCCGTCTCTGCTCAGAATAGTCAAGGTGCTGCTTAGGGTCTTCGATGCCCAGTATCTTTACTCTGAGTAAACCATTTCGTTGCTGTTCTTCGAAGCTCTTGGCTGGGTCCATATTAAGTAAGGCGGTTGAGCGGCCGTGGGGTGAAGCGTGGTGGCCCTGGCTCTTAGAGTAGACCTCGATATAGATTCTCTTGCCATAGGCCCATTCAGGCCAATTGGCGAATTTGATGTGAGGGAGGGACATTGACCGATCGATACCTTGGTCGGTTGGTTCTCCGGCTATGTGCTTGGGTCTGCGGCTAATAACCTGGACATTCGCATAGTCGTGGCCTGATCGCCTGTTGACCTCGATGGTGTAGAAGGCACCATCGTACTTGCGTTCTGCTATCCAGCCTCGGTCCTTGAGCAGAGCTTCTAGCTCCTCGGGCTTGTCGCTCAGGTCGATAACCTTATAAGGTCTAGCGTGGTGTGGCACATCCCGTTCCACAAGTGGGAACATGAGGTAGTTTCTAGGGGTACCCTGTCGCCATTGGTCCGGTAGGATGATGGCGTAGGGCCCTTCACCTGGTACCCACATGTGGAAGCTGTTGTCCTTACCGGACCAGACGAACGTCTTACCAGAGCTAATAACTCTGGAGTGGCCTCGGCCGTAGCCTTCGGTGATGATAACTCGGTTACGGTCCTTGAGGCCAGTATTGATTAGCTCAGTGTGGCCATGCCTATCGTCAGCCTTAATTACCTGGTGGCGTTCCCCTTTGACTGGGAGTCTAGCCTTTGGTAGTACCACGGCATGGACCTCCTTTGTCTCAGGGTCTCTCCACCTTAGGTCCCAGTGGACACGAACGCCAGTGTCTCCGACCTTTAGGCGTTTAATGTCCTGAGGAGTTAGTGGCGTGGTCTGGTTAATTGGGGTTACATGTTCCTCAATCGCATACTCCACTAGTACGGGACTAGGAGCATAAGGCATGAGCAGGAGCTCGCCATACTCAGTTTTGTACCGGCCTGGTGGGTCCTTAAGTAGCCTGTAGCTAGCGTATGGGCTTGCTGGCTTGCTTTGTTCGACTCTCCTGAGCAGAGGCTTGGCACAAAGTGAGCCAACCCCTGCTTGGTATAGGGTCGAGCAGGTGGCGTCTAAGACTGCGCCTGCATTAGCTAGGAACCGTTGCCAGCTCGTGGTCTTCATGGGATCGTTTCAGGAGCTGAGCCCGTGTGTCTTTGAAGGTCTTGGTGGCCTCTTTCAGTAGGCCGGGTGTGGCTACGGCTAAGAGCACGAACAGTAGTTCCCGAGCGTACCAGAATAGCCAGGTAGTACCTACGGTACAGGCCATAGAGGTAGCGAGGAGTAGAACTCCGCGCATCGGGGTTTGCTCCCCGATTTGGCTAACAAAGTGGTAGCTGACGACGGAGATGCTAATTACCTCTGCTACTATGAACAGGGGTGGGTAGAGTAAGGTAGCCACGATCAGGCCTGTTGTCAGTATGCCTACTACAATGGCTCCTTTGTCCCTAAGGTCGACACGGGGCAAGCAGGCTTTAGCAATAGCCCTAGCTGCCTTATAGGCAAAGCGGCCAAGAGCGTGCCCCATTATATTGGGGTGGTGGCTATGGCGAGTGTTGAGAACACGCCGATAGCCAGTGCCAAGGCACAGCAAAGCACGCTGATTGTCGCGCCTATAATGGGCGCTACGGCGATGTATGTGAGTCTACGGAACAGTTTCATGGATAACCTCCTGTCTGAATCAAGCTCTGAAGAGCGCTAAGCCACCTTTCAGGAGTGGTTAGCACTTGGTTTGGGACGGATACCGGAAATCTGGAGTGGACCGCCTGCTCGTCTGGAGTTCTTGCTGCCCGGGTGACGCAAAGGCATTCGCCAGCTTTATGGTACCTGGTGTCTACAGTTAGCACAGCAAACACCAAGGCCCTAGAGCCAACTGGGAACCAGTGGCCCTGTTCGAGAGCGCGGTAGTTTATAGGGACGGAGCCTGCTGCTAAAGCAGCGGTATCCGGTTCCCAGAACTCGTCGCACTCTGGGTGGGCCATTAGGTTAGAGACGAGGCCCCACTGGGCTATAAAGGTCTCGACCCTGGCATGGCCCACCCACGGGGCTTGGGTGGCTCGGAGGCCAGGAGCTTTGAGGTCCAGCGACGATTCGCAGATAAGCAAGATGTCCTTGCCTTTGCGTATTCTTGAGCACATGGTTATTGTGGACTAACGTTTGGGTAAGGACATGAACCTTAGGAACCCCGTTAGTCTAGGCGGGTTCCGGTGCCAGAGGACTCTAGATAAGCTTCAAGAGCTTGATACAGGTCTCCACTTGGTCATACTGGAGACCGTAGTGGAGGCCTATTTCTTTGCCACAGAGCAAGCCCCACTCCTTGGTGTAACGGCGGTAGTGGGCCATGTCCCTTGGGCCAGTGCCTTTGGTACCTGGTAGGAGATAGTACCAACCTACCTCAAGCTGATGCCAGCTCTCGAACAGCCGGCCAATGTCCGGGTGGGCTCTGGGCCTATAGCTGTAGCCGTACTTACGTCTAACGGGTACGGCTGGTTGGAATAGTTTGGATAGGGTGAGCATCTTTAGTACGCTGCCTGACGAGTCGGTAGCCCTCAGGGCTCACCTTTAGGTAGTAGCCCCTGGGTAGCTTTTGCAGAGCGGCACTCAGTTCTGGTGGGAGCTGAGGACTAAGGGAGAGTTCTGTCTTCGCGAATGCTGTTGTGAAAGCTCTCTCGTCCTCAGGAGCGATTGGGACGAATGACTTACCATCCCCTTTTAGGAAGTGGAACCTGCTATGCAGAAAGGCGATGGCAAGGAAGTCTCCTGCCTGAGTGAGCTTAACCTCTACGCTCGGTAGGCGGTAACGCCTGGTCCCGATCTGTACGAGGACGTTGTTAGCTTGTGATGATTTCTGAGTTATACCTAATGGTCTGAATGCCATGTAACCTCCTAGGTGAGAATCATGTTTGGTTCATAGGAGACGTAGTCTGTAGCCCTAGCTTTACCTTCGGGTGAAGCAAAGGTGTCTTCAGTTACGAGTCTCTCATAGGCCACCTGCGGTGTGACTATGAACAGGATTTCGGAGTCCTTGGGCTCCTGATTCACTAGTTTAGTCGCCTGCCTGGCTGCTGTTTCCATGTCAGGGAACAACAGGACGAGCTTCTCAGTACCGTTTGGTGGTGAGACCTTGTAGACTTTCGGTCCACCTGTTAGGCCTAGGGTAGTGATCACGTACATGGTTGGCCTCCTTGCAATGAGTCAATGGCGGCCTGGAGTAAGGCCGCATAGGTTGGGTACTCGTAGGACCAGGTCTGGTAGTCGTGCCTAGGAGTATCCTGTGGAGTACCGACACAGTCTCTCATGCTGAGGTCTAACCCTAGCTTGAGCATTCGGCCGAAGACATAGTCGCCGTAGGGCTTGGACTTTGAGGAATTGGGGTTGGTGGAGTAGTCGCCAGAGCTGACGGCATTCCGCCAGACGTCTTCCTCAGTAGCATCGTTTCTAGCCTGTAGGACACCCAGTCCAGTGGGCCGGGCTGCGGCTTTGTAGGCTAGCCAGAACATACGTTTGGCTATGGCTACTGGGTTGAGCCCTAGAGCGGGTGTGTAGCTAGTGGGGCCTATTTGGTTCCCTCCGAGCCGCTGGTGTGGCCCTAGTGGGCTCTCTCTCTGGTCCGCCTGACGTAGGAGGCCTGGGCAGCTCCGCTGTTTCCGGGGCCTCTACTGATTCTAGGTAGATTCCGTCTATGGTCTCAGAGGCCGTGTTCCCGTCTTTGTCGGGTTGGGTGAGCATAAGCTCGTACCTGATACAGCCATTTAGCCAGAAGGTTAGAGCGTGAACCACACCGGTAGTCTTGGTAACGGTGTTTCTAACCGTAGAGCCGAAGGAGAACCTGGGCCTATCCACGGTACCTACTTGCCGTTCGGCCCCTTTGACGAGGTCGAGATCAGGCTCTTCGATCCATCTCGCTTTGCGCATCTCACCTTCTTTGAGGTCTGTAGGTTGGACGCATACGTTCCACATGCCTGTGGCGTAGTGGGCTAGTCCGACCACGACGCCTTCGAATCCCGTGATTCGGTGTCTGACGTGGGCTTCGAGCTGAAACCCGTATGTTGTTGTAGGGATCATTTGTTGTTCTCCTGGGTGGTTTGGGTTTAGGCGTTGCTTGCCCGAGTGGACTGCCTATTTAGAGTGTCTCCAAAAGGCCACTCCCCCGTGGTTGGAGCAGCCTTTGTCGTCTGTAGAGGCCGTGCCGTCTTTGCAGACGGCCCCTACTTTGCGGCGGTCGCTGTCGAAGACTGTGCTTACTCCTTCTGCAATCAGGAGTTTGAGTTTGGTAAGCTCTTGCCGTATGTAGCTTGGTTGGGGGAATAGCTCTCTTCGGAGCTGATAAAGTACCTCGTCATCTTTGATGGCTGGTCGGAACTGATGGAGTTTGTCTAGGTCGCTATTGTAGACGGCCGTCAGGAACTCTAGGTCCTCAGGGGGCTCCTTGTATAGCAGGGATGCACAGGCTGAGGAGGATGTCTTGTCGTAGAAGTCGTTGTATTCCGTTAGGGATGGGGGGCCGTGGTTGAATAACCAGGCCCGCTCCAGAGTAGCCAAATCTGCTGGACAGGCTTCTGAGGCCCTGATTGAAGTTCTTGGACCTGTGACGGAGCCTATAGTCTCCTGCGGCCCGAGGTGTATGTAGAGATAGCCCTGGGCCCGATGGTTGACTGCCTCGACAGTGTACCAGAGGTAAGGGTCGGGTTTGAACCATTGGACATCTGCCCAGTCCTGTAGCCTTCGGGCGTCGAGCCGGATCTGGGCAAACAGGTCTGGTAGTTCTTCGATAGGCCCTTGGGAGTTGCACCCAAGGGTGCCTATTGCTAGTAGGACTATACCTCTTAGTACTGCCATGGCCAACGCTGCGTAGGTGCTTAGCTTCTTGCAGGCAAACATAGTTGCCATGTTTATTCTCCGTCTGGGGGGAACCACTTGTCTAGTAGGTATAGTCCTACTAGCAGTAATGCTATGCCTGTGGTTAAGCCAAGTCCGATTGCTAAAGCCATCGTAGCCTCCAGTTCTTGATGGTCGTGTCAATAGGGTCTAGCCTAGTAAACCTGATGCCAGTCGTATAGGCGTGGTGCTGGGTTGGTGGGTAGTGAGGGCATGATAAACCAGTGGGTGAGTGTAGGTTCCTGCGTACAGGCTCCTAAACATGCTACGTGAGCAATACGCTAATATACGCTAGTAGACATACGCTCTGAAGCTCCTAGACATACGCTTTGAGACCGAGTTAGTGTGTATCTTCGTGCACACAGGCCAAATTGGCCTTAACATGTTGGTCTGGGCGGTCTCATGCGTAGATCGAGTTTCCAGGCGTCTGTGCGGGGCCTGGTGGGTGCTGTCGGGGCTGCTGTAGAGAGCCGTGTGTAGTCTACAGCGGACTGGGTTGAGGCCATCGAAGCCGATTAGGGTTCCATTGGCCTGATAAGGGCCCGAGGTAGTAAATCTTGCTGGCGTCTGCGACCCCATCGTTGCTAAGTCTAACTGGTTGTTTCATAGTTGCCCTCTATATGTAGTACAGAGATCTCTTTCGTAAGCAGCCTCACCGTATAAGTGTAGACAACGACCATCGGACCTGGTTATCTGAGATATCTGTCTGTCCTGAGAAATTGGTTTGTTCCTTGCTTTGGATATCAAGCACCCTTAGAAGTCGGGGCTGATTACTGAAGAAGCGGGATCTGCGAATTGTCAAAGAACAGTGGACGGGCCAGAGTACCCTTAAACGGGGTACTGTTTCTTAGCATATAGCTGAAGAAGTTGGCCTGGGTTGGCAGTGGCACCTGTTGTGACCACTGTTTCGTGCTGTTAGGCTTCGAATGTTATTCCCTTGGCGCGGCTGTTCAGCCAGTGGATGAGGCCGTCCCGAGGGATCAGAGTCTTGCCGCCCATTGGGGTTCTCGCGTTTCGTCTAGTTCCTAACCGTAACCGGGTCGGCGTTTAGGAGTTTGCCTACCTCAGCAGGCGTGAGCCAGGGTTGATTAGGTAGGCCGAGCTTTATTATCTGTGCCATGGTGTTGGGGTGGTTAGTTGTAGGCTTCGCTCCTAACCATCTCCTCAGAAACAAGGTTGGATTTGGGAGAGTACTGGATGTAGTTGGTAAGTTCCGCCCTTTCTGTGGGAGGACACGCCAGTAGCCTTTCGTAGTCCTCTATGAGCATGGTGTACCAGTCCAGTTTATCGTCCTTGGGGTCGTCCTGAGTTGCTAACCATTTTCTCAGAAATACCTGTGCTTGGTATTTATCCTTGAATACCAACACGGGGGCGGTCTTGTGGTGGGGGGTTGTTGATCCACGCATGACGGTCATCTTGAGCTTGGTGCGGTTGCCGTCTACGTGGATTAAGACTCTGTTCATGGTGTTAGGCCCTGTATTTTTTTTGCGGGCAGCCCTCACCCGCTTAGGCTAGCAGCCGAGGGCGGGACTATTGGGCTGCCCTGGTTGTTTGAGCAGGAGCCTGGCAAGAGCTTCCAGGATGTCCTGCTTACGAGTGCCGGGGGAGGGCACCCGTAAGTCGATTTAGAACTCTGCGTGTTTGCGGAGCCATTCCTCCTCTACGAAGTAGGCTGCTGGGCCGTAGCGTTCGTAGCCGATCTCGTCGTTGGCGAGGTGGCTGTGGGTAACCCAGCCTGGGATTTCCATGAACAGTTGGGAGTAGGGCCAGGTGACCAGTATGAACCTGCCCTCTGTGCCGTGCTTGATGTTGATCTTTGCCTTGGGCATGGTTAAACCTCCTCGTTGTAGTCCCCGCAGTCCCAATCGTCGACTGGCTCCACGTGCCCGTAGTTCTGTTCTATGAGCATGAGGGCTCTGAGAAGCTCGGTGGGGTAGCTGAAGTCCGGTAAGGGGGGTTCGGGGGAGACGTTTTCGTTGATTTTGCTGAGTTCCCAGCGGATCTTGAGGCCTTCTAGCCCCTGATCGAGGAACCAGCACCATCGGGGGGGTACGTTCTCGCTGGCGGCTCCGGTCCGACCGAACTTGAATGTGCCGTAGCGAATCTTGGTTTCAACGTGCCCGTCCCACATCGTTCGCTCTTCGGACTCGGCCAGGAACTTCCAGGCGTTGCCCTTGGCCAGGAGCTCGGTTATTGGGATGATTAGGTCGATGGGCTCTGCCCTGTTGGTTCTGACCTGGACTGAGGCATCGTTTACGTAGCGGATGAATCGCCTGGGTACGAACTTGTTGCCGTCCCAATCCACCAGTTTGCCAATTTCAGCTGCGCCTTTGGCTGGTCTGGTCCACACTATGTTGGTACCGCCGTGTAGTGTGGGGACGTAACGCTTGTTGGTGTAGATGGCCGCTGTCTCTTCGTTCAGGCTGGTAGCCACCCTATCGAGGAACGGGTTGGGTACTGCGGTTGGGTTTTGCTTGGCGATGCCGGTTTCGGTGATATGGCATTGGGTTAGGGTGCCGATCACGTCTCCACGTCTGTTCTGTTGGGGATAGACGATGGCAACCCGCATGTCTATGCGCTTGCCTTCGGGTGTACCGAGTGCTCTGATGATCTGGGACCGGAGCTTGCCGGTTCTGAACGGGTGGCTCATGGGGTCTGCCAGGCAGGATACCCCGTAGGTTAGGTTGAAGGAGTCCAGCGTGGCCTGAGGGTGGCTTAGCATGAACATGCCATTGGCCTCCTTGCAGCCGCCTAAGGCAAGCCTGACGATGGCAGAGGCGGCCTTGGCGGTGGCCCACTTGCCATCTATGTCCAGGTGGTGGTAGTCGAGGTGGACTGAGTGCTCGCAGACAATCTGGTCTAAGGCGTAGGGCCCGAATGGCTGGGTTGGGTTGCCAGTGGCTCGGGCTGGGACGATGTCCCCGTAGGTGTTAGCCCACTCTGAGATTAGCTTGACCACCTGGTTGATTTTGAAATGGTACCGGGGGTCGTAGAAGTCCTCGATGCTCTCTGGCCAGTTCCTGATAACCGGTTCCAGGGGCCCTGCCCTGACCCCGAGCTCGTGTTGACTGAGCCAGGTGCTGAGGTGGTCGGTGGGGCTGACGAATCTGGCTGATGTGCGGCCTGTTGCCACGCCCTGGCTGTCGATTTCCTCAGCACGGGGGTCGAAGATAGGCGGGATCAGGTAGCAGTAGCCTGTTTCCCCGTGTCGTTTGGTCTCGGTTAGGGCCACAGGGACGCCGTCTGGCCTGCTGAGCCAAATCATGGCCCCGACCGGTAGATTGGGAGCGAGTTTGGGTTGGAGTAGTGTGGCGTAGTTGAATACCCCGATTTGCCATAGCCGGTTGAGAAGTTCTCCGTCAGCCTGGGGCGGTGAGGCGGTTGGTCCGGGGGCGGGAGGCTTGGGCCGGGCCACGAAGTCCACGCGTAGTTGCCGGGCTTCTTCGGCCCGTTGCCGGAGGGTTTCTAGGACGTTGGGCTCGTCGAAGAGCCAGCTAACGTGCCGCCAGTGTAGGTTCTTGGGCTTGCCCTGGATGGCCCACTTGTGCCAGGGGGCGATGGTGTGCTCTAACTGCCTGACGTCGATGGTGGATGTGCCGAATAGCAGCTTGATGTCATCGTCTTTCCTGGCCTCCTTCAGCTTGCCTTCGACGTCCTGGAACCTGCCAATGTCTTGGTAGATCCGCTCGATCTTGGTTCTGAAGTCGTCAGACTCGCTTTGGAGTAGCTCGTGGTCGTTCCAGCCTGTGGTGAATAACCCGATGTCAGCCGTGCCGGAGTGGTTCTTGCGGAACGCCTGCTCTTCGTTGAACGTCCGTTGGGCCTCTAGGTGCTGGTTGAGGGCGCCTTCCATCAATTCTTCAGTTAGGTCACTGAAGAGTTCAGGCACATCGTCGTCGATGTAGCGCAGGGTTTTGGGGACCTGGGTGACTGGGTACTTGCGGAACAGGGACCTGACCATCCCGTTGCTGCTTGGTAGTATGGCCCCTCTATCTCCATCAGCATCAACTGCTGTTGCTACGCCGTCGTCTTCGTTGACGATAATCGCGTCAGTAGTGGTGGTGAAGCAGCCCTTGGGCATGTTCGCCGATACCAGGATGGGGGCTTCCCAGCCGTAAGCTCGGCAGCCCATGTCCGACTTCATGAACCGGAGCGCTTCTCGGCCTGCCTGGGTTTTGGCCAGGCCTAAGTAGTAGGTGTTGCCTCGCTCGATCAGGCGCTGCAGGTTAATGATGTAGGATGGGAGTTCAGCCACCTGGACTTCTTCTCCCTCTATGAGTTGGGTGTAGGTGCGGGCCACTCGGTAGGGTACCACAACGTCACCAATGGTGATCCTCTGGATTTCTTGTATCTTTGCCATCACTTGCTCCTTATGTGTGATGGTTGGGGGTCAGACGACTCGTCGGCGCTGGTTGGCCCACGAGTCTCTGGCCTCAGTCATGTCTTTGGGCGCGATGCCCAAGTACTGGAGGACCGCAAGGCCCCCCAGCACGAAGACTGCTAGAATGGCGAGGAGGCTGAGTATAAACCTCATGCCTCTGCCGCCTGGAGGGCTGGAACCGAGCGCTGGGCGTTAGCTGTCGCGAGCTGCTCGGTGGCTGCGACGACTTCTGGATCGGTGATGCTGGAAATCAGCACGCGATCGTTGCTGTAGGTCCTGTCGTTGATGACGCGGTCTCGCACGGTGCGGGAGCCGGAGATCACGACCTGGGAGCCGGGCTTGAGGCCCAAGGCCCGCTGGAACATCTGGGCGTGATGCTCGGGCCGGTCGTTGGTCAGGGGGTGCTGCCAAATGACGAAGTCCATGAACCTGGGCTTGGCGTCGGGTTCGGGGTTGCGGGGCATGAGCCGGCCGCTGAGGTTCACCCGTAGGGTACGGCGGGTGCTGCCGTCGGCCAGTGTGGTGTCGGTGAGCCGAGCGCCCCAGGCCTTGGTGATCCTGACCAGCATGCGGAATGGCCTGCTGGTGCTGTTGATCTCAGCCTGGTCGAGCACGGTGAGGACGTAGTCGGTGGTTTCGCCACCGTAGTGGGGGTCTTGCTGGAGAGCCTGCACTCTCTTTGGGAAGGTCTCGGTATCCCGAGTGGTGCCGATAACACGGCCTTTGAAGGTGATGTTGTACATGATCTTAGACCTCCTGGTCTGGATGTGCTCCTGAGAGCGTTAGTGTTCGAAAAGGGCGTTGAAGGCTGAGGAGCATTTCTCCCTCAGGCCTTTAGGGCGGGTCGTGGGCTCGGGTCCAGGCTCTGGGTCTGTGGCCTTTGCCGATTTGGTCGCGGCCTTGGGTGGCAGTTCCACCAAGGTCTGGGTGTCGGAGATGTAGACCCGGGTTTGCCGAGTCTCAAGCTTGACGGGGGTCGTAGTGGGTGCGTCCTGGGAGTTGACCACCAGTACGCTGTTGTCAGTGATAGTGATGGAGAAGTCCCCAGCATCTATCTTCAGAAAGTCCTCAGTCATATCCAGCCGGGGAGTTCGGAAGGTAGGGTTGGTGGGGTTTGAGAGAGTGGACATGGATAGACCTCCATGGCGAGACCAGTGCGGTAGCCCTGGCCCGTCCCCGGGCCTGGGTCCGGAAGGCTGGTAGGCCTTACCTCGCTGCCGTCTGTCGTACCGGAGGGGTCTAAACCAACCCCTCATACTCAGGCGGCTCACCCATCAACAGGAAAGCATGGACCTCTTCAAGCGAGTATTCCACACACTCCACGTAGGCGTCAGGCCCCGATTCGATAGCCAGCAGGAACCGGTTATCCTCAGTGGGCCGAATATAGAAGTCAGTATCCAGGGTCCTGAAGAGATGTCTCTCATTGTCCCAAAGACACGCATCATTGAGATGTTCGGCCAGCTGCCTCAGAAACTCCGGATTCTGAAGAAATTGGCCTACGTAATTAGCATCCACTAAAGGAGCTGATAGAAGGTAGCGCATAGGTCACCTCATGTTTGATCGATTCTGGCATTAGGGTACATACCCTTTAGCCGGACCAGGTCGGTGGAGCAGCCGACAACCTCAAGCGTATTGCCTCGCTCCATGTAGGCAATATAGAAGGGCTCGTTACCGGTGCTTACAGCGTCGCGCAGGGTAGCCTGCACTACAGGGTGTTGCATAAGACTAGGTTGTGCGCCTGCCTTACGGGCACTGACCCCCAGCCCTTGCCGATTGAGCTCAGCAATAACCCTTTGGGTATCTGCCCATGGTCCTGGGTGGGTCCTTAGAACCTCCCCAGTCTCGTTCTTCCAGATTTCATACATGTTGGTTACCCCCTATAGATCGTTGGGTTCGCTTCGCCGGGCTTGCTGCCCTGCTCAGCATAAAGATTGGAATCGTCCCAAGTCAGTTGGTCTGGAGATTTGCCTTCTCTGAGAAGGACGTGTACTACTCGTTTCATTGTTCGTTCTCCTTACGGTCTTGTCGTTTGCGTCTTCGTCGGTTGTAAAGCTTCAGGTCCTCGTTTAGGTGGACTTTCCGCTTACGCATGATTGGTGCTGGTGCCGTTTGGCGACCATGTTTTCGTTTCTTAGCCATTACGCCTCCTGTTATCTGCTACTTTGCGTCGGCGGGCTAGCTCAAGCCTAGCTGCCCTTGGGGCTCGCTCAGCTATCTGGTCCATCGCCAACCAGTAATCTGGGTAGATCGAGGCTGCGTAGGTGTCAGCTTCCACCTCATTCTTGTCTGTACGGACATGCCGGGCAACTTCCACCATTAGTGTTCGGAGAAACCCCCGATTTGCCAGATGACCGTGATGGTGGTGCCCAAGCTCGTGGGCTATGAGAGCCCTAATAGGTCCGTCGCCCATACCCGCAAGGGCAGGACTCAAGAATATGAGATAGTCGTTGCTGTGAGTGCGCCCCAACGCCGCATTCGGCCTGACCGGTTTCGGGTTGCCGAATGCGACGAATGGAACTTCAGTTACCAGGATTGGAATCTCTTGCCCGAAGGGTGTGCAAGCAAAGCCATATACTTGGTAATCATAGCCTCCAAGCCGTGTTTTGATCACAGCTTGGATTTGGTCTTTCATCTTTTGGAACATTTTGTTACCTCCTTGAGTAACTTTTCTTTTCCGTTTTTGAGTAGGTCTCCGTACAGTCGTAGTTGGGGATCGTTTGCTTCAAGCCTCTGGACCCCAATCATAATCGTCGCGGCCTCATCGACACCGATCAAGCCCCCTCTTACCACCCTTCTCAGCAAGAGGTCTACCCTCCTATCGATTGTTTCTGTCATCTTTGCCACCTCGCAGGGTGCCTAAGCCAGTAGCTCAAGGCAATCTTAGCGGCTCTTGGTGACCTGTAAGGCCCAGACCACCAATCAACGAAGTCCCCGTCACAGCCGAATAGGCCCAAAGCCCACCCAGCTGCGACTTTACAGATGTCGAGTGTCATAGTTTTCCCTCCAGTTCGTCTGCCCACCTTCTTAGGAGACTGGCCTGTCGATGGGCGACCCATTTGGTTGCTTGCGCCCGCTCTTGAGGAGAAAGCTCGGCTATTCTTATCAGGAAACACGCGTAACACAAGTGTCTGATAGCTGGGTGTTCGCCAGCCATCCAGAGGTGTACAAAAATCACCTCGAACTTCCTCGTCTGGTTTGCCATGCTTAGTCCTCCAGCCAATTGGCGATGAAGCCCATGGCGAACCCGATTACGGCCCACTGCCAAGCAGCGTTCAGCCACTCAGTTGCCCCAGTCCCAGGCGGGGTTGTTGCTGCTGAGTAGGCAAAGGCCAATGGCAGTATGGATGCCAGGGCTGCTATTAGCAGCCCCATTTTGATGTTTTCCTTCATAGTGTGTTTCACCTAATCACCTCCGTTTGTTTCTAAAGAGCTTGTTGAAAAGGCGGCCAACAACCTTGCCAGCCACCCTTCGCTCAAGCCGCTGTGTAATCTTGCCTCGCAATACAGCATTGATGTCCCCAAGGACCCTTGCTGTCTTGTAAAGGACACTACGAGTTTTGTTGATCATGTTTCCTCCACGATTGTCAGTAACGAGTACAGGCCGGTTGCCAGGTTCTCATGGTAGTCCGAACCATCTAGCGCTTCCACGCCAAGGACTATTACTACCCTTTCGAACCAGGTAATTCGACCTTCTTGAGCCAGCTCCTGCACAAGCACGTCTAGCTTAGTGCGCTTGCCGCAGGGTTTTCGCGGTCGGTGTTTTGGTTGGGTCATTATAGCACCTACAAAGGAAGCCTGCGCTGGCCGATGTGGTAATCCTGCCACTTCTTCCAAACGTTGTGGACTGACTTACCTTGCTGTTGAGCGTAGGCTACACAATTGGCCGTGCCGCCCCCACTGCCATCGTATAGGGCCAAGACCTCATCACAACGGTCCACCAGCCACTCATTCCTGAGTTGAAGGCAGGCCGCATCGTACGGGCCATCCTTGACGTAAACGACCTCATCGGCGAATTCCAGCAAGGCAATGTAGTGGGCCTGGCTAGCGGGCCACCACAGGCGCTGCTGGTCTCGACAAGGACACGCCGCAACAAATGGGATCTGGAGATCCACGCATGCCTGAGCTACTGCCTGATCCCACCCCAATGCCATGCCTGTGAGCACACAGTCTGGCATGTAGTGGCGCAGAGCCATGGTTGCGAAACGCTCCAGCTTCTTGCGGCTTTGGTCGGTATAGGGGCCTTCCGCCTTAGTAAACAACTTAGGCGGTCTGTGGCCCGTGACTGCGAGTTTCATAGTAGATTTGCCTCCTTAGCCTTACGGTCTAGGGCTCGATCGACTGGTTCTGCAAGGGCCCTTTGGAAGCCTTTATCGCTACACTGGCTCATTCGAAATCTATGAACCGCGTGCTTGCGATCGAAGTGCTGCTCCAATGGGTCCTGTGGTTGACTGGTTGGTGGGAACAGAAGTGGCAGCCATCTGGTGAGGTCTGCTGTTCTTGCTCCCTTGGTATGTTGCCTGTACCAAATGAACGTTGTGATAGCAGCAATAGCCAGGAAGGCCGCTGCTGCCAATAGGTCCAGGTCGTAGCTCAATTATCCACCTCCGTGATGATGTACGCACACCCAGTTAGGGTAATACACTTGTCAGTGATTTGGAGTACCCGTTGGCCCCGCTCAACATCCCGAGCAACCAACTCAGCCCGCAATTGAACCAAATGGTTGTAGTCTCCGTGGATTTTGATAGGCTCCCAGCGGCCTCGCACCCGTCTGATTAGCCGATAGCTTGAGTTAGTCCGCATTCTGAACAATCCTCTCAGCCTCAGCTGCAATGGCCGTCCAACTTGGCATGTTGGACCACACCTTTGCGCCAATGCGCTTGTTACGGCGACGCACTTCAAGGTATACTTGGCCTTCACCAAACACCTCCAGTCGTGGTCGCACTTTCTTGAACTTTGCTAAGGCCTGTAGCCTCAGCAAACCTGTCGTGTCGTTGCTCATCTTATGCTCCTCTTTGTTTGTCGAAGCCGACGCAAAGCCTTTAGGACCTGATGAATCCGCCGCTTTGCGTTCTTTACTCGCTGTCGTTGTGACACTTGTAACCTCGGTTAGAATGCTAGGGTAATGCCCGCAAATCTGAGGGCACGATATAGAGCCTCCAGCCTTGCTTTTGCAAAGTACCAATCGGTGGCCCACTCTTGCCTAAGGCTGTGGGCCTTTTGCACCTCCTTGCCAAGGGTTTCCAGGCCCTTGAGCCCCTGCCAAGCCTGATGCCTTTCGACACCAAGCTTGCGGCCAAGGTAGTTTTGAACCACCCTGGCCTTAGAAGCACTGAGGGCCGCAATGGCCCTGCGCACCTCCTTCTTGATAGTCACGGCCACCATCTTTTGAATGGCAGCAGCCTTGGGCTTGCTCCTGACACGAACCCGCCTGGGCTTTGGTGCCTGACGCTTTGCCACAGGCACAAGCTTTCTGACCACAGTCACCCGCTCGGTGGCCAAGGCCAGTGCCAGGTCGTCCCTGCCCAAAATGGACAGGGCCATGGGGCTGAGGGTACCTTGATTAACCAGGGTACCGAGTGACGAGATGCTGACCCTATCGATCAGTTTCATTTGGATACTCCTTGCTGTAGTTGGATGTGATCTGCCATCATCAGTGCGTAGAGATCATCCTACGCAAAACCCCATTGCTGGGGCTTTCGGCTGCTACTTTCGTGCTCTCTTGTAAAGCCGACGCATCTTTCGAACTCTATGAATAGTCCGAACATGGGCAGACTGGATATGGTTCTGGGAAACCATATCGTTAATGAGTTGGTTGATGTTAACGAGTTTCATGTCTCTTTACCTCAGTCTTAGCTGTTTCACCTAAGGCACTCCGTGCCAAGTCGGATCTTCAGGTTATGGTGACTAACCCATAACAACAG
>ERZ1292623.2161-Hain-H51-01um-R1-2161-length-18015-cov-5_pt1 | contig 18015 bp, 20 predicted proteins | sample MGYA00564398_ERZ1292623 | MGnify/ENA primary metagenome ERZ1292623 (study PRJEB36523, sample SAMEA6512633) | groundwater metagenome | collected 2019-01-07 | study: AquaDiva: Metagenomics assemblies of 32 groundwater samples | reverse complement strand
CGATCTCCTCCTCCACAGGGAGGCGCTTTAACCAACTAAGCTACACCCACCATACCGCTATATTTTATCAGGAGTGATTAAAGCTTGCCTGAATTGGCAAAAGGTCCGCGAAACTGCTCGGGCAATTCACCAGCAACCCGCTCCATTAGTTCACGCACCGCCACAATACTCCCAACTCCTTCAATCACAAAGGGGCCACCAATTTGAACTCGGATTCTCTCTCTATCCTCCTGTTCCCAAATCCCTACCGGCACCACACTAACCCCGATCGCACTCGCCCGTATAGCCATTTTACCCGTTCCGGCATGAAGTGTCTCAACGGGGGAAATTGAATTATTGATTTCAACGTGTCCCTCGGGAGATACAAACACTACTCCTCCTGCTTCTAACATCACCATCGCCTTGCCAAGAGCCAGCGCTCGACCGGACAAATAGTCTTTTCGTGACCGGGAAACAGGTACGCCGATAATATTATTCGAATATAAATGCTGAAATCTTCTAATCAAAGCAATCGATCCCGGGACAGGATTAATCTTATTAAATACTTGAGTCATCGGAATTTCTTCCCCCATCAAAAAAACTGGTTTGTGGCCTCCATAGTCATAAACCTTAACCATCAAGCTAAGTATCGCGGGAAACAAAATGTCCGAATTGGGATGATTAAAAACAATTAAGCCACCGTGTCCTTTGGGGATGTTTTCCAGTCCGGAAACTCTCACAAACTCATCGCCTCCATATTCAGCCAGCAATCTTCGCGCATCATCTACCAGATCTCTTCCCGTTTCGCCTTGAATCATCCCGGTAACCAATTCTCCCACTAACCCAGCTCTATTAAATTTACCGGCGATCCCTCCAATCGTTGCCAACTCAGGAGCTAAGGCCATTTATATAGTAGGTATAAAATATACCACAGTCCCACTGTGGGACGGGAATAAAGGAAAATCCGGGCAAGTGTCCCTCCTGCGGCGGGCCCTTGGGCACCTTAATGCCTATTTACTAATAACGGCACCCATCGCGATCAAAACCGCCTTGCGTACTACGCGCCTAGGCGATTTTTAATAGCAAAAAACTAACATTTGGCGTAGAATCGGCCGTGAGAGCTCTTTGAAAGGAGGCTTGCCATGAACGGTAAACTGCTGAAGTTGCTGACAACGTCAGCTAAGGTGTTTGTGGTCACGTTTCTCATTCTGGCCGCCATCGTCACCCTGGTTCCAGCCTGCATCCTGGTGGCTCTCGCCACCTACGGGGCCTGCGTCAGCCTTAATTGGCTGGCGATCTATGTGATGCTCTTCGTGGTATCACTGATGATCGCCGTCGCTGTGGCAACGATCATTCACTGGAATGACCGACTCTAGGGGAAGACCCCGCCTAACCCGCGGGGTCGTTTTTTAACTATCGGGCGTAACTCCGTAAATCACTATCTCCGTCCCCGGATTATCCTTGGTCGCCTTTACCGTCTTGGCCTCACCCACCACCGGATCGCTCCAGTAGAAGAGTACCTCGGCATCTTCCGTGCGCATATTGACACAGCCATGGCTCATTGGCTGGCCAAAATTATTATGCCAATAGGTGCCATGGAGGCTGAAGCCGCGGGAAGCGACAACACCGTCTCCGGCAAACCACATAATAAAAGGCACGTTCGGTAAGTAATAGTAAGTGTGCAGTGCCGAATTACCCCCGGACATCTTCTGGAACCGACTCTTACCCCAGATAGAGAAGGTGCCGGTTGGCGTCCGCCCCCACTTACCGGTTGAAACCAGGAATTCATAAACCTTCTGATTTCCCTCAAAGGCATAGACTTTTTGATTGGTCAAGTCGACCTCGATCCGCCTCGGCTCGTCCGAATGGCCGAGCACCGCCGCCAGCTTCGTTTGGGCAAACGGTCGGGAAACAATCGCCTGGCCATGAAAAACTCCCTTTTCCTCATTCGCATCATATTCACCCGTGATTGCCTCAGGCACAATTCTGTCTTGATGGGAGAGGCTTTCCAATATCGGCCTGAACCCGCCAAAAATGACGATTAAGACCACCAGAGACACCCCTAAAAATAGCTCGGTCATGCGCCCGAATCGTAGCTTCATGCTTAGTCATTATGTGGGTAGTTTCGCCTAAAAGTCAACCTAGAAAGTGCAAGTAAGAAATAGACGGATACATAGGTATTTTAGTTACCATCCAGACTTGCATTATAGCCTATATTATGCTATAATGCTCACCTATAGGTTGAGTAAACCTTTAATATGATAAACCAAATCGTCGCCACCATTTTTACCACTATAATTCTTGGTATGAATACCAACGGATTACTAGTACCGGAAAAGAAAAACGTCGTTCTGTCTGAAAAGGAGTTTTCTTTGGAAAACCGCTACGCCGTCAAAAGCGTCAACGACATCATGAAGAAAAACATTCTTTTGAACCTGGCTTACCTTAACGGTACGGTCGCCAAGAAATCCGATATTGATTGGAATCAGATTACCTCTCCTTTCCATTTCGAGAAGACCCTCGGGGTCGGGGAGACCTTCGCCTACCACACCACCATCAGAAACGAATTTATCGATAAGGTGGCCTTTACCACCAACAGCAACTTCAATGCCGCCGACGGTTATCTTTCTGACGGCTATCTCTTCGGTGACGGTGTCTGCCACCTGGCTTCTCTTATCAACTGGGCCGCCCTTGAGGCTGGCCTGGAGACCGTTGTGCCCAAGGACCACCGCAGCGTTGCCCATATTCCCGATATTCCCGATGATTATGGTGTTTCTATCTACAAAAACGGCAACATTGGTGAAAACAACAACCTCTATATCACCAACACCAAGGACAAACCTGTCACCCTCCACTTCGACTATGACGGAACTAATCTGAAAGTGTACGTCACCGAACAGGCCTAAACTCCCCCTTGCTTCCCTAGGCTTACCAGTGCTAGAACTGATAGCTATGGATAACCAACAAACTCTCAAAACTGTCACCAGTCTGACCGGTCTCATCAACGGCCATATCGCCGGCCTCGACCGGGAACGCGAAAATCTGGGTAAAGTCACCGAAATGCTCAACGACATTCTGACCAACGACCCCGCCTACAAAGAAGCAACCGAAAAGGCTAAGGAAGTCGCCAAAGAAAAAGGTAAAGCCAAGGCCGATATTCTCCAGCAACCCACCGCCCACGATCTGGCTTTCAAAATCAAAGACAGCCGGATCGAAATTAAACAACTCGCCCTCGAGCTCTCCGGCTTTCTGACCGAGTACCAGAAACTCACCGGCAGCAACGAATTCGAAGGCGAGGATGGCGAAATTCGGCAAATTGTCTACACCGCCAAGCTCGTCAACAAAACCAATTTCGGCGATAAATAGGAAAAATAACCCCCAGGCTGATAAAATATAGGCGCGGGTCCGTAGCTCAGTCGGTAGAGCAATTCCCTCTTAAGGAAGCGGTCGTGGGTTCGAATCCCACCGGGCCCACAACGTACAAAATCCTTTAGATTTTTACGTTGTAGTCACGTTTAAATCTCCGATTTATTACGCGACACCGTGCTCTTGCACCCGTAGCTCAATTGGATAGAGCACCTGTCTTCGGAACAGGTTGTTGCAGGTTCGATCCCTGCCGGGTGCACCAAAACTTGACACCTTTTATCATCTATGGCACAGTACTGCTAAGATTAATCTGCCCTATGATCACCAGCCTCATCAGAAAAACTTCCCTCTTTGTCTCTCTCTTTCTAATGACTCTGGTTCTCCTGGAATATATTGATGTCACCACCAAACCGGTGCCCACCGTTGCCGGCGTCAGCCAGAGCCTGCCAAACATCAAACCTCCGGAGTATACGACCGTCTTTTCAGCTCTCCCCAGCCAAAAAACCGACATTATTACCTCGGTCAAAACTGCCGACGCCCGGGCCGAAATTCTGCGTCAATACCTGGCCCGCTATGAATCTCCCCTTGAGCCATTGGCCGATTTGATCGTTTCCGTCGCCGATGAAAACGACTTCGACTACCGCTGGATGGTCGCCATCGCCCAGCAGGAAAGCAATCTCTGTAAACGCATTCCGGAAGACTCATACAACTGTTGGGGTTGGGGGATTTACGGCGACAAGGTTACCCGTTTTGATAGCTTCGAGGAGGCCATCAGAAGAATTGCGCCCCAGTTCAAGGAGATCTTCCTTCAGGATAACCACAGCAAAGACCCCTTCAAGGTCATGAGAACCTACACTCCGCCCTCCGACGGTTCCTGGGCGGAAGGTATCAACCAATTTTTCTCCGAACTCCAATAATTGTTGTGCCGGGGAGAGGACTTGAACCTCCACGGGTTGCCCCACACGGTCCTAAACCGTGCGCGTCTGCCATTTCGCCACCCCGGCCCACCCCCGTATTTTATCAGGCAGAGCCTGATCCTGCTCTGCAGGACATCGTGGCGATGCTATAATTCAGCCCACATGGAAATCAAGCTCCTCAAGACCGAAAAAAGTACTGCTTCCATTGAAGTTCTCGCTAGCGCCAAGGAAGTGGCCGCCGAAGAGGCCCACACCCTGGCCCACATGGCCGAGGAAACCACCATTAAGGGTTTTAGAAAAGGCAAAGCTCCTCTCAATGTCGTCAAAAACAGCCTCGACCCGGAAAAACTAAAACAACGGACCGTTGCTCATCTTCTCGGCCACGCCATCGACCAAGCCGTCAAGGAATTGAAGTTGAAGGTCATTACCAATCCCAGACTGATCAAAGAAGACACCACCAAAGAAGACTGGAGTTTCGCTTTAGAATTCCCCCTTTATCCCGAGTTTACGCTCGGGGAGTACCAAGCCAAAATAAAAACCGCTTACACCAAAACCAAACCGGAAAACGATGACAAAAAGCTCAAGGCCGCCTTCGATACTCTTCTCGACACCGTCAAGATGGACATTCCCCAAGCCCTGATCGACGAAGAAGTCAATCGTTCATTAAGCCGTCTGGTTAGCCAAACCGAGTCTCTCAACCTCTCCGTTCCCGATTATCTCAAATCGATCAAAAAGACCCCCGAACAGATTCGTGAAGAGTACCAGAAAACGGCCGCCGAAAGTCTGAGGCTGGATTTCCTTATTTTTGCGGTCGCCCGCGACCTCAAATTGACAGTTAGCGAAGATGAGATAAAATCATTTCAGAGCGCCGCCCAGGTCAAGGATGCCGACCGGCCCTATCTCGAGAGCGTCCTCCTGAAAAGGAAGGCCGTTGACAGCCTGCTGAAACTCTGATATTATAGGCTCAAGAATAAATATGAACCAATCGTTTGCCCTTCCAAAGGCTAACTCCAACAGTAAACCGGTTGCTCCTAAAGTCGCCAATTTCCTCGAGTCCCTCAAGAATAACCAAGCGGCACGTCCCGGGAATCCCTTCGAATCTCCTTTTGGCGCCAATCCCTTTACCGAGTTTAACCGCCAAAAAGAGGTCGAAAAGGTGCGCATCGCCCAGTTCCACCAGGCCAGACAAAAGGAATGGGAACAAGTTTACTCCGCCAAAGATAAACAAATTGCCCAAAAGATCGAGGAAATCAGAAATGAACTGAAGGCCCTGGCCAAACAAATCGTCAAGTACGACCAAAATATTACCCAGGCCATCGCCACTCAAGTCGTCACTCCCGGCGCCTACCACCTGACTTTTTTTGAACACATCCGCGAGGTCATCGCCCTCATCCGAAAGAATGTTTCCGAGGCCAATTCCTGGCTTTCAGTTTTCAAAAAGAGGGGAGCCCAAAAGGGTGGTGCCTTCTGGGCCAATACCAAGAAGGGCGGCACTGCTTATATGATGAGTGACGAACACGCCATCGCCCGCTCCGTCGGTTAATAGTCCCAATTTCCGCTCACTTTTGGTAAAATATCAGTTCGAGGGCCCGTGGCGCAGCTGGTAGCGCGTTTCATTGACATTGAAAAGGTCATTGGTTCGAGTCCAATCGGGCCCACCGAAAAATATCACAACACTCAAGATCTTATTTCGGTGGTCTTCTTTAGAGAAGTTCTAACCTATTTTCGACAAAATCATTAAAGTGGAGCTCACCGCTTGCCGTGCGCGACCCTCGTAGATCCCGAATATCTCCTCGGGACACCAGCGCACGCCTCGCGGTTCGCACTAAAAGAGTTGGCTCGAAAAAAAACGCAAAAATTTCGAATTTTACGCACAAGGGGTATAACATATAATAAGGGGTTGAATATATACGTAAAACATGATACAGTTTGTTACAATGAAATCAGAAACGCGGAAACAACGCTTTAGACGGCTAGCTAACAAACGGGTTAATAATACCCTGACTCAAATTAGGGTCTTGGGGAATTTGGCTAATCGTAGTTACTATGAATATAGCGACGAAGACATAAAAAAAATCTTTAAGGAAATCGACGAACAGCTCAAAATCATGAAAAATAAGTTTAAACAACCTAAGACGAAATTTAAGATTTAACTTATGACTAGCCAACAAAAGACAAACAAAGAGATATTGCTTTTACTTTTAAAGGCAACATCGATGGAGGAAGTAAACTCATTGATTGAAAATCATCCTTTCTTTAAATCCTGTGGATGGAGCCCTTATGGTGGAAATGAGTTTAATGCTGGAATCATTAATGCTCAGTCACCTGACCCAGTAGGAGCTTTGGTTGAAAAAATAACAAATGGCATAGATGCCATCTTAACGAAAAAGTGCATCGAGGAAGGAATCGATCCTACATCAGAGACGGCCCCACAAAGCCAACAAGAAGCAATAAAAAAGTATTTCGGTGATAAAGTTCTTAACTTTGATATTTCAGGAAAAGAAGTAAGAGAGCTTGCATCAAAGACCGTACGAATATTTGGCGAAGGATCAGCAGAAAAACCAACTATCTCAATATTGGATTTCGGCGAAGGGCAACATCCTAGTGATTTTTCCAATACTTTTCTATCAATCGCAAAAGGAAATAAAATAAAAATCAAATTTGCTCACGGAGTATACAACTCGGGGGGATCGGCCGTGTTGAAATTTTGTGGAAGTGGTTATCAACTAATACTTTCAAGACGACTGCCCGACAAACTGGGGGAGAGAGAAGACTCTTGGGGCTTTACACTTGTCAGGGAACGTTGGGAAACAGGTTACAAATCTGAATGGTATGAATATTGCGTTGTAGACAACGAAATACCCTCTTTTGACTACTCACCTCTGCAAATCCTGCCGGACGGCGGGGTACTAGAGGGTGGCACACTTATTCGACTTTATAGCTACGAACTTAGGAATCCAAACTTTTTCATTACGGGACAAAGGGAACGTGAACTCGCCCGAGAAATTAATAAACGATTCTTCTCGATGCCACTCCCGATAGAAATAAACGAATTGAGAACACAACTGAAGGGATGGTCAGAAAAAAACAAGGCTACCAGAATTTACGGATTATGGAGGCTTGCAAAAAAACAAATTGATGATGAAGTCGTCAAAAAATTTATTAAACTTAAGGCTGAGTTGGGTGTTTTCGGAATGAGAGATATTCAGATTCTCATAATGAATGATGAAGGAAAAGATGGCAAATCGTACAAAAACCTTCTAGAAAAAATTTTCCTTACGGTAAACGGACAGGCACAACATACTGAATCAGTATCCTTCCTCAAAACAAAGTGCCTCTTGCCCGACCTAGCTCCATACATGCTCGTCCATATTGATTTATCAAACGCCGGACATCAAGCAAATAAAATTTTTAGAACCGATAGAAGTGGAGTGATTGAAAGAGAGGAACTATGGACTTTTCAGCAAAGACTAACCGAATCAATTAAAGGAGATGAAACGTTGAAAGAACTAAACAGAGAGTATAGAGATAGAAAAATATTAAACTCCCAACCTGAAGATAAGGATCTAAATAAATATATAGGAAAGCTTGTACACGATAACCCGTTTCTTGCAAAACTGTTAAATATTGGTGTAGATATCCCTACCGAAAAGCCTGACGGACCAAAGGAATCTTATGAAGGCCAATATATTCCCACATATTTTGAGGTTGACGGTGAATCTGAAAAGGCAATTCCAGTAAATAGATACGGAAAAATACGTATGAAAACTGATGCCTCCAACGATTATTTGAGCAGAGAGACTGATAGGGGTGAACTGCAATGGTCAACTTCTAAGTATGTTCAAGTCAGTCAATTTTCTTTACGAAATGGATTTCTTCCCATCCGGATACAACCCACCGAGGGGGCAAAACCAGGCGATCAAGATATAATTATTTTTGAACTGACAAGACCTGGCCAAGAGTCCCTGATGGTTGAAATGAAATTCACCATAAGTGAATATGCTGAACCAAAGATTAACCCCCAGGGTCCGCCAACTCCTCCGACGCGACTGGCCTTGAATATTCCCAAATTAGTGCCTGTTTCGGAAAGCGAATGGTCTGGTCGATATTGGAACGAAATGGATATTACCGAGGTGGTTGAAGATCAAGATGGAATACGCGTATATGTTAATCAAGACGCCAAGGTGCTTAAAGAATTTCCAAAAAGAAATCCGCAATTTTCTTCAGGGGATATGATGAAAACTATCAAAAAGCATTATCTTGCAAGCGTATATCTTTATGCTGTAGCCATGTACTTTGATCTGAAAGAAACGCCGGACAAACGTGATTGGGCAATCCCGATGGCATTAAAGTCAATCAGTAAATTCATACTGGACTTGGCTTTTACCGCCCGAAAAAGGGAACTTGAGGAAGATTAAGAATAGGCTAGAATTTAGAAGGTTTTTTGGCCAAAACTATAAACTCGTATTCATAAGCTCTCGTCTTTTGTGAACTACTAGTACTCGTAAATCTTCCATTTACCTGATCTCTACAGGGAGTAAACATTTTATTTGAAAGCTCCCGCTTAATAACATCGTAAACGATAAATCCAGCGTCCTGCATTTGTTCAACTGTGACCTCTGCGTTTTTTACCTCAACTCCGGCAAGGGTTGTATTTCCGATTATGATACAAACTCGACCTCCAGGCTTAATCACTCTGTACATTTCAGTAAACGACTTATTCATTGAAGAAAAATATTTGGATACACTTTTTGCATATTTTCTGTTTTTTGGAAGTTGACTGATTATGTGGGTTGCATAAACTCCCAGAAATTCATCTGTTTTTTCTTCAACATCGCCGACCTTTGTTCCAACAAACTTTTTCCTAAAAGCCTGGTATTCTTGGGCATATTTGCTCCATTGAGGGTACTTTACAGGGTCATCCCCCAACCAAAGTAAAATTAACTGGTGCAGATCAGCGTACTCGTATGAAGTAACATAAGGCGGAGAAGTGACGATCATGTCAACCGACCCATCGGCCAAAGGAAATTTCTTTGTTGAATCTCTTAACTTCATCTTCGCTGTAATGTTCAAATTTCCAGAATTCTTTAATATCTGATAAAAATCCTCATTCTTTGACATCATCTGATGAATATGGGAAATGAAAGTGGAGTACACCTCCGGAGACTTTTTTAGCGGATCGACCTGAGGCTTGATGCTTTTCATTAGCCACCGAGAACAGTTTTTGAGAATGTGTGAAAAACCGCAAATATAAAACCTTCTAACCTTGTGGCTTTTTATCTTGAGTATGCATTTATACAAGCCATCGAGCTCATTAATTATTTCCTGACTAAACCAGTATTTCGTTCGTTCAGAGTGTTCAGCGGTTGAATTAGCTTCTGCCTTTCCCAGGTCAAGGGTAAACTGATCAAGGGTGTTCCTTAATGTAACCGGATTTATCGGTGCAGTTTTTGTATCCGTAATAAGTTTTGCCACAGGATTGATGTCAAACCCCAAACTTCTTCTTCCTAGAACTTTGGCCTCAACCAGCGTTGTACCGCAACCTCCAAAAGGATCAAGAACCAAGTCTCCGGGGCCTGTATATTCAAGAATTAGGCGGTTAACGAGTTGGGGAATAAACTTAGCTGGATAACGATGATATCCATGGCTAATATAATTTGTTTCTGATCTCTTCGCCTCCTTGAAGGACCATTCGCAGTTAGGAAGCAAAGATGAGAAGTTATTAGCCTCGTTACTGTAGGGCAGTAGCATATACTATTAATTTACACTATTTGGCCTTACATTATTGTATGGGCCAACGTTGATGGTTAAATCCGTTAACACCAATCCGGAAAGATGGTTATTTTATGGTCAAAATCGTGTGTCTCCCCACATATGGGAGGTGAAGAGAAGTGTTGTCGTATGGGGCATTTGGGTAGATCCCGCCATCAAAATCAACTCGGATGATCTTTTTACTTAAGTCGACCTTCCCCTTATATGTTGCTTTGGCAACAGCCGTATCGATATCGCCTTTATTTTCAAAGGCAAAACCTAATTTTTCTTCGCTACAGCGGCCGGAAATAGTTCCGTAAATTTCCCCCTTGGAATATTGACCACTAACAGTACCTGTGCAAACTCCGCTGATCGATCCTGTTAGATTTCCGCCTTCTTTTGGAAACTTAATACTAATGTTGACGGTTTTACCGTAATCAGAATAGGTTCCTACAGCGGCAATATATTGAATCGGAGTTGGGGTCGTGGTTATTGAAATAGTAGGGGTTAATATTGGGGCGGGTGTCACACTTGGTATTGTCACTACACCTTGAGAAAAAATTGAGCTTATGGACGCAAGGGAAACAAACCATAATTTAACCTGTCCAACCAGCTTACCTAGAACTTCAATCATTATTCCCAATTAAACCACATTTTAATCTCTTATTCTGGCAAGTGACCTATACTGTGCCTGCTTCGCAGGCACGTTGACCGTCAGGTCAAATGCTGTCTCAGTCTTTAAATATCAGCTAGTAAAATTTTCTCTAAACTAGCTGATATTTATGGCGAAGCCATAGTGAGACAGTTTAGCCCCGCCCTTCGGGACGAACATACAGATGTGATTGCGGTAGCAATCGTTTTGCCGAAAGGCAAATATGTCCCGTACTCGGGACACCGAATGAAAATCGCGTGCAAAGCAGGCGTCAGCACGCAGCGAGTGGGCCGAGCGAAAATACAAATAGTTTCAAAACAAGAAGGTATAATGTCTTTATGCCTGAAACGACTGGAAAAAATGAGGTTCCCAACCAAGAAAGTAAACTGGATAAATTAGTTCATTCGAAAACAGAGGCATATGCACTATTAAAGCCAGATGCAATGAGAGAGGGTTGTGTCCCAACAATCATACAAATTTTGACAGACAACGGCTTCCATATTTCAAAATTTATTGAGATTGATGTTTCTAGAGAGGATGCGGGGAGGTTATACGAAGGTGACCTGCAAAAAGCACAAGATGAAACAAGGAAGCGTGAGGTCGTGGCAGGTATTGATAATTTAACTGGGAAGTGCATCGCTTTGTCTCTATATCGCAAACCGGTAAAAAACGAAACGGCTTGGGAAGAATTGTCAGAAATCAAGGGCAATGCTAGATTGTCCGGGATTAGAACAATAAGGGGTAAACTCTGTTTTCCTCCACCCCCAGATCTGTCCGAAGACGATCGTCTGAAATGGGTTGCCAAAACCAGGGTGCATGCACCCTGGGATTTTATAGAAATTAGAGCTCTTGGAAATTTATTAATTAAAAAAGGTATAGTTTGATAATATGCAAGACAATAAACTTCCGTACCCAATTTTTGCGGAAATCTCCGCCGGCGCAGTTATATATAAGGACGAAGGCTCATCAATACTGATTGGAGTTATTCATAGAAAAAAGATGAATGATTATTGTTTGCCAAAAGGTCACCAAGAAACCGGTGAATCACTCCAACAAACGTTAATAAGAGAGGTACTTGAAGAAACAGGGTGGACGGTTGCTATAAAAGACTTTATTAAACAGATGATGTATAAAGTAGTCAATAACGATAAGAAAATCGAATACTGGAGAAACGTTTATTGGTTTCTTGCAGAGGCAGAGGAAGAAACAACAACGTTTGCCGATTTGGAAGAAGTTGATGAATTAAAATGGCTGTCTATTGAAAGCGCGAGGAAATTACTTTCATATGATAACGAGAAGGAAATCCTCGATTTAGCAATCGCTATTACTAAATCGAAAAACTGACAACATGCTAACTGACAATTTGAAGGGAAAAGTCAAAGAAATCTGGGACGTACTGGAGAAAGAAGCGCTAGTATCGAAAATGAGATCTATTGTTGAGAATAATGCTGTTCACAGGGATATTGATGTTCTTAGACATACCCAAGAGACGTTTGACTTATTTTCTACGCAACTGTACATGGGGGATTACTCAGAAGACCCATTGTCTACATATTTAGACCAAAAACTCGATGGTGAATTTACAAAAAGAGAATTAATTCTAATCTCAACCTTATTTCACGACCTGGGAAAGGTTGGTTACGGAGTCAACAGTTTCGGAATAGTCAAAACTGACGAACAAGAAGAGACGATTGCTCCAAATCACGAGGCGGCCTCCTGTTTATACACCAACGATCTGCTAAAAAGATATCGACTTTTCAGTGGAGGAGAAGATTCTTATTTATTGTTTCTGATTAGGAATCACAGCGGTTGGCCGAACGAACTATATAAATTTTATGTAAATACATATACACATGACAGGGTCGTCGATATTTTTTCGCCAAACCCTCTTTCGATAGAAATCTTGATTTATCAACTTTTAGAAAATGAACATGTTAATACTTTTAGTGACACCGCAATAGTTATTAGGTCACTATTAAAGAACCGATCGCTCATCGATAAGGTTCAAAAAAAGGGGAGTTCCCTTAGAGAATTTTTTGCTGGAAGTAATAACGAGGACGAAAGTATTGTCATGCTCACGAACATTGGTTCTAGACCGTGGGGGTTGACGGAAAGACTGGCTCACTTCTCGGAAGAGGTTGGTGAATTATTTGATGTTTATTTAAAAGTTTCAGGCGTTAAAGACAGACAAGAAAATAGAAACAACGTAATTTCGGCGATGTCAGACATTTATATCGATTTTTTGGTTTTACTTGACCGGTATGATATCAAGATATCAGAAATAAAAAAGAAGTGTCTTGATGAATTAAAAATTGTCCAATGAATAAGTTATTTTCATCAGCGATAAAAGATTCTTTGGACTTGTTACTGGCCGATAAAATTTTGTTTGATAGGATATCTTTCATTGGTTTGATCGGTAGCTTAAACTCAAGCGAAGATATTTTGAGTTGGAGTGACGTCGATATTTTAATGATTATTGATTCTGATAAGGATGGAAACTTATCTCCTGAAGTTCTTTCAAAGCTAAAAGAAGCACACGAGCAAGTCCAGCAAAAGTATCCCCATATGAAAATTTCGTTTCTTCCACATACAATTTACGATCTTGATAACTATGTTTGCTTCGAATATCTTATCAACTATAGTTATGCGAGTTGTTTATATACTAAAACAAGCAAAGAATATTTAAGACAATTAATTCAAAAGATTCTCAAAGGAAGGAAACTTTCTGCAGAAGTAATGAAAAGGTATTCCCTTTATCACCTACGGCACTTAAGATTCAATTTAATCAGAAGGTATGTATGTTGGAATGAAGATATCAAAGGATTTGGGAAATTGATTATAGACAATTTAATTGAAGCCACGATATTTATTAATGCCTTTAACGGTAATATAGAAAAATCGAAGATCAAGTCCATCGCAACAGTGAGTAAGGTGATACGTGACAAAAAGGTTATAAGTGTATTAAACGAATCATACGAACTAAGGTCCAAATGGGACAATATTGATGATGAAACTATTTTAAAATTCATCCCCTCAGCCTTAGAGTGTCTTGAACTACTTCTAATAAAAATGAACTCGCTATACCCCCACCAAACCGCCGAGGAATTAATGAACATTAACTAAGCTATGAGAATACTTTTCATTTCTCGTTATTTGCCTTTTACTGGTGGGAGAGAGACATTCGTTTGCAATCTGATAAATCACCTCAAGGGAACCCATCAAGTTGGGCTGGTAACACCGGATGGCCTGGTGGGCGAAGGATTTTCTTTATTTAAATACGACGAAAATAATCTTAAAAATATTATTGAGGAATTTAAACCAGATATTATCAATAGTCATACACATTATTTAAGTGAAAGCGCGGCTTCTGTGGCAAAAGAGTTAAAAATACCCTTTATCCTGACATTGCACGGAGACATCTTTACGATCGGGTCCGAAGAAAATCAAGAGAAGTTCCGACAACTGTTAACTGATAAGGTTAGTTGTTTAGTAACGGTTTCAGGACAGGGTGAAGATAGTGTAAGGAAAAATATCCAAAATTCCAGTCTTAATATACAAGTAATCCATAACGGTGTCGATACGAAAAAGTTTGAAAATGATTTTCTTTCTAAAGAGCCGTCAAAAACTTATTTACGTTCTATTTACGATATACCAAACAATAAATTCATTATCATTACTCCGGCTAGGATGGCGTGGTACAAAGGCTTGGATTTTTTGGCCAGAACGATCTCAACAAATAAGGAATACTTAAGAGCTAATGGTATCTATTTTCTAATTACCACCCCTGGGACAAGGTTTCAAGAAGAAGAGCTGTCTTATTTAAACAACCTGACATCATTTACGCGCTCTAGCGGCATTGAAGACCTCATAAAGATTATATTTGCAAGTTATGACTATATGCCTATTCTTTATCGTATGGTTGATGGATTTATACTACCTTCAGTTAGCGAGCAGTTTCCAATTTCAATCTTAGAGTCAATGGCTTCGGGAATTCCTGTAATTGCAACAAATGTGGGAGGAATACCGGAAATTGTTAGGAAAGATATTGATGGACTAACTGTCGGATATAGCATGGACGACGAGTTGGCTGATGCCATCAAGATAGTTTTTAAAGACAAACAAAAAGTATCAGGTTTAGTTGTAAGGGCCAGAGAAAAAGTTGAGAAGCAGTTTACAATGGATAAGGCCGCTCATAATTATGTAAGTTTATTCGAAGATTTACTTGCTAGTAAAACAGTTTAAATTTATCGCGTCCGTTTAAACCGCCCGTCTTCCTCGATGTCTTTTTTTAATTTTTTAATAATTTCTCTGTCTTCTTTGTTCACAACTACTGCTAGTGCATTATCGAACCCTGACCATAAACCAGTTTTTGTCTTATTATTCGCAGCGGAGGCATCTTTTGATATCTCAAAGGCATAATATACACATCTACTTTTTTGTGCCGTTTCTCGCTCCTCTTTAGCTGTTTGGCCACTTGCTCCAGAAAATAGTTGATAAGGAATAGATACTTGATATCCCAGACCAATATTTGCTTTTCTAATGGCCGCTTGTAACCACGATTCGTTAATATGCTTTTTCCCCTTGGGGAAATGGTAGCCGGAATCTCTGATTTTCTCTAAGAATATTTCTAGCCAACCATCAACAAATCGAAACAAAACACATGATGAATTTTGATCGCGATCAAATACACTTGCGTTATAAAGTTCGATATGTCTGCTGGCCTGTTTCTCTGAGTTAAACTTTGAATCGAGAATATGTATGGAATTTTCAACAAAAGTTTGTCTTAAATCACTATTTGTTAATACTTTAACGATCGCCGTACTTAGACCACCAATATCTCCGAACTCGCAAAGAAGGCCATTATGGGCATTTCGTATTACTTCATTGATTCCAATAACATTAGTCCCAATCACAGGACATCTACATGCCATCGCCTCGAGCAATGATATCCCCAATCCTTCAGCTTCCGAAGGCAAAATCGTAACGTCGGCTAAATTGTATAAAATTGGCATATCCTCATCCTTAAATTCATCATGGGTGATGACGTCAATCGGAGCAGCCAATCCCCTAAGGCTGTTGAATATATTTTCTTCCTCCAAAGTTCTAGGTATACCAGAAACGACAACTTTTATATTTTTTCCGACGATATTGAGTTTAGAAAAAGCGTTTGCGACAAAATTCAACCCTTTCCTTTTTCTCAGCAAACATGGAATAAAAATTACCAAGTCCTCTATTTCTAAACGAAGCCTATTCCGCATTTTGTTGAGAATTTCGATGTCACTTATCTTTTTAAATACATTTCTGTCAACACCTGGATATATTACTTCGATAGAGTCTCTTTCTACACCAGATTGCAAGAGACTATTTCTATAGGCAATACTCGGAGCAATGTAGAAGGATGACTTATTCGAATTTATATAGTCAAACAATGACCATGTTGCATTTTTTGTTATGCTTTCCTCACGGTACATTGGAGTTTGGGTATGAGTAATAAAATGAGGCAAACCATAGTTTAAATTCGCTATTTGACCAACCAGAGACTCTTCCAAATAGATTGTGTGAAGAATATCTGGCTCTTCAATCCGAATCTGTTGCAATAAAACATCAATCCCTACTGTTAAGCTTGCATTTCGGAAATACATTTCACGAAATACTTTGAATCTTTTTATTGTTAAAAAATCATTGATCTTTTCGACTGAATCGCCATCGCCGCTAGTAATGAAAACTGTTTTGAAACCTCGTCTTACTAGTCCCGATATCAGGTTACTTGTATACCTGGCTCCACCACCTAAAATTGGCGGATACTCCATATGTAGCAGTAGTAATTTCAGGTTTTTTACCATTTCACGAACCAAAATTATCAATTAATTATATGACACAAACATGGTGCCGCAAAGCAGGCACATTGACCGAGAGGTCAAATGCTGTCTCAATCTGTAAATACCAGCTAGTAAAATTTTCTCCTAACTAGCTGATATTTATATGGCGAGATTGAAAACGAGCCATATATTGAGACAGTTTCGCCCGCCCCAGGCGGGCGAACATACAGATGTGATTGCGCTAGCAAGCACTTTGCCGGAAGGCAAATTTATCCCGTCCGAATTGGAGTTTTGGAAGCTTTCGACTATGAGGGCGGGATACCATATCCTAAAAATCGCGCGCAAAGGCCCCGCTAGGCGGGGCAGCGAGGTGAAACCGAGCGAAAATACAAATAGTGCGAACCGCGAGGCGTGCGCGGGTGTCCCGAGGAGATATTCGGGATCTACGAGGGTCGCGCACGGCAAGCGGTGAGCTCCACTTTAATGATTTTGTCGAAAATAGGTTAGAACTTCTCTAAAGAAGACCACACAAATAGAGGGTCGCTCCCCAACGGGGGCAGTCGCCCGCGCGAGAGCGGCCGCGCGGAGCGATGCGAAGGGCTTTTTGTATTCGACAATTAAATTTCCCTGGTCTAAAAGATAGGTCGAGCCAACTACCACCCTCCTCCCTAATTTTCTTCAATTGTGTATAGAACCCATTTCTCCCCCTCGAGACAACAATCTAGACTAAGATGACAATATGAACATTAGTGATTTTATTGACAAGTTCCTAAATAGTAATCAAGTTATCTTGGCCTTTGGCGAAACATTCCATGGTACACACGAATCCGTTGTGTCTGCGGTCGCAAAACAGATGTTGACGAATACTTGGTTAAAGGAATTGTAAACGAAAAACTAGAAAGACACTTCCAAAATGCAGCCAAAGAGGGTAAGGATGTCAGAGGAACACTTCTGGTAATTCTTGATTTGGCCAAACAAAAGAATATTCCTATCTCCTGTATTGATTCGAGCAAAGAAAAAACTGAAGAATATTCCAAAGAAGCGACGATCGGAAGATATTTCTTAAGAGGATCATCCAGAGACGAAGATCTGTTTGAAAATATCCAAAAGTCTATTACTATCGACAAGAAATATCTATTTTTTGGAGGCTTTCAGCATTTAATGGGAGGTACCCATTTCCGTTCAGGGGAACCAACTCTCGGCTCAAAATTGCGCACTAAATACCAAGATGGTTTTTATAGTGTTGCGATTTACAAACTTAAAGTAGAGGACAGAAATATCATCGAGAACGATATCGCCGCCTTTAACATAAAGGATCGTTCGGAAAATAACAGCGCATTCGAAAAATTCGTTAAACAGAGCGATATAGAGACAAATAACTCAGACGGTACGCCCAAGTTTGATGGCTATATTCTTCACAAGTGACTGCTTCGCGGGCAAGAGAGGGGGAGAAGCATTAAACTAAAATAGAATCAGCAATTAAAAATATAGGGGATGATTTTCAAAATTATTTCACAGCAAGACTCTTGGT
>ERZ1292623.447-Hain-H51-01um-R1-447-length-44646-cov-5_pt2 | contig 18022 bp, 30 predicted proteins | sample MGYA00564398_ERZ1292623 | MGnify/ENA primary metagenome ERZ1292623 (study PRJEB36523, sample SAMEA6512633) | groundwater metagenome | collected 2019-01-07 | study: AquaDiva: Metagenomics assemblies of 32 groundwater samples | reverse complement strand
CTGAGCGCAACTTCGGCGCACGTCCGCCGAAGGCTGCGTTCCCGCTCATCCCCGACCCGGAGCGCTTCGAGCACAACGCCATTGGCGAAGGCACGCCGACGGCGACGTTCCGCCACGTGCCTGCGAAGGACGAGAAGGGCCAGCAGTACATCGGCATAGAGCTGGTGAACGCGTTGCTGCTCCACGGTATGACACAGGGTGGACGGCAGCGTGTAGCACCTCGCTACATCGCCTTCGACGCAGGAAAGAACTTCGACGCGTTCGCAGGCGCGTGTGCGCACGGTGAGTTCGTCACCGATGCGGACGGAACGCAGAAGCTGGTGACGGTCTTCGACTGGGTCTGCCGCATCCTTACACCAGCGCGCGAGATCCAGGTCCTCTTCGAGTCCGTGTTCGACATGATCAAGGCGCTCAAGACGCGGCAGCCGATCGCACGCGTCGAGTTCGACCGCTGGCAGTCCCTTCAGATGGTCCAGAACATGCGCTTCCAGCTGGGCGTGTTCGCCGAACAGAACCCGGTGACGGACAACGACTTCCACACCTTCGCGGCCGACGCGATGATTGGGCGCGTGCGCCTGCTGCCGCCGCTCCCTGGCGATGCGGAGGCCAAGCCGCCCGAGAAGAGCCCGATGGGCACGATCATCTACGAGCTGGAGCACCTGGAGCGCGACCCGAAGACCGACAAGGTCGACAACCCGCACAAGGGCGAGCGACGCGGCTGGAACTCTGACGACTGCGCGCGCGTGGCCGTGCACGTCCACCGACTCGTCCAGGCGACCGGCTACACCAAGAAGGCCGACGACCGCAGCCGCCGCGCCCGGCGCGAGCGCGCAGAGGTCGGCGGTGATGGATGGGGCAACCGTGGCACGCTCGCAGCTCAGAGGGCCTCCGGTCCGCCGCAGTACCCGACCTCGGGGCGCAAGTGGTAGTCCTCCTCGTCCCACTCCTGGTCGGGTACATAGGCTGCGTGCTGTCCGTGCGCGTGAAGGACTTCGTCTGGTGGGCGCCGTACGCCTACTTCACCCTCTCGCTGTTCTCGACGAGCTTCTGGATGTGGCACCTGCGACGCCCAGTGGCCAGCCTGGTGCGCGACTCCATCGCCTTCGACCTGGCCTACTACGTCGGCTACACGGTCGCCCTGGGGCTTGTAGCAGGCGTGGGGGCACGCCAGCTCTTCGGCTACGTGCTCGCTGCAATCGGCCTTGCACTTGCCAGCCGTGCTTGATTCGCGAATCGCGAATAGCCCTGGCTGCTTGTGATGTCAACTCGCTCGCGCTAGGGTGAGGCGTGCTCGACTGGCTGCGTGAAGAGCTGCGAGAGCAGGAGACGCGCCGGTGGCAGATCTACTGGCTCACGCAAGACGTGGTGCCGGAGACACCCTTCGGTGACGCGCCCCCGCAGATCTGCGTCTACCGCTGGACGATCAACGGCGGCGACGTGCACTTCCAGGAGCCGGGCTGGCTCGGGATGGAGCCCGGCGCGTTCTACGCGTCGATGTCGATCTTCCTCATGAACTACCACATCCTCGACGGCTTGCTTTCGGCCGAGGAGGCCGCCAGGATGACCGTCCAACCACGGAACCCGGAGGACTAATGGGCCACGATGAATGCTGGCGGCTCGCTGCTGCCCTCGTGAACGCGCGGAAGGAGTACTTCGAGATCCCGCACCCCGTTCGCAGTCAGCTCATCCAGGATGTGCGTGGACTGCTGCACGAGGCGCTACGAACGCTGCCGCAAGAGGACCTGGTGCCAGAAGGCCTACACGAGAGCGCGCACGCTCACGGCGCTCGCGCCTGGAGAGAATCATGACTGGACGCGTGCAACCCATCTTGCGCTACCCCGACACGCGCCTGCTGAAGCCGTCGAAGCGTGTCGATGACTACGGAGCGGCGCTCGTGCAGCTCATCGACGACTTGGCTGCGACGATGCTCGCCTCCGACGGCATCGGCCTCGCTGCACCACAGATCGGCGTGTACCAGCGCGTCGTCGTCTGCGACCTCCGCACAGACCCCGAGGCGCCGCCAGAGCCGGCAGCATTCGTGAACCCGGTCATCCTCGCACGTCGTGGGACGATCACGTGGGAGGAAGGCTGTCTCTCGATCCCCGGCTTCACCGGGGAGGTGACGCGTGCAGAGGAGGTCGACATCCTCTACGAGAACAGCAACCAGATCGCGAGGCACGGGACCCTGCAGGGCCTCCAGGCCGTATGCCTCCAGCATGAGATCGACCACCTCGACGGGGAACTCTTCATCGGCAAGGCGAAGAACATCCAGGCGCCCAAGCGCTACTTCCGCCCTTGACATCCCAACTCACGTGAGCGACCGTAGGCTCGTCGGGCCTGATATTGGTTTCGACGGGGCTCTCTGAAAAGTTGGGTGCGTGCAGAGCAGGCGTTCACGCTCTTCAAACGGGACGCAAGATCAAGTGCAAACGATCAGGTACGTGGTGACGACGTCGTTCTCTCTCGTCCGCTCTTCGCTTCGGCGAAGTTCGGCCGGTTCGAGGATGGACGCGCACCGAAGTTCGCCAAGCGCGAGCCGCTCCGCATCGAGGCGTAAGTCGATGTGACCCCGGCCCGGATGGGCTTGCTGCGCAGTTCGCTGGGAGCTGCGTGGGACTCGACCAGCTTGACCTCCCGCTCCGTTGAGGACGGCGGCCAAGGTGACCAGTGTCCTCGACAACGCACGTAAGTCGTCCAACCGGATGGTGTCTCGGACGGCGGTTCGATTCCGCCCAGGTCCATAGTTCGTTTGACTTCACCTCCACCAGCAGGGATGCTGGTGGAGTGCAGATCGAGTGCGCCGAGTGCAACACGCCACACACCATCGCCGACGGCGAGTACCATCGGCAGCGGCGTCGCGGCCGGACGTGGTTCTTCTGCTCGGGATCGTGCGCGATGCGGTTCAACAACCGCTCGCGCGAGAATGCGCGTCGTCCTATCACGAAGGTCTGCCCCGTGTGCGACCAGCCGTTCGAGACGAAGACGGGCGCCAAGTCGTCGACCTTCTGCTCGCGCTCCTGCGCCTCCAAGGGCAGCATGTCCGAGGATCGGCGCGAGTCGATGCGCCGTGGTGGGCGCAAAGCCGTGCTCGATGGACAGGGTCCAACCATCGAGAAGATCGCGATGGGCCTTCGCACGCGCGAGGGATGGAAGTATGCCGAGGTGCGGAAGCTCTTGGAGGCTGCGGCACAGCACCACACCTTCGAGTGGGTCCTTCCAGGCACCGATCATATCTTCGACCTGGCGATCCACGCCCGGCAGTGCCTGATCGAGTTCGATGGTGCGTACCACACCAATCCCCTTCAGAAGACGGCCGACCAGGTGAAGGACCAAGCAGCGCTCCAGCAGGGCTGGGCCGTCACGCGCATCCTGGTGCCCAACAAGAAGGTGATCTCGGCCGCGCTGGTCTTCCCATTCATCTCCTGACGGGTTCGATTCCCGCCAGGTCCATTACCCGCCGCGCGTCAGCGGTGGGCGCAGCCAGGGCTGCGGGTCGAGCAGGAAACAAAGGCAAGGCAACTTGCGTATGGACTGACTCCTCGACCCGCAGCTCCTAGCAAGAGGACACATGGGCAAAGGCAAGTACGGCGACAAGGGACAGTGGCTCGGCGCGGCCCCACTCAAGAACCTGCCAGCGCAGCCGACCGTGCTGCTCCTTCGCGAGCTGCGACGGATGAACGTGCTCAACTCTCAAGACCTCACTGGGAATGGCCTCAACGACGACGGCATACTGCCGACGTACGACCGCGCCGAGTACACCGCGCAGCTCAAGGCGATCCTGGCCACGCGCGAGCACGTGAACAACAAGATCGAGGCGAAGGCCCAGCGCCAGAGCGCCGCCCAGGCGCACCGACACGTCGAGCGCCGGCCGCGCGGGAGAGGCTGATGGACGGCAGCTTCTACAAGCACATCGGCGACAACCTCGTTGGCGGCATCGTCCAGCTCGTGGTGGTGGCCGCGATCATCGCTGCCCTCCTAGGCCTTGGCATTGGCTACGCAGTCTGGGGACCGTACACGCTCAAGGCCAGCGTGAGGGTCGAGCAGCGACGATGAGCCGCCAGGCCATCTACGACGCCGTCAAGCGCGTCCGCGAGGAGGGCGAGGCATGGGTGACGCTAGACGGTGTGCGCCTCCACCTCACGAAGGTGGACCCTAGTGCGCTCGGGCAAGGCTCGTTCGGCGAATGCCTCGTCCGCTCGCGCCGACCTCCTGGTGTCGCACGCGCGTTCTTCACCACCAAGGACGCCTGGCCTCGCGTGAAGGTCCAGGAGACGACGACCAGGCCTTCGTCGTCGCACACGGTGATCCGCACGACAGGCTGGGACGACGTACTCGCGCTGGTCGCCGAGGAGCATGGACGGTGATCGAGCGCATCATCGTCGCGCGCACGAGGAAGTGGCACGAACCATGGGACTTGGTCTGGATGGTGCGCGATGCTGAAGGTCTCGTGGTTGGCTTCGGCGTCGACATGGACACCGACACCGAGTCCGAGCTGCGGATGCGGCGACAGGCGACTGCCTGCTTCGAGCTGAACTTCGACGAGCCGCTCCCTGAAGGCTTCACCAGCCTGGAGCACGACCCCGCTCCACCCCGACCACCGCGCACGCCGCATCCACCACGTTCACCCAAAGCGTGAGTTTCAGCGTTCGTTGATTATCAACGCTGGACTGATAGCCGTGTTGATAATCAATGATAGAGTGATTGCAAGGTAGGTTGACATGGAGGAACGATGAGCAAGTCGCACGCACAACCCAAGGTCCACGCGAAGCATGTGCCTGCGAAGCGCGCACGCAGCGAGAAGCAGCAAGACCTGTTGCACAAGCGCCGCTCGTTCGGTGCGACGGAGAAGATCCTCCGCCGCAACGCGCAGACATGGCGACGCGCCTTCTCGAAGGAAGGCCGCCGCCTTGACAAGGACGCGATCCGGGCGGAGGAGGAGACGTGACCGTCCACGCAGAGAGCTGGTTCTGGCCCAAGCATGCCATCTGCGGCGTGCGCCTCGGCGTGCAGGGCCGCACGGAGGCGAAGGTGCCAGTGGAGGTCGAGTGTGACATTTGCTCCGAGTGGCTACTCGGGCACGGACGCGCGCTGGGCCTCGACGTGAACAAGGTCGCGGAGTGGACCTTCGACCAGCTGAAGCAGTGCGACTGCCAGGACTGCTCCATCGCAGGCGAGCCAACCCACTAGGCCGCGTCTTCGAACCCTCTTCGCCTGAGGTCGCAAGTGATCTTGCAGACGACTCTCCAGTCGCTCGGCGTCGAGCTGGAGTAGAAGAAGGCGCCGCTGGGTGCAGTCCACTTCAGGTGGTCCCCACCGGTGCGCGTCACCGTCCAGCCTTGGCGTTCGGCGCGCCGGACGAGCTGCTTCAAGTCTTTCTGTCGAGCGCTACTCAGCCGAACCTCCTGATCTCGACGCAGTCGGCGACGCGGTAGAACATCACGGCGAGCTGATCGTAGAAGGACGCCGTCATCGCGGCGATCTCGCCGACCTGCTTGTAGGTGCACGCGATGCGGACGGGGATCATGCGCTCCTGGTGGAGCTGCGCGTCGGTCGCGAGCCATTGGCCCTTCACGGGCTGGAGGATGGTGAGCCCGCCCGCGATGGCGCGCACCTTCGCATCCCAGACGCGATGTTGTCTCGTGCGGATGGGCTTTCCATCTTTGCGTCTCGTGGTCGGCACCAAGATCTCAAACAGAAAGACTAGCGCGTCGTCGGGGTGCATCAGCCTTCCTCTTCTCGTGCGATCCCGATGCGCCGGCCACCTGTCGACTTGGGCGTCCGCTCCATCGCATGCATCCGGGCGACGGCGTCATCGACCTTCATCTCGTAGACGAGGACGGCGATGATGATCTCCTTCAGGTGCGCGATGGACAGGTCCTTGGTGAGGTCCACCCAGCGCGTCAGCTCCTTCTTCGCGAGGCCGAGGTCGCGACTCTCCAGGAACATGCGGCGTGCAGCCTCGGTGGGCATCCCGATCTTGATCACGCGGTCGAAGCGGCTGGGGCGGTTGGCCACACGAGCTTCGAGCTTCTCTGGGTAGTTCGTCGTCGCGATGAAGACCACGCCGCCAATGGAGTGCTCACCGTCGAGGAGCGAGAGGACAGCAGCCTCCGTGTTGTGCTCGATGTACGAGTCGATGTCCTCTATGGGAACCAAGAGGCGCCGCTTCGGCTCGATGGAGCGGATGTTGCCCAGGAGTGTAGCGACGACACCGGGCGAGGCGCTAGGCAAGATCACCAGGCCTCCATCCTTGATGTGCTGCGCAGCAACGTACTCGACGGTGCTCGTCTTCCCCGAACCCTGTGCGCCCCACAGCAGGAAGCCGCGCTTGTGCACGAAGCCCAGGCGCCTGAAGGCCTCTTCACGCGTCCAGAAGTGGTCGACCTCGCCGATGACCTGGTCGCTCGCGCTGTCCGGCAAGCGGAGGAGCTTGTCGGTCTCCAGCTCCATCGGGCACGCGAAGACGCCCCGTGGCGACGAGGCCACGTAGTACGCACCTGCCGGCAACGTCGCGTACGTGCGAGAGGTCGCCGTGAAGTTCGGTCCCTCCAACGCCCACTGGACGACCTTCCCATCAGGCTCTGTCCTCCTCTCCTTGGCCAGCTCCGCGTTGCCGATGGTCTCGTTGGCCGTGGATGGTGGGAGTTCATGCTCCTGCTGACGGCTCCTGCCGGTGCCCACCATCTCCTGGAACTCGACCAATCCTTCGTCACTCATCTGCCGGTCCCTCAGGTTGTTGCGCGCCGGTGGCCGCTGGGCAGTCGCACGGGATCGTCGCAGTGGGTGTCTTGATCACGCCGGTGTCCTTGCACCGCGTGCACTTGGGCTTCTCATTCGTCTCCACGAGGCACCTCCGTCTCGATGTGCGAAGCGCCGTCGAGCTGGTCGTTGGTGCGAGACTTCGCGCGGACCCATCCGCGCTGCGCCATGAAGCCCCACTTGCGCCGGAGCGCGCTCTTGCGGAACACCAGCGTCCAGGTGGTGCGATAGCGAAGCGGTGGGATGTATCCGCACGGCTCGCCCTGGGACGGCGTGTACTCCTGCGGCAACACCAGGCGATGGAGGTCTTCGGCCTTGCGGTGGATGACCTCACCGGGGCCGTACCAGGTGCACTTCTGGTCCGCGTTCCAGGCCTCCCAGCAGGCCTCGCAGGCGGCGTTGGGGCCGACCGAGGCGTAGGCCTCCATGCACGCGTCGCAGACCGCCATGATGCCCTGCGTGCGCGCCAGCGCGTAGTGCCGCGCCACTGGGGACGGCGGACGGTACTCCCAGTAGCCGCCCGAGAGGATGATCGAGGTGAAGTCGAAGGGATGGTCGTGCAGCTCACGGTCCGCGTCGGGCCGTAGGATGTGGTGGACGCGGACGCCCCAGTTCTTCCTCCGGAGGAAGCGCCACCGCCGCATGTACACGTTGTCGTTGATGTGGATGTCGCTGCGGCCGAGCAGCCAGTCGAGCCACTTCATCGTCGTCTCCCTGCGCGCGAGTCTGCGATCCGCTCGCGCTGTTCGTCGATCTGCCGGTCAAGTCGTTCGCACCCGCTCAGCTCATCGAGGTCCGTCGCTATGCGCGTACCACCTGCGCGTGCCTTCTCGTCGTCCTCGGTCGAGGTCATGTCGCCGACGAGGAAGAGGACCGTCTTCGCACGCGTGCAGGCCACGTAGCGAATGCACATGTTGGCCGAGCCCATCTCCTCACCAGAGGGGTCGACGAAGCTGGGCTCGACCAGCCACACGCGGTCCCACTCCAAACCCTTGGCGCGATGGACGGTGCTGAGCAGTACGTGCTGACCCTTCGGCTTCTGGAAGAGGCGGTCGATGTCCTGCTGGAGCGTGAACATGTCGCGGGAGATCTCGGCCACCGCATCGAGCGCATCGGCTTGGTCTCGCTTGGTCGCGCGCGCGGTCTCCGACTTGAAGACCACCTCCAACTTGTTCTTGTAGCGCGTGATCCAGTTGCGGAGGTCGATGGGAGACTGTGCGCGTGAGCGCTCGATGAGACCCTTCAGCGCGTCGCCGAGGTCTCGGCCGGCGATGGCGACTGGCATCCCCTTGTGGAGGAGCCGCACGGCCGTGGGGAGCAGCGGCGCGTTCGTCCGCGAGAGGATCGCGTCGCCCACGCGAGGGTCGACCATCTTCGCCGCTGCGAACGCGCGGTCCGCAGGCTGGCCCTTTCGCCCTGCAGGCACCGGCACGTGGACGACTTCGCCCTCGGGCGCTCCGGGCGCAGCTTCGAACATGGGCACGTACTGCCGTGCGTACTGGACGATGGCGCGCGCGCAGCGGAAGGAGACGGGCATCGACAGCTCCTTCGCACCCAGCTCGCGGAAGCGCTGCATCGCGCCGCCAGCGCCACGGAAACCGTAGAGCCACTGGTACTCGTCGCCGACGCCGATGAGCCGTCCGCCATACTTCTTGGGAGCGCACAGCTGCTCTACCAGCCACGCTTGCGGCGTGTTCAGGTCCTGCAGCTCGTCCACCAGGACGGCAGCGTACTTGTTCTTGGGCACCAGGTTGTACACGTACGGCAGCCAGACCATGTCGTCGTAGTCGAGGTACTCCTTCTGCTCCTTCGCACGCTTGAGACAGCGCCAGACCAGCTCCTCCATGTCCTTCGGCTGGAAGTCGGTGTCGAAGGGCGCGCCCGAGTCCTCGATGATCGGCAAGAGCATTGGTCGGATGTTCGCGCCCCGCAGACCTGCGTTCTTCGCGAACGAGGCCGCCTTGTAGACCCATCTCGTGTGCTTACGGTTCTGGGGGTCGGCGCAGACCTCCTCCGCGATCTTCCAGCCCTTGGCTTCGGGGTCGTCGCCCATCACCTTCGAGCCGAGACGCTGCGCCGCGACGCGGAATCCAAGCTGGTGCGTGGTCCGCACGAGCGTGTCGGTCCCCTCCATCTTCGCCTTCAGGTCGTCGCGCGTCTGCACGCCGAACGCACATAGGAGGACCTGTCCCGGCATCCCCCGCGCACCTGTCGTGGTGACCGTAGTTTTTCCCGTGCCTGCGTAAGACTGGACGAGAAGGTTGCCGTCGCCATCCACCATCTCGGTGATCACGGCCTGCTGTTGGGCATTGAAGTCCACGCTGCCTCCTGGCAGCACACCCGAGAGGACGATGCGCACCCAACGGCTACGAAGTCAAGGTTGACATGTCATCCGGCCTAGCGAGAATGGAGCATGTCCGACGCACCAAACCTGTCAAAACCTTTTACAGGCAGGCGCCGCATCCACGTCGTGGGCGGCGGGACCTTCAACCACGTTCGACCTCACCTCGCGCTCGCAGCTCCGGCCTTCGGCCGTCTCGCGCGGATGCTCGCGAGCGTGCTACAGCGACTGGTGCGGCCTGTAACGGACCACGAGGTCCTTTTGCACCTCACGTGGATGGCGACGGCAGGTGGCACGATCCCCACGCAGGACCCGTACCCGACGGCAGGAAGGATCATCACGAACGACGACATGCTCCAGCTTCTCACGCACATCGCCGACGACGCCGCCACGAGGATAGTTTTCATGACATCCGCCGTCGCCGACTTCGAGGGCGCCATCATTCGCGAGGCCCCACCTACGGGTGCGTACGCGACGCACTTCGAACCCTCTGGACTTCACGAGAAGCGCCTTGACTCGTCGAAGCCCCATCGGCTCAAGCTCCTCCCAGCGCCCAAGATCATTCCGAGCTTGCGCGCGAGACGAAAGGATGTCTTCGTCGTCGCGTGCAAGGTGACCACCAGCGCCTCCGAGGTCGACATGCGCTACCGCGGCGCGAAGCTCGCGCACACGGCCGACGTGCAGCTCGTGCTGGTGAACGACCTCCACACGCGCGTCAACCTGATCGTGGACGAGAAGGGCAAGCTGCTCGCGAAGTCGATGGTCCGCCCAGAGATCGTGCAGGACTTGGTGCGTCTCGCGCTGGAGCGGACATGACCACGATCGACGCCATTCTGCCTGCACGTATCCTGGGCGTGGTCCGTCTTCCGCTCCTCTGTCGCTTGGGTCTCCACCAGTGGCTCTACCTGCCACTCACCAAGATGCAGCAGGCCGCGCTGGGAGACATGATCGCTGGCCCAGAGGTCCGAGTCCTCATCGGGCTCGATGACCTCCTCACCCGCCTTGGGCGCGATGCCGTGTGCACGCGCTGCTTCACCACCAACGCGCAGGTCGATGCCTTCATCGACGCGCTTCGAAAGCTGAGGACTCCATGAACCGCCGCAACTTCCTCACCAAGATGGCCGCCGCGGTGTTCGCACCTGTGGCCACCTCCCTCATGCTTCGCAACGACCCAACCAAGGAAGCGCTCGCACGCGCACCCTTTGACGACGCACCTGGCACGTGGCGCATCGTCGGACATGGCGACGCTACCTGGTGCCCGATCTACATCGATGGCAAGTACGCAGGGAAGGCCCGGCTCCAGTCGATGACCCAGCTGGGCATCGTTCCTGAGGACGGCGATACGCCGTTCTTCGTGACCCTCTGATGGCAACCTGTCCTGCATGCGACGCGAAGTCGCCAACGTCAGCGTTCGTGACAGAACGGCGCTGTAAGCACTGCCACGGCAAGCCGATGGCCTTCACGGGTGAGTGCCCCGAATGCGGCAGTACGGAGAACGAGGAGGTCAACTGCTGGGTGGGCACCTGCAGCGTGTGCAAGGGCAAGCACGTCGTGTCGGAGCTGGAGCTGGAGCACTGGAGCCTCGACCGCCGCATCGCGCACGAGATCATGGGCATGGTCGCGTGCGACAAGTGGGAAGGCACGAACCTGGGCTCGGCTGGCGGACCAGCGATCATCAAGCGCTGCGAGCACGCGCTCGACGGGTGCTACGACGTGACGAAGTGGAACAACGCGTGGGACGGGTTGTCGGGCGTGCCGCCGTTCTCCTCCGACTCGAAGCAAGCGCTCCGCGCATGGGAGAAGATCCGCATGCGTCTTCCAGAAGACCTGGCACCAGGCAAGGCGACAGAATGGATGTGGCTGTGGGCAGCAGACGGTGTGCACATCTGCATCGTCTCTGGGCTCTTGGAGGACTACACCTCCGTCGCTAGGGGCACCGTGCCCCTCGCCATCGCGCGCGCAGGGGTGTGGGTGCTCAGCCAATGATCCGCGTCGGAGACACGTGGTGGGAGGACGAAGACCTCCACTCTATCGACGAGAACGGCGTCCACGAGATCATCCGTGAGGTCGTGTTCATCGACTGGTCGCGCGAGGTGCTGGCGTCGGTGCCCGAGGACGAACAGCAGACCGTCGAATGCGTGCCAGTTGGGTTGCTATCCTAACAAAGATTCTGGTACGAGAGCCCTGGTGCACGGTTTTCGCACGCCTGTATGCGTCTATGAAGAAGCAGCTCGTTCGACTGCTGACGATGGCGTGGTCTGCGCCCGTCGGCGTGTTCATCTGGATGGTGGTGCTCCTCGCGTGGGCCACGCGGCTCGTGCGCCTCGCTGGACCGATCCCATCGTCGCTGGGGCTTGCGCTCCGGTTCTACGTCCCCGACGGTGCGCCAGCCTGGTGGCTCAAGCGCTGGGATGGCTGGACCGCGGTGTCCTTCCCCTACGGGATGGCGACGCACACGAAGGACGTCGAGGACCGGCTCGTGCGACACGAAGCGAGGCACCTCAAGCAGTGGGCCGTGCTCGGTCCGTTGTTCCTGCCGGCCTACGGAGTGGCCGGGCTCGTCGCGCTGGTGCGCGGCGGGAAGTTCCATCACGACAACTGGTTCGAGCGTGATGCTCGGGCCGCGGAGACGATCGCATGAACGCACTGGAGATGGGTCGCTGGGCAGTTCTCAAGGTCGACACCACCGGCAAGAAGATCGGAGTCGACCACGTCGTCGACGTGGCGGTCGTGCAGTTCGACGGCACGACCTTCGTCGGCGAAGGGCGCGCCGTCGTGAACCCCCAGGTCCCCATCCATCCGAAGGCCTCCGCGATCCACGGCATCACCAACGAGCGCGTCGCAACCAGGCCGCTGCTCACGCAGGTGGCCGACAGGCTCGCGGCGCGGATCGCCACGCGCACCATCGTCGGCTACAACGTCGCCAAGTTCGACGTGCCGATGCTGACCAAGGACCTCGAACAGAGCGGCATGGAACGCCTGGCAGGCGTCATCCGCGCCGTGCCGGTCGTCGACGTACTCCTGCTCGCGCGCCACCTGGAGCCGGCCTTCCACTCCTACGGGTTCGAGGCCGTCGCCTCCCGCGCAGGCGTCGAGCTGCCGAAGAAGGACGGACGCGCGCTCTCCCATGCCCACGGGATCTGGAGCGTGCTGATGGCGCTCGCCCGCAAGCAGCCCGCTGTCTTCGACGTACGCGACTCCGACTTCATCGAGTACGCGCAGTCGTTGCTTCTGCCTTCCCGAGCAGGCAGAACCGTCGAGCGCGGCTACGACGTGTAGTGTCGGGGGTTGACACGGCAACTAGCCAGGGGCAGCATCGCTGCCATGAGCACCGCAACCGAACCCACCACCGAACGACCCTTCACGCAGATCGAAGAGGCTGACCTGCAGGCAGCCCTCACATCGGGCCGCGCCGTCCTCCAGGTCATGGACGAGACCGGCGACTCCAAGAAGATCTGGAACCCGGACGTCCCCGAGGAGGTCGAGGACGCGAAGGAGTCCTTCAAGCGCCTCAAGAAGGCTGGCTACGCCTTCTTCCACGTCGACGTGAAGGGGAACCAGGGCGAGCAGATGAACGAGTTCGCGCCGAAGTCTGGCCGCTACATCGCCGTCAAGGCGCTCGCGGGAGGCTGAGATGCCACGCGGCCAAACGACAGCAGGGACAGACACCACCTGGGGAGCCTGGAACGTCAACACGGTCACGCTGACCGGCACCTCAGTGACGACCGGGGACAACGTCTTCCACCTGTGGTGCACCGGCAACACGGTGTCGTGCGCGACGACGAGCGTCGTCTGGGAGACGTGGGCCAGCGACGCTACGGACCCGACGTGGGTGCGAATGGGGACGCTGCCGCACACGCGCGTCCGGACGTACGCGCAGGCCGAGATGCCCAAGGCGCGCGTCGGCGAGGTCGAGCTGCGCACGCTCGTGCACGGCATCAGGGACGCGGTGTTCGCGCTGCAGGCGCAGGAGCGGGAGGAGCGGAAGAAGGCCGCGAAGGTTCGTGCGCGGACGCTGCTCGACTCGCTGCTCGATGATGGGCAGCGGCACACGATGGAGCACAAGGGCTACATCCCGGTGTACGTCGAGGGACCGGCGCCTCCGGCCGCGCCCGACTACCGCGGTGGCGGCCGGAAGCCCACGCCGCTCCCCGAGCGCCGCGAGTACTGGATCATGATGAATGGGCGGCACGGCAACGTGAAGCGAGTCGAGAACGACAAGGTCGTCGAGTCGCTCTGCGTCGCGCCGGGCGACTCGTCGATCCCGGAGGAGGACGCCTGGGCCGCCCAGCTCCTCTTCCTGCGGTACAACGAACACGAGCTGCGCAGCCGCGCGAACGTGACCCTGTACAACTGACAACGCTTGGAGGCCGCCCCCGTGCTCCACTTCTGGCAACCCGATCTCCTCTCCCATACAGCGACCCTGAGTCCCCACGCGACAACGGGAGGGTTGTGGGTCCAGTGGCGGGACACGGCGGGCGGCGCTCCTTCAGTCATCGAATGCCTCCACACGCCCGAGGGCGTCGTCTACCTCGACGAGCCGGTCACCGGTCTGCGCGACCACCTGGACAACCAGACGCTCCGCTACCTCGCAGACCAGCCGCGTCAGCGGCTCTTCTGCCACTACGGCACCGGCCCTACCCAACCGTTCATCTGCTTCGAGTACGGCCAAGGCTCCAGCACGGCCATCTGGGCCGACTGCGATGATGCCATCTTCCTCGAAGCCGTACCCGGACGAATCCCTCGCTGGCGCCCCGGGAGCCTCAACGGAGACTACCTCTTCCAGCCGTTAGACATGGTCCGCGAGTACGACTGTGTCATGTTCCACAAGTTCATCGCGCGCGTCCGGCCGACGACCATCGAGGAGATCCGCGCCGGCAACCCGGAGTGCACACGCAACGACCGCGCCTACGAAGACCTGCAGCGCCTGGGTGCACGGCGCTACCAGGCGATCAACGACGAGATGGACCAGCTACGGGCGGAGCGCAACGAGGAGTCAGACCGGTCGCGCGCCCAGGCGCAAGTCCTCTTGCAGAGCCTCCTGACGCCAGAGCAGGAGGCTGTCTTGGCGACCAAGGGCTACATCCCCGTGTTCGTCGGCCCGCGCGAGTATCGGATCAAGAACACGAGCGTGCACGGCAACATCGAGTGCCACCAAGACGGCCGTCTCGTTGAAACGTTGTGCGTCGCGCCGCAAGGTACCTTGCCAAGTCCGGATGTCTGGGCCGCCCAGCTCCTCTGGCTCCGTCACGCAGAAGGTGAGCTGCGTGAGCGTGCGAACATCACCAAGAGGTAACCGTGCCCGACATCGCAACCCAGCTTGCCGAACTGGCCAAGCGCAACAAGAAGATCAAGCTCCTCACGCGCGCCTCGCGCCGCATCCAGGTGGCCGCCATCGACATGGACACCGGTGCGGTCACGCGCGAGCTGGTGGAGTCGTGGGCCATCATGGAGGACGGGAGCATCAACCCCATGGTCGTTCGTCTCGACATGGGCCTGGTCCTCGCAGACGGCGTCATCGTCGACCTCGACTGGCCAGCGGACAAGATCTCCGACGAGGCCATCCGCGCGCACGCCGGCTGGACCGCCCTGGAGACACCGTGAGCGAGACCCCACTCTCACCGGACGACACCATCGCCGAGGCCGCTGCGTGGGTGAAGGCACGCGCCGAGGAGGGCTGCCAGTGCCCCGCGTGCGGGCGCTTCTACAAGGTGTACTCGCGGCCCTTGTACATCCAGCAGGCGTTGTGGCTCATCGAGCTGCTCCTGCGGTACGAGCGGACCCAGGAGTGGGTCCACGTGTCGACGCTCCGATCGCAGGGCGGCGACTACGCGAAGCTCAAGCACTGGGACCTGATCGAACAGGAGCCCGAGAACGACGACGAGACCAAGACCTCCGCGGGCTTGTGGAAGCCGAGGCCCAACGCGTGGCGCCTCGTGAAGCACGGCCACCGGGTCATCTCGCACGTGGCCTTGGGGCCAGGCGACGACCTGCTCGGCTTCGAAGGCTACTACCTCACCATCGGCGAGGTCCTCGGCAACCACTTCGACATCCGCGCGATCATCGAGACCGGCGCCGTCCCACTCTTCGACAAGAAGGTCCACAAGCGCCGCATGGAGCGTGGTCAGCCTGGGTGGCGCCAGCGCTTCAACGACGTGTCGCTGGCCGTGGTCCGCGCCGCCGAGAAAGGACCAGGCGAACCGTGATCACCACGACCGCGCTCCGCACGTTCGTTGCGACCGCAACCGACGCGCAGCTCGAACCGCTGCGCGCCCTCATCGAGACGTGTCAGTACGTCGCGACGGCCGAGTGCATCGACGACTCGGAGGAGTATCTCCAGGTCTTCGGCATCACGTGGGAGAAGCTGGTCAAGGCCGGCTTCAAGGAGCAACCATGAACGAGGCCAACGCTTTTACTGAGGAAGACATCAAGCGCTTGAGGAAGTCGGAGGACCGACGGCTGGCGAGCCGACGCATCCTCTTGCCTCGGGACACGAACCACCGCGGCGAGATCTTCGGTGGCGCACTGCTGGCAGAGATGGACCTCGCAGGCGCGATGGAGGCTCGGCACCACACGTCGCACGACGTGGCCACGGTCGCCTTCAAGGACGTGGCCTTCGATCACCCGGTGAAGGTCGGGGACGTGGTGTCGTTCTGGACGGAGCTGGTGAAGGTAGGCCGCACGTCCATCACCGTGTTCATCTCCGTCGAGTCCTCGCGCAACGGGACCGATGATGCCGTGCACTGCGCGCACGCGATGGCCGTGTACGTCGCCGTCAAGGTCAACGGCCTCGGCCAGCTCGTCGCGACGCCTCTCCTGCCTTGAGCTTTTTCTTAGTTGACATCCTAAGTCACTCTAACAGACCATAGCGGCGTGGCGGTGGAAGGGAAGCGTGCGCACGGGGAGCGCACTGACAAGACGAAGGCGCGCAAGGCCTTCCGCTACCGCCTGTACCCGACCGCAGCTCAAGAGGCCTATCTGCGCCGCATCATCGGAGCCGTGCGCGTCGTGTACAACTTCCTCGTGCGTGAGGAGCACCGCCGACAGAAGCACGCCCGAACCTTTGGTGTGTGGCCTCCGGTGACGGGACACGGATTGGGCTGGGGAGACGACGGGACCGAGTGCGTCAGTCTTTATCGAATCGTCCAGCTCCTACGAGATACGGACGCGCCTGGGTTCTGGGAGCAGAAGCCGTGGCTTCGTGACGTCGCAGGTAACATCCTCAACCAGACCGCTGGGAGCTTCAAGGCTGCGCTGGAAAACTGGCTCAAGAACGCTGGCACTGTCCGACCACCTTGCTTCAAGCGGAGAGACGCATCTGGCAGCTTCTCCTTTCAAAACGCCAGAGTGCTGTCCATGCAAGGACCACGTTGCGATCATTTCGACTTCGTCGCCCTCCCACTACCCAGGCACATTGAGCAGGACCCATGGGTGGCCTTCAGGCGGCATCGCCGCGCACGCGGCGAACCGAAGACTGCAACCATCAGCTACCATGGAGGACAATGGTTCGTCTCGATCCTGTACGAATGGACGCCAGCCAAGACTCCTGTTCATCGTCATCCAGGGACGCTCGTAGGCATCGACCGGAACGTCCGAAACCTATGCGCCACGTTCGATGGGACCAACAGCACCATCGAACCTGGGACCCCAACGAGTCTCGGCCCACTCATCAGCCGCCTGCAACGTCGTGCAGACAAGAAACAACCAAAGAAGAATCCACTACGGTCGCATCGCCATGAGGCGCTCCTTCGCCGTATCGCACGCCTGCGGCATCGACAGACCACCCGACGGGACGACAACACCAGCAAGGTGGCACACCGCATCGCGTCGCAGTATGAGCTGGTCGCCATCGACGCGCTCAACGTCAAGAACATGACAGCCTCGGCTGCAGGCACGCTGGCGGAGCCCGGGACCAACGTGGCGGCAAAACGCGGGCTCAATCGTGCGATCCTGCACCAGGGGTGGGGCCAACTCGAAACCAAGTTGGTCGCGAAGGCTGCCGCATATGGTGGCCAAGTGGCGCGCCAGGCGACTGCGTACTCCTCACAAGAGTGCGACCAGTGCGGCCACACCTCACCAGAGAATCGAAACGGCGCGCTGTTCCGTTGTACCGCTTGCGGTCGGGAAGAGCACGCAGACGTGCACGCAGCACGAATCCACTTCAACCGAGCGAAGGCTCCCGCCGAGGGCGACTTGGTGGCTGGACGGGGAGGCTCCCGCGTAAGGCGGCCCAATGAACCGTCAACTGCAGGGCAACCTGCAGATGGGGCGCTACAGCGCCCAGATCTGACTTTGACTTCGCGCAAGCGGCTTCGTGCTGCTCAATCGCCTGGAGGTACTCGCGCTGACGAAAACATTGGTCCTGCCAAAGCCAAAACAGATCGGCACTGAGCGCGAACCACGGCTCTGACGCACAACGCGCGCCCTGCACGGAGCAGATCAGCACTGGAGGATGGGTGCCGCGCGAAGCGGACCACGGTCAGCGATGAACGACGCGCAGGGCAGATCGGGCACGTGGCAGCACACCGAGCTGCAGGCAGAGCAGATCGGCACCATCGGCGCCGCCGCCAACGACACGCAAGGCAGATCGGCACAGGGAGTTCTCGCCAGGCGAGTGCAAAGGCAGACCAGCACGAGGCCCGCGCCCAAGCAAGAAAAAGATCGGCACCCATGCCAACCTTGGGCTCACCGTCGGGTGCGCAGGTTGAGTTGCAGCGAAGACCAAACCGGATCGGCACCCTCCTCGGGCTGCATCGAAAAACGAAAGCAGATCGGCACATGGACCAGCTCTCCCACCCTCCACAAGCAAGAAGCAGATCGGCACGCATCCCAACATGAAGCTCATGTACGCGGACATGGCCCGCATCTACTCGCTGGAGAACCAGTCCTTCGACCCCATCGACGCGCACCGCAACTGGCGGT
>ERZ1292623.2024-Hain-H51-01um-R1-2024-length-18733-cov-7_pt2 | contig 18026 bp, 18 predicted proteins | sample MGYA00564398_ERZ1292623 | MGnify/ENA primary metagenome ERZ1292623 (study PRJEB36523, sample SAMEA6512633) | groundwater metagenome | collected 2019-01-07 | study: AquaDiva: Metagenomics assemblies of 32 groundwater samples | reverse complement strand
GCAAAATACTAACTTAAGAAATATTTATGGGGATTATATTGTTCATCTAGGAGGGCAGGATTTAGCAATACACTATGCTGGGGATTTTTTACTTTACTTTAATTCTGACCAGACAAAAGAAATTAAAAGATTAATTAAAGCAAAAGAATTGTGGGACAGGTTTGTTGCTTCTAATTATAAGACAGCTGAACCAGGATTAATTTTCTGGAGCAAAATGACAAAATATAGCCCTTCTAATTATGTTGGAAGACCAATTATAACAACTAATCCCTGTGCAGAAATATCGCTTGAAGACGGGGGGGCTTGCAATTTAAGCGCTATGAATCTTTCCAGGTTTGTTGATGATGGGTATACAGAAAATGCAAAAATCAACTGGGAATTGTTAAAAGAAAGTGTTACAAATGTCACAAGATTTTTAGACAACACAATTACATGGAACATGTTCATGAATCCATTAGAAAAGCAGAGAGTTGCAACCAGCGAGACAAGAAGGCTAGGCTTGGGAGTAATGGGCATTGCTGACATGCTAAACCAATTAGGAATTGGATATGATTCAGACAAGGGTTTAGAGATAATAGAAAAGGTGATGAAATTTATTGCAAACACTGCCTATAAGGCATCATCTAATTTATCTTTGGAAAAAGAACCTTCTCCTTTATTTAGCTATGAAAATTATTCAAAATGTCCTTTTTTCAAGGAAGCTATTGACCAAGATGTAAAGGATTTAATCAGGAGAAATGGGATAAGGAACATTGCTATCTTGACTATTGCCCCGACTGGAACAATATCAAATGTTGTTTTAGGTTTTAAAAACAAAGAAAAGTATTATGTTGGGGTTAGTTCGGGGATGGAGCCTATTTTTGCCTTATATTATCAAAGAAGATCAGAAACTTTGAACAAGGAAGAGAGCTCCAAATTTTATAATGTATTTCACCCAACTATACAGGCTTTTATAGATTTAAAAAAAATGAATGAAAAAGCACAGGATATAACTAATTTAGAAGAATTAAGAAAAGTTCTGCCTGAAAACTTTTTCAGGACATCTCATTTTATTAATGCAGAGAAAAGAGTAGAAATACAAGGAATTTGCCAAAAATATATTGATCATAGCATTTCAAGCACAGTTAATTTGCCTGAAAGCATAAAACCAGAGGCTGTTTCAAGCATTTACTTTGATGCTTGGAAAAAAGGCTTGAAAGGAATAACAATTTACAGGGACGGATCCAGATATCCTATTTTAAGTGTTGCTCAAGAACAAACTGAATTCCAGGAAGTAAAGAAAAAAACATTTAAAGTTTATACTAATAATGAAGAGCTTGTTTTAAAAGGGGATGAGGTTTTTGCCCTTGAAAATGGATTATTGAGCACTGCTTACCATTCTATTAAAGAAAATCATCCTGTCAGAATTGAGGAGCTTAACTTAGCTACAGGAGAAAGCATTATTTCTAGCTTTATAGAAAAATCTGTTGACAAGAACACTTGTGAAATTAAGATAGAAGACGGCAAGGTTGTAAAGACTTGTGAATAAGTTTTTAAATTGATTTTTTTAAACAGATGAATCAGAAACCTTATAAAGTTAATCAACTAAATAGGTTTTTTGGGGGATTTATGATTACGAAAGTAAGGAAACGAGATGGAAGAATAGTTCTTTTTAACAAAGACAAGATAGTAGAAGCTATATTTAAAGGAATGACTTCTGTAAACAAGCTAGATCATGCATTGGCGGAGAAATTAGCTGATATAGTTGAAAAGGAATTAGATGAAAAGTTTAACAAAAAAGAAACTCCTCATGTAGAAGATATTCAAGATTTAATTGAAAAAGCCTTAATCAAGGAAGGCTTGGCAGAAGTTGCAAAGTCTTTTATTCTTTACAGATATCAAAGAACTGTAATCAGGGAAGCAAAACAGTCTTTAATTGGAAAAATAGATGATTCTGACTTAAGCATTACATCTTTAAAAATTGCAGAAGCCAAGTATTTGTTAAAAGACAATGATGGAAATATAATTGAAACTCCTAACCAGATGTTTTCAAGAGTTGCAAAATGCATTGCTAATGTAGAGAAAAAATATGACAAAGATGAGCAGTATGCAAGAGATCTTGAGAAAAAATTTTATGAAATAATATCAAATTTAGAGTTTCTGCCTTCTGGAAGAATTTTGGCACATGCAGGAACTGAGTCAACATCATTAGCAAGCTCAATTGCAATTCCAATTGAAGACAGTCTGGAAGATATTTTCACTGCTTTACTTCATGCTGTAACTTTACAGAAGAAAACTGTTGGGACTGGATTTAATTTTTCCAAAATAAGGCCAAGAGGATCAAGAACATCTGAAAATTACGGCAAAGCTGTAGGGCCTGTTTCTTTTATGCACATTTTTAACAGCGCTAGTGAATTAATCAAGTGCAGGGGAAATAGAAAATCAGCTAACATGGCTATTGTTAGATGTTTAGCTGGAAATGCTCTTATTAATACAATTAAAGGAAAAGTCCCAATAAAAGATTTAGTAAATAAAACTGCTTATGTTTATTGTTATGATAAAGAATCCAAAAATGTAAAAGTAAGAAAAGCTACTAGTTATAAAACTGGTGAAAAAAAAGAAGTTTGGAAACTTACTTTAGATAATGATGATTTTTTAATTGCAACGCCTGATCACAAAATAATGTTAAGAAATGGAGAATATAAAGAACTTAAAGATTTAAAACGAGCAGATAGCTTAATGGCCTTGACAAAGTATATTGATAACAAAGGATATGTTTGGATAGGGGCAACAGGGAAAGACAACGCTATTTTAGAGCATGTTGCTGTTGCTGAAATGATATTGGGAAGATATCCTAAAACTAGTTTAATAAAAAAACCAGAAAATGAAGATGTTCATCACGTAGATGAAGATAAAACAAATAATAATCCAGAGAATTTACAAGTATTAACTTGCTCTGAACATGCAAAACAACATTCAGAAATTCTAGATAAATTTAGAGAAGCTATTGCAGATAAAAGACGAGGAAGAAAATATGAAGAAGTTTATGATAAAGAAAAAGTTAGAATTTGGAAACAAAAAATGAGTCTTGCCCGAAGAAATAAACCTACTTGGAATAAATATCCTGAAGAGGGAATAAACGAGATAATAAATTTATATCGATCCGGCGTAACAAATACCAAAGAAATTTCTCAGAAAACAAGAATTAGTGTTGTAACAATTAATCGTATTATAAAAGCGAATAATTTAAGAAAGAAAGCAATTACACTAGAATGCTTGCCCAATCATAAAGTAAAAAATGTGAAATTTTATGGGTATGAGGACATATATGATATGACCATACCTGCGTTTCACAATTATGCTGTAGAAAATATTTTTGTCCATAACTGTGATCATCCTGATATCATAGATTTTATTGGAGCTAAAGAGAACCAGAATTACTTGAATAACTTCAATATTTCAGTTGGGTTAACAGACAAGTTCTTGGATGCTGTAAGAAGAAATGATGATTATGATTTAGTAGATCCTTTAACAGAGAAAATTGTTTCTAAATTAAATGCAAGAAAAATATTTGACATGGTAATTTCTACTGCGTGGAAAAACGGCGAGCCAGGATTATTGTTTTTAGACAGCATTAACAGGAAAAATCCAACTCCTGAACTTGGAAAACTAGATTGCACAAGCAGCTGTGCTGAAATGGCACTGTATCCTTATGAAGCTGCTTTTTTAGGATCAATAAATTTAGAAAAGTTTGTAAAGGACAATGAAATTAATTATGATAAATTAAGAGAAGTAATTAAATTAGCAATTAGGTTTTTGGACAATGTGATTGATGTTTGTGAATATCCTATTGAGAAAATAAATGAAATAACAAAAGCAAACAGAAAAATTGGATTGGGAATAATGGGTTTTGCTGACTTACTGTATTCTTTGCAGATTCCTTATAATTCAGAAAAGGGGTTAGAGACTGCTGAAGAATTAATTAAATTTATACAAAAAACAGCAAGAGAAGAGTCTTCAAATTTAGGGGTGGAAAAGGGGAATTTTCCAAATTACAAAAAAAGTATTTTTTACAAGAAAACAGCTATGAGAAATGCAACAGTCACTGCAATTGCCCCTTCTGGAAGCATAAGCATTTTAGCTGAAACAAGCAACAGCATTGAACCTAATTTTGCTATTGGATATATGAGAAATGTTTTGGGAAACACACAAATTACATTCGTGAACAAGCATTTTGAGAAAATGGCAAAGGAAAAGGGAATTTACAATCCTACTATGATTAAAACTGTTGTGGAACAAGGATCATTGGATAATATTGAAGAAATTCCTGAGAAAATTAAAAAGGTTTTCGTTGTGAGCCATCAAATCAGTCCAGAATGGCATGTAAAAATGCAGGCTGTTTTCCAGAAACACATTGATAATGCAATTTCAAAAACAATTAATTTTCCTTTTACTGCGGCTTTGCAAGATGTGGAAAAAGGGTATTTTAAAGCTCATGAGTTAGGATGCAAAGGAATTACAATTTACAGAGATGGAAGCAGGGTAGAACAAGTAATAAACTTAAAAGAACCAAGTAAATAAAGCCTTTTAGTAAAAGCCTTTGGGAAAAACGAGAAGAAGTTGATTGGAGTTTAAAAAAAAGAAATAAAAAATGGTGGCAGGAGACAAATTAGGACTTGTACATGTTTACACAGGAGATGGCAAAGGAAAGACTTCTGCTGCAATGGGATTAGCTGTAAGGGCAATTGGACAAGGGTTAAAAGTTTTTATTATACAGTTCATGAAGGGGGGAGCTTATACTGGAGAATATATAAGTGCAAAAAATTTTCTTCCAAACAATGAGTTTTTGCAATATGGAAGAGGATGCATAAAAGAGAAGAAACAATTAAAATTAATTGGTTATGACGAAGGAGTTCATTTTTTTGACCATGTAAGAGAAGACATTGAATGCGGGCCATGCAGATATTGTTTTTTGAATGATGAAGAACAGAGAAGATTTGTGAGATTAGCTTTTGACAAGGCAAAAGAAGTTACTGCTAAAGACGAGTATAGCTTAGTTATTTTAGATGAAATTAATGTTGCTGTGAAATACGGGTTTGTAAATGTAAATGAATTAATTGAATTAATAAAAAACAAAAACAAGACTACAGAACTAATTATTACAGGGAGAGATGTTGATCCTAAAATTGTTGAAATGGCAGATTTAGTAACTGAAATGAAATTAATAAAGCATTATTATGAAAAGGGTGTTAGCGCTAGGCGGGGTATTGAGTACTAGGTTTTTCTTGGTTTAGGCTCAGCACAAATGTCTAGTTTTCCTATCTTTTCCAGCATTCTATGAAGGGGTCTATAACCTGGTGTTTTTTTTAGCTGGTCTCTAGTTAAATGAGAAAGGTTTTTCAGATAAAAACCAACAGGATCAGCTTCAAATGGATATGGTTCTTCAGCATCAAAAGGAGGGATATTTCTTAATAATTTATGCCGTCTTAAAATTTCATAAAAAACCGGGTCATCTATGAATAATTGCCCTCTTTCTTTGCCTTCATGAACTGCATGATAATAACCCATTCTTTCTTCATCATTTGCAAAAAATTTTCTTTCTCCAAAGATAACTATCTCTCTTTCTCTCAGTAAACGATATAATTTTTGATTAATATCACATAATTTTCCTTTAGGAACTCCACTATGAAATTTTCTATAATATCCTAAAGGATCTTCGTACATGAAAGCTTCTTTCTGCAACTCATATATCTGTCCTCTATGATGATTAATTTTTTTTGCTATTTCTTCCAACTTTCTTCTGATTTTAGCTTCTAATTTAGGATTTTTACTTTCTTTTTTTTTAATATCCTGCTTTTGATATTCTGGATCTTTAGCTAAGTCTTCCTGTTTTCTTTTTTCAAATTTATCTTCAATTGTCATGACCCCACGAGATAGTAAGAATAATTTAAAAAACTTGCTATAAAAGATATAAATATTTATATATGAAAATGAAACTTAAATAGTAAATGGGGGTGAAGTATTTTGTTTCAAGCTCTTTACAAGGCAACTAGGCTTATTTATGGGAATCCTGAAAGCAATATAGGCATTGTGACATTATGGAGCAAGCCAAAAGAATTAGCACAGAAAATTGATTCCAGCAAATATTGTGTTTTAGGGCCTTTGTACAGTGCTGAGAGAGGTTTAGATTTATTAATCAGGAATTTATTAGCCAACCCGCAAATAAATGTTCTTTTAGTTACTGGAGTGGATTTTTCAAAATCTGGAATTGTTTTAAGAGATTTTTTTGAAAAAGGATTTTTTATGGGAAAAACTGACACAACTGAGAAGCCCTGCTGGAGAGTTAATTCTGATTTTGAAGGATATATTGATTTAGATATTCCAGAAAATGTTTTGAATTTAATAAGAGAGAGTGTAATTTTAGTAAAAGTTCCTGACTTAAGCACTTTTGATTTTGGTACAGTCATTGGGCCTGAGAAAAAAAGAGAGAAAATGGTGTTTGTAAAAAAAGAAGAACAAGTCAAGAAATATACAGGAGAATATATAGGATATGTTGTCAGGGGGAAGACAGTTGCAGAAGCTTGGCTGAAGGTTTTAGATACTATACTGAAATTTGGAAAAGAATCTGGAACGCACTATGATGACATGCAGAAAGAAATTGTAAATTTAATGTCAGTTATTTCAGATGAAGATCCTTATAATTTAAATGTTCCTGAATTTTTTCCATCTGATCAACAACATGTTAATGAATATATTCCTAGAATGACTAAGGATTTACCTGGAGGGATTACAAAAAAAGAATATACATATGGAAGCAGAATGAGAAGCTGGTTTGGAACTGACCAAGTAAAGGGAGCTGTTGAAAAACTAGTAAGGGAGCCTGTTTCAAGGGCTGTTGTAATAAGTTTATGGGATAGTATACAAGACTTAACTTTGGGAGGGAGCCCTTGCTTAAATCACATATGGTTTAGGATTAATAATGATAGATTGTTTATGACATCTATATTCAGAAGCCATGACATGTTTGAAGGGTATCCTGAAAATGCATTAGCATTAAGAGTTTTGCAAGAAGAAGTAAGAAAGGAAGTTGAGAATGGATTAAAAGCAAATGGCCATGAAACAGAATTAAAATTAGGAAACTTAGTTATTTTATCACAATCCGCACATATATATGATGATTCATGGGAAAGATGCCAGAAAATTGTTGACATGTACTTGCCGAGATATTCAGGATTATTATCTGAATTTGATCCAAGAGGAAACTTAATTATAAATGTAGAAGATGATGAGATTGTTGTTGAACATACAAGCAATACAAGGGAGACTTTAGGATTGTACAGGGCTAAATCATCTGAACAGATGAGAGATTTACTAGTAAAGGAAAACATAATTTCTTTAGTTCCACATGCTTTAGACATAGGATTAGAGTTAATGAAAGCTGAAATTGCAATTAAAATGAATTTACATTATGTACAGGATAACAGGCTTGAGTTAAAATCTAAAGAAGAGCCAAAAGTTCAAGAAGCTCCAAAAGTTGAGACACCTAAACCTATTTTACGACAAAGCAATGAAGAGATAAATTTATTAAAGAGAAGCAAGGAACAATTAACAAATATTTTGAATAATTTAAAAACAAGGTAAGCTTTTTTAGAAAAAGCTTAAGCAAAAAACTAAGCAAAAAACTAAGCAAAAAATATGGCTGTATTAAGTGATAGAGATATAAAAAAGAGAATATCAGAAGGCTCATTAGTTATAGATGGAGCTGATGTAAACAATATTACACTAGCTTCTGTTGATTTAAGGCTTGGCGGAAGATTTAAAATTTTTAAGACTACACAGGTAACTCATATTGACACTAGGGACAGCATTCCAGCTGACATGATGGAGACTATTGAAAAAAAAGAGTCTGAACCTTTTATTTTACATCCTGGAGAGTTTGTACTTGGAACAACAAAAGAGTATGTAAAAATGCCAGATGATTTAGTGGGTAGATTGGATGGGAGAAGCTCTTTAGGAAGACTAGGAATAGTAATTCATTCTACTGCAGGAAGTGTTGATCCTGGTTTTGAAGGATATTTGACTTTGGAAATTGCAAATATTTCAAAAGTTCCAGTAAGCATATGGCCAGGAACTAGAGTGTGCAGACTGACTTTTGACACTTTGACTTCGCCTTCGGAAACACCTTACAACAAAAGAAAAGAATCAAAATATAACAAACAACTGGAGCCTGTTGCAAGCAGGATCTTCTTAGATAAATGACAAGAATACATGTAGATATTGATGATACAATCGCTGACACTACTTCTACCTTTCTTCAGTATATTGAACACAAGTATAAAATCAAGATAAACAAAGATAAATTAACTTTGCATGAGTATAATAAAATAATTGGCGAGATAACTAAAAAAGAAAAAGACTATTTTAGGGAATTTGAGAAAAGCAATTTTCACAGCAAGATAATACCTGTGAAAAATTCACAAAAAGTTATTGTAAATTTAGCTAAAAATCATGATTTAGTTTTGATTTCTGGAAGAGATTTAAGCAGACTAGAAGGAACAAAGAAATGGATTAGTGAGTTTTTTCCAAACTGTTTTTTGGAAATGCACTTAGTCAACCAATATCCTAGAACGGGAGAGGAGAAAGGGCCTAAAAAAACAGAGTTATGCAAAAAATTAAACTGTAGCCTTTCTATTGAAGATGATGCTGATACTGCTTTAAGTTTAACTGATTTAGGAATTAAAGTGTTATTATTTACACAACCCTGGAACCTGAAAACAAATTTAAATGGGAGCATAAAAAGATTCAATAATTGGCAGGAAGTAAATCTGCTTTTAAACAAATAATTCTACAAAAATGGATTTAATAACAAAGTATAATGAGAAAAAAGAAGTTATTAAAAAAAGACTTGATGATTTCAGTAAAATAGAGAATGATGAGGACTTGTTTTATGAATTATGCTTCTGTATTTTAACGCCACAGAGCAAGGCTAAATTATGCTGGAAAGCTATAGAAGACTTAAAGAAAAATGATTTTTTACACAAAGAAATTAATCCTTTACCTTTTTTATTGGGAAGATCGAGGTTTCAAAACAATAAAACAAAATACTTAATTGAAGCTAAAGAAAAATACAATGAAATAATTTATAATTTAAGAAAATTAAATGCTTTTGAAATGAGAGAGTGGCTGATTGAGAATATAAAGGGAATTTCCTATAAAGAAAGCGGGCATTTTTTGAGAAACATAGGCAGGAGAGATTTAGCAATATTAGACAGGCATATTTTAAAGAATTTATTAGAACAAAAAGTTATTTCAGAAATACCAAAGACATTGACAAAGAAAAAATACTTAGAGATTGAGAACAAGTTTAAGGAATTTTCAAACAAACTAAATATACCAATGGATGAATTAGATTTGTTATTCTGGAGCAAGGAAGAAGGAACTGTTTTCAAATGAACAATAAAATTCTTAGACAATTAAAAGAGCTAGAGAGATTAGGGTCTAAAATAAGGCTGGCTGCTGAAGAATGGGATAAGCCCTGGAAAATTTTAATAGCAACAATAATGTCTGCAAGAACTAGAGACGAGGTTACAATTCCTACAGCTGAGAAGTTATTTTTAAAGTATGATTCTGTTGAAAAACTAGCTAATGCAAATTTAAATGATATTATGGAAGTAATCAAACCAGTTAATTTTTATAAAAATAAATCTAAAAATGTTTTAAACTGTGCTAAATTTCTTGTTGAAAAATATAATGGAAATCCACCCTTAAATATTGAAAAATTAATTGAACTTCCCGGGGTTGGAAGAAAAACAGCCAATGTTTTTTTATCTGAAGTTGGAAAACCTGGGTTGGGGGTTGATGTTCATGTTTTTAGAATTGCTCGAAAGATTGGCTGGTCTTCCAGCGCTCATCCCCACAAAGTAGAAGAGGACTTGAAAAAATTGTTTCCGAAAAAATATTGGGTAAAAATAAATCCTATTTTAATAAGATTTGGTAAGACTTACACCAAAAAGAAAGTTCTGGATGAGCTTCTTAATAAAATTAAAGAGATTAATTGATTATTTGCAGAGATAAGAATATTTCATTATAATTTTGCATAAACGATTTAAATCCCGCGCTTTCTTGGATGAAATAAAACCAATATGTTCTTTAAATTTTCTGAAATTACTTTTCCTATGAATATCAAAATAATGCCTTTTTTTATTTCTCTTTGTATAGGTCTTTATATTTCCAGCTTTAATTTTAAAAATCAGTAAACTTTTTCTAAAAAAAGATAGGATTTTCTTATTATCTTGAAAAAGTCTTAATCTTCTTGCTCCTACATTGCTTTCATCATCATAAAAAGCGCGAAGTAATCCTCTTTTAAATTTTTTATTCTGTTTTTTAATTTCCTCTGTTATTTTCTTCTTTTTTCCAAAAGCAAAAACTCCAAAATTTGAATAAAAAAATAAGGAACAGATAGTAGGATAAAATAAACCTACTTGGCCATTTTTAGGAGCTTCACTTATTTTATTAAGCCGTTTTATCCATTTACTTTTCTTAATCTTAAAATCTCCAGGCTCTTGAAGCCAGATTCTTGGTTTTATATGGAATAGTTCAAACATAAAATTTTGAAATTCCCCAAGTAATTCTTTATTTTGGTTTGTATAAAATATTTGTAAATAATTTCTTTCTATTGATCCATCACCCAAGATATGTCCGATTATTGAACCCATTTTATTGTCTATTTTTATGGGGAAATTTATATGTCCTTTTAATCCCCTACTCCATCCAGCTTGTAGATATTCTACATTTTTTTCTAATTCATTTAAAGAAGTTTTTGTAAGATAAAATATTTCTAATAATTTAGATAAAGGTAACTTAGATCTTTTAAGCCAACCAACTATAGTAGTATTTACTCCCTTATGAAAATTTTTCAATTTTAATTTTGATGAAAAAAGTTTATTTTTATGTGGATTTTCTGAATTAGCCGCCTTCTTCATCAATTCTTTTAAAAAATTAGCTTTTAAGTTTACATATATTCGATCAGAATACTTCTCCAAGTCAGTAATTCTAATTTTATTCATAAAAATAAGAATAAAACAATTTTTTATATAAACGTCACGGGGGTCTGGCGTTTGTCCAGTGGATTTGTCCAATGGTATTTATATATAACTTGTTGTCTAATTTGAAAGTAGTTAATCCGGAAAGTTTCCGAAGATTTAATACAAAAAAATGAATTATTAGAGAAGATTAAGAAAATTATTTAATAGCTTTGAAATATTCTTTAACTCTTTCCAAAATTGATTTTAAATAAAACTGTTCTATTTTTTCTTCAAAAGTGCTTATTAAAGTTTCAAATTCAGTAATCCTATAATTGTTTTTAACTTTTTCAACAAGAAACAAACCCCTTAGTCTTCTTAACTGCCTTCTTATATTTGAGGAAGCAACGCCTTTTTGCTGAAGGCTGTGCTTTTTTCTTAATTTTATTACCTCTTCTCTTATTTGTTCTGAATCAAGCTCTTTTTGCTTGTTTTGAAGCAAAACATGAAGAATATCAACAATAACATCTCTTGAGTCTCCCGGCTGTAACAATCCAACTGATAGGCATAGTTTTCTTGTTAATTCTCTTTGGTCTAAGTTTACAGGTTTTTCATATTTCCTTAAGGTTATTTCAGACAAAGGAACATCTCTTGAAATTGTTTTCATTTTTAACTAAATATGATGAATTTTGTTTAAATAATTTTGCTTTTGCTACTTTTATTTTATTAAAAATGTTTATATATTGAATTGATTAAATAATTTAAAGATGTTTAAGAAAAAAGAAGGTGGTTTAGAAGGCAGAAAAAGAATTTTAATTCTTGGATTACTTATTGTATTTATTTTTGTTTTTGGATCTGTTGGTTTTTCCTTTACAAAACAAGTAAGCTTATCAGACGGTTTTATTATTACTTTAGAAACCCTTTCTTTTACTTATGACGGGGAAACAGAAGGTCTGGCGAAGGCAGTAAAAATGCTTTTATCATTATTTGGAGTAATATTTTTTTGGGTAGCTTTGTGGGAATCATTTGACATTATACTTGAAAGCAAATTCATTAATAATTTTGGGGAGGCCAATATCATGAATCAAATTAAAAAATTGAAAAGTCATTATATTATCTGTGGGGGTGGAAGAGTAGGGCATCATTTGGGTGAGTTACTTAAAAAGCAGAAAAAGAATTATTTGATAATAGAAAAAGATGAGTTCAATATTAATCAATTAAGGAAAAAAGGGCACTTAGTTTTAGAAGGAGATTCTTTGGAAGAAGAGACTTTGGAAGATGCTGGAATAAAAAGGGCCAAAGTTTTAATGTCAGTATTACCAGAAGCTGAGAAAAACATCATGATAATCTTGACTGCAAAAGAACTTAATAAAAAACTAAAGATTTTTGCAAGATCCCATAGAGAAGAATACATCAAGAAGATGAAGAAAGCTGGAGCTGATTTTGTAGTTACTCCAGAAATATCATGTGCTGAAGAATTGGCAAACTTAGCTAAATAAAATAAGAGAAAAAATTATACTTTTGTAAGCGAAATCTCTATTGTACTTACTCTTACATCTTTGCCGTCCTTGTTTTTGAAACCTTCACTGTCAATTTTAATGTCATTAACTTTTATCTGGCCTTCTAGGAATCTTTTTGAGGCTACTTCTGCCACGTCAACTGCCCTTGTTATGAATTTTCCCCTTGCCTTAATCAATACCTCTGCTGCATTTTGTGTTGTAAACTGCATTACAACGCCTGTTACATAATTCATAAAAGGCTTTGCTCCTATGAAAACTGTGTGTTCATCCTGTCTTTCATGTTTTTCATGTTCTTGATTTTCTGTCATTTTTTCCTCCTAAGTATTTTCTAATTTCTCTTGTTTTACTAGTCTTGTTAAATAACCTGCTATAATGTTTCTTAATTTCTTGGATTCTGTTTTTATTAGGCCATTTAAAATTAGCTTGTTTGACTCAAAGTCTTCTTTAAACAAAGGCTTATTATTCAAGTAAATCTTTTTAGTAAGATTCTTTATCATTGAGGTTTTTATTCTTCCCATGTGAGAAAAAGCTTATTTTAAAGAGTTTATAAAGTTTATGGGTTTTTTAGGATGTAAATTAGTCTTTCAACAATATTGCCCTTTATACTATATTTTATTGGCATTTTAATAGAATCCAAGGGAGAATAAATTTCATAACCAAGTTCTTTTACAATGTTTTCAAAGTCAAAAGTAACTCTTCCTTTATTTGTCTTATAGACTGGAACAGGGAAAACTGCTAGAGAATTTTTAGGTAGAATTTTTTTTAATTTCAAAAGCAATGAGTAATAGATTTTTTCCACTTCATCTATAATTTTTAAGACTTCCTCGTATTTAGGAATTTTAAGGAAGAAAGGACCAAAATAAGGCTCTGTTGCAACGCCATCAACTTTTTCAATTACTTTGCCAATTTCGCTGTTGTCAATATTATGAATCTTGAAACTTGTTCTTAACCTGTATTTATTTTTTATAAATTCGAGATTTTTTACAGCACCTTCTGACGATTTTTTGTCTATGTCAGTACCAACAACATTTATTCCCAGAATCATTGCTTCCTGCAAAATAGAACCAGCGCCAACAAAAGGATCTAACAAGGTTTCATTTTCCTTTACCTGGGACAAGTTAACAAGGATTTTGCTTAATCTTAAGGATGTAACTTTTAACTTGTCAAAATAAGGCCTGGTTTCATCTCTTGCCTTAAATTCAGAAGGGTTTGAGTTTACAATTACTTTTGCTATCTTATTTTTGAAAATAAATAATTCCAGATCTAGCTTTTTAGATTCTTTTGGGGAGAAAAAAACTTTTCTTGGTTTTTTTTGAATTGCTTTTACTTTTTCTTTTTTAAACAATTCGTACAACTGAGAAATTAATCTTATATCATTGTAAAAAATAGTTAAGCCAAAAAGAATTTTGTTTTTTTCTATTTTTATTTTATTTATATCAATAAATTCAGCTATTTTCACTATTCCGCCGAGCTCTTTTATTGAATTAAAAGGGTTAAAATCCTGAATTTGAAACTCTGCATACGTGTCTGTAATCTTTACACTCTTGTAATCCATACCCTTTCTTTTTAGATAAGAGACTAATTCCAACAAAGACAAGTTCCTGTCTCTGCCTAAAACAAACAAGTAGTTATTCATACTTTTATGCTAAGAAGATATTTTATAAAGCTATTCCAAGGTTCTAAAAGTCAAAAAGCCTTTCAAGTTTTCATTTATGTATTTTTCAGCTTTTTTGCTTAATTTGGCTTTGCTTAACAAGATGACAGGCATTTTTTTCAAGTTTCCGTGGTTAAATGCATAAATAATATCTTTTTCACTTAGAGATTTTTTATCTGTTGCCTTTACCAAGTAAGTTAATTCACCCAAGGAAGAATTTACTTTTACAATAAGATTTACTTCTTTTCCTTTTCTTATTATTTCTTCCTGCAATACAACAACCTTGTTTTTATTTAAATATAACTGGACTTGTTCAAAAAATTTGTTGTTTTGCACTGGTTTTTTAGGCTCTTTTTTTTCTTCCAATGTTCTTTGTTCAGGCTTTTGAGGTATTTCTTGTGTTTCTTTAAACGTGTCTTTTACTATTTGGACAGCTTCTTGTTCAGGAACTAAATGCCAGCGCCATGCCTTTATGTTTGTGTTTTTTATGTTTACCATGAAAGGAATTGAGAAGTCTTTTATTTGAGACAAAGCAAATCTTATAGATGGCTCTTGTTTGTCGTCTAACAACACCTTGCTGTTTTTTAACAAAACAAAGGCTTCTTTTTCTTTTCCAGGCAAGTGATCATATAAAATTGAGAGCTTTTCTTCCTGGCCATCTACATAATATACAGGAGAACCGCCAATTTTTGCACAGCTAATTTTTATTAATTTATGAGCTATTAATTCTGACAAGAGAGCTCCTGCAAACATAGTGTTTGAATTTGTCTGCTTGGCTACCTGGATAGGGAGAACTGGGCCTTGCCTTTTAACAAAGTCCAGGACTATATCTTTATTAGTAAACATAGAGAATAAAACTAAGAACAGATATTTAATAGTTTAGTTATTATAGATGTTGTTTAAGATTTCCTGCTTTACTTTTTCTGTTGGCTGTTCCCCATTAACTTCTATTAAAATTCCCTTTTCTTTATAGTGTTTGACAATTGGGCTTACATTGTCATAAAAGATTTTTAACCTTTGTTTTAATATTTCAGGATTATCATCTTCTCTTTTTATCAGCTTTTTATGGCATTCATCACAGTAACCTGGCTTCTTGGGAGTTTTTCCAAGACCATAGACAATATTGCAAGAATTACACTGGAGCCTCTGCTCAAATCTTTTTAATATTTCCTTTTCATAAGAATAAATGAAAACAGCAAAGTCTATTTCTGTTATTTTTTCCAAGGCGTTTACTTGATTTAAAGTTCTAGGAAAACCATCTAAAATAAAACCTCTTTTACAGTCTGGCTTTGATATTCTTTCTTTTAATATCTTTGTTGTTATATTGTCTGGAACTAAGTTTCCCTTGCCCCAATATTTTTCCTTTGCTTCTATGCCCAAAGAATTGTTTTCTTCTGCCAACTGCCTGAATAAAGTGCCTGTTGAAATGTGCTGGATTTTTAATATTTCAGAAATTAATTTGGCTTGAGTTCCTTTTCCTGATCCTGGCGGGCCTAAAAAAACAAGTTTCATTACTTTATTTTGTAGATTATTTGTTTATATTTATTTTGTTTAGACAAAATGACCTAGAACTATTCTTACGTCGTCAGCAACTATTGGATAAGGCTGGCTGCCGTCAATTTTTCTTAACAATCCTTTTGCTTCATAAAATAAGACTAAAGGCGCTGTTTTAGCTTTGTAAACTTCCAATCTTGTTTTTATTGATTCTGGATTATCATCATCTCTTTTAGTTAATTGATTATTACATTTATCACAAACATGCGGTTGTTTTGGCTTTAAATCACGTCCATAAGTTATTTTACAAGAATTACAATTTTCTCTATGAGACAATCTATTAATTACTTCGCTATCAGGAACTTCGAAATAAAGAACATGATTTAATCTTGCTATTTTTTCTAGAGATTCTGCTTGAAATTCACTTCTTGGAAATCCGTCTAAAACAAAGCCAGTTTTACAATCAGTTTTTTCCAGTCTTTGCCTTAAAAGTTCTATCGTTATATCATCTGGAGCCAATAAACCCCGAGCAAAATATTCATCTCTTAGTTTTATTCCTAAAGGGTTGCCGGCATCAACCATTTCTCTCATCATTTCGCCTGTTGAAATGGAAGGGACTTTTAAGTATTCAACCATTATTTTAGCTTGCAGTCCTTTTCCTGCTCCTGGAACTCCTAGAAGAACTATTCTCATAAGTGATTTAAAGGAAACTATTTTTTATATTGATTATTATAATATATAATAAGGTTTATAAAATATCTAAAAAATCATTTTCATATGCCTCCGTAGCTTAGTAGCCATAAATTTTTAACTTTTCGAGTTGTTTAGGATTGAAAAAGCCAATTTCTTTGATGAATTTTTTGACTTCTTCTTTGGTATAAATTGTAACTCTTAAATTATTCTTTATTATTCCAAGAGTAGATTTAATCTGGAATCCTTTAAGCAATTTATGAACTTGGTTAAGAATAGCCAAATTATTCATATGAAGTTCTATTCTAACGTAAGGTTTCTTATACACCTTTCTTTTATCGAAGAAGACGCAACCTTCAGCATCATAAATCCCACGAACACAAGCTTTGATTATCTCACTATTTGAATTTAAAATCTCATCAGGGATTAAAACTGTGAGCGATTTTCTTCCCGCATGAATTTTAAACCTTTGGGTTATCATTTTAAAAAGAGCTTTAGAATAAAGAATAAATCTAATTGTATTCTCATTAGGTACAATTAATATTCGTGGAGTTAAATTAAATAAATTTTGGACTGTATTAGTTATATAATTGAGGTAAAAAAGTTTTTCAGTTCTTTTATCTCCTGTAAATTCAGTAATGTATGTTCTCTTATATTTATTTGTAAATCCATCTCCAATAAATAAACCAATAAAATAAGAAAGCTCACAATTTAAAGGCATATGGACATTAAATTTATTTTCAGCCTTTTTTTTCCTAGAAAGAATTGCTTTTTTTCTGCCTTTATCAAATATTTCCTTATATTTTGAATATGTTATTTTCCCACCCTTTACATTCCCCCAACACGAGTCTAAAAATTTAATTTTCTTACTAAAAAATAATTTATCTTTCTCATCAAAGTTCTTTATCAATAATTCGTAGAGATTTTCTGGAATAGTTAATCTCCCATTTCTATAAAATTCAAACGTGGATTTCGGTATACTAAATAACTTTCTAACTTCCCCCCATTTTTTAATATTAAATGACTCTAAAACTTTTTCAAAGAATAAATTTCTAAATTCATTAGAATCAAAAATTATTCTTTTATTCATAAGCAATTAATATTGCCCTAATTAATAAATGTTATGTCACTTAACTATAAAGGCTAAATAAATCCAAAACATTTTAAACATATTATTTTTTAACAAACTTATGCCTCGGTAGCTTAGTAGCTTATAGCAGATGTGGTTAATAAACTAAACATAGGCGAAAAATGCAACTGCAAGTAGAGCGGCGGTTTTGTAAACCGCAGGTCGGGGGTGCAACTCCCTCCCGAGGCTTATTTTTTTAGTAACATAAAATTAATAAACTAAGTTTAATTAGACTCATAAAAAAGAAGGTGATTATTTTGAGCAGATCTCTTGAAAATACAACAACCCAAGAACACCAAAGAATGCTGTTGAAATGGAGTATTAATCATAGTTCTCCAAGACAAATTAAAGACAGCAGAGTTAGTGATGGAGAAATAATTTATAGAGAATTTGTTGTTCCAAAAAAAGATTCTCACGGCCATTTTGTATATGTAAAGGAAGTTATTGATGATAATTATGAAATGAGATTTAATGGTGGGGATGTATTTTATCCTGTTTCTATTGTAACTTTGAAAGTTTCTAGTGAAGAACAAATTCCA
>ERZ1292623.2160-Hain-H51-01um-R1-2160-length-18035-cov-5_pt1 | contig 18035 bp, 17 predicted proteins | sample MGYA00564398_ERZ1292623 | MGnify/ENA primary metagenome ERZ1292623 (study PRJEB36523, sample SAMEA6512633) | groundwater metagenome | collected 2019-01-07 | study: AquaDiva: Metagenomics assemblies of 32 groundwater samples | reverse complement strand
GGGCGGACGCGCCTCCTCAAGTTTGTTCAAAAAAATCATCAATGCCGAAACGGCGGTGTTAAATTTGAATGCTTCTATATCTTCTCCTACTTTTTTAATGGTCTGATGCAGTAATTTCTCTAAATTATTGTCTTTTTGTAAGATAACTCCTTGTTTCAATAATAGAATATATACGAGTTTCAATATAGCTGGAACATCATCAGGGAGGTGGAGTTCTTCTGAAAGTATAATTACTCCAAAAAATACAATTTGCTTACAAACTATACCAAAACGAGGAGATGGAATAATTATTAGGGGTATGTATAGTGTAAGCAATGCAAAAAATTGGATTATAGAAGGAGATTACTCACAAGCTGAAGCTGTTATAATTGCATATCTTATAGGAGATGCTTCATTAAAAGAGGCTTTTAGGCTTAAGAAAGATATACACAAAGTAACTGCTTCTATGATGTTTAATCTTCCTTTAGAGGATATTAGTCCAGAACAAAGAGAAATTGGAAAAATGATTAGACATGCTACAAATTACAGTTTAGGTGCTCAAGGACTTGCAGATGTACTTAAATGTGAAACAAGTATAGCTAAAAAATATCTAGAAGCATTTCATAGTTCTTGTCCTCAACTTAAGAGATGGCAAGAAGCTGTACAGTATCAGTTAAAGTCTAACAGGACTTTAATAACTCCTTTAGGAAGAAAAAAAGTTTTTCTTGGTAGATTTGATGATAAAATGTTTAGATCTGCTTATTCTTTTATTCCTCAATCTACAATAGGAGATTTACTTAATAAATCTCTTGTGAAGTTTTATAATCTTTACGGGGAAGAGTATTCTCTTCTTCTGCAATTACATGATGCTATGTATATAGATGATGTAGAAGAATCAAAGATTCTTGATTGTATACAAAAGATGAAATCTTGTATGAATTGGGAACTTCAAATAAACGGAGAAACTTGTATTGTTGATGTAGATTTTAAAAAAGGTAAAAACTGGAAGGACATGATGAAAATACAATGAGAGAGGCTAAAAACTTATTCAGACAGTGTAGAACTTGTCATAAGAAAAAGTCTAAAGAGTGTTTCTATAAAAGTATTGGAAACAGTACAGGTTATTCTAAGCAATGTAAATCTTGTTCTAGACAATATGCTTTAGATAGACGAAAATTAATAAAGGAGATAAAATGAAAGCACAATTTTTAAACAATCACCCTATACTAGAGAAAAAATTACTTAATACAGAAGATGATCCTGGTGTTAATTCAGATCATGTTATTATTGATAAAGAAGACTGGATAGAAGCTATTGGAATTTTAGACACTATAAGGGAATCACCAAAAGTACTTGATTTTATGGATGATGTTTCTACCAAAAAAATATTAGATGCAATAAGACCAACACAATTTAAAAAAGCTGAAGAAAATAATTCTGGGCTTAAATACGATTGTAATAAACCTCGTTTTGATCTTATTCCTGCAGATGCACTTGAAGAAGTAGCTAAGTTATATACTATAGGTGCTAATAAATATGGAGTTAGAAATTGGGAATTAGGAATGAGTTATGGAAGATTATTTGGAGCTTTAATGAGACATGCCTGGGGATGGTGGAAAGGAGAAAGAGATGATAAAGACAATAAATTACATCATCTCTCTGCTGTTATTTTTAATGCGGCAGCATTATTACATTATGAGCTTAATTTAAAAAAATTTAAGGAGTTTGATGATAGGAATATTAAAATAAGGTCTGATTCAACTCCTACAAGCATGGTAAAATAAGAAAGGAATAAAATGATTTGGATTAGATGGGCAGATTTAGTAATAGTAATTATGCTTTCATATATAATTTATCTTTTATCTTAATTGGAAACTTTATGACTATAGATCAACTGATTTATATAGGTAGTCCTTAGCTTGCAGAAAGATTATGGAAAGAAATTGTTGTTGAGATTCCCACCTTTTTCAAATTACAGAAAGACTATATAAATTGGTTTAATACATCTGTGGTAGAAAAGAAACAAACATGAACATTTTATTGGTTGAACCACCTTACAAAAATAAATACCCACCACTAGGTCTTATGAAAATATCCACTTTTCACAAAGAACGAGGGGACGAAGTCCATTTTGTGAAAGGATTAGACAAACAAGTTCGGTCACAATTTTGGGATAGAATTTATATAACCACATTATTCAGTTTCTATTGGGACAAAACCATTGAAACAATAAAATACTACGAATTTAGCGTTAAAGACCCGCAAAATCTTTTTATAGGCGGCCCAATGGCCACCATCATGGCAGATGAAATAGAGAAAGCCACTGGATTTAAACCTGTAAAGGGGATATTAAACCAGAGGGGAAAATTGAGGCTTCCTAACGACCATCGAATCGATGGCCTGGTTCCTGATTACGGCATGCTGGAGCAGATTGACTATAAATATCCTGTCGGCAACGCATATTTTGCCTATATGACACGGGGTTGTGTAAGACATTGTCCTTTCTGTGTAGTTTACGTAATAGAGCCGGAGTATATACCCTATATCTCTTTAAAGGAACAAGTAGCTTTGACTACTGAAAAGTTCGGGGAAAAGAAGGATTTGCTCTTGTTGGACAATAACGTTCTTGCATCCACGGAATTTGATAAAATAATTGATGAAATAAAGGAAATTGGCTTCCACAAAGGAGCAAGGCTACACGGAAGTTTTAGATACGTTGATTTCAATCAGGGAATAGATTTAAGGCTATTAACAAAAGACAAAATGAAAAAATTAGCCGAGATACCCATAAAACCCTTGAGAATAGCCTTTGACAGGTTTAGCCTGAAAGATAAATATGTTAAAGCGTTGCGGTTGGCGGCTGAGTTCGGTATCAAATATCTTTCAAACTATATCCTTTTCAACTATGACGATTCTCCTGATGAATTTTATCTGAGGCTTAAGATTAATATTGACCTTAACGAGGAGTTTGAGCAGGCAGGTTACGCAACAAGAATCTGGTCGTTTCCAATGAAATACTCCCCTATTTTGGGAGAGCATGGTAAAGACAGAAAATTTGTAGGAGCAAAATGGAACCCTAGATATTTAAGGAGTATTCAATGTATTCTCAACGCAACCCACGGGGTTGTCGGACCGAAAAGAAAGTTTTTCGAAGTTGCCTTTGGAAAGAATATAAAGGAATTTAAAAAATTACTCTTAATGCCGGATGACTATATCATTTATAGAGAAAAACATAAAAATAATGGGGCTGCTGACTGGAACAATTTGCTTAGCTCACTGTCTTCCCGGCAAAAAGAAGAATTTCGCAATTTGATCTGTGAAAATCAAGTTAATAACGGTATACGTTCCAAACACCAAGAAATAAATGTATTATTTTCACATTATAACAAACACAAATCACATTATTAATCTTTCATCTTGAATACGCAGCATATTTAGCTACTGAAAAGGCAGTACTATTAAGTTTTTGCGTTTTATAAAAAAACAAAAACGGGTTGGAAACTTTATGACTATAGATCAACTGATTTATATAGGTAGTCCTTATACACATTCTGACAAGGCTGTTATGCAGGACAGATATGATCAAATTTTAAGTATTACTGCTGACTTACTTAATAGAGGATTTCACGTAATAAGCCCTATTGTTCACTTTGAAGTATACAATTTAGTCCATTAATGATTAATGAACTGTTTTAAAAGGAGATGCTTTGAGAAATTGTTCAGATTGGATAGATTCATTCTGTGAATATGTTTCCGATACAGAAACACCTCGAATATTTGCTAAATGGAGTGCGATTGCTACTATAGCTGGTGCTTTGCGTAAAAAGTGTTGGTTTCAATTAGGGAGACATAGAACATATCCTAATTTATATATTATTCTTGTTGCACCTCCAGGAGGTAGAAAATCAGTTTCACTTAACTATGCTAAGGAACTTCTTATAGAGGGAGTTCCTGATGTGGTTATATCATCAGATAGTAATACTAGAGAAAGTCTTCTCCAAGATCTTGAATTTTCAGCGACCGATGTTATAATGGATGATAAGACTACTTTTAGATATAGTGCATTAACCGTAATGTCTAAGGAATTTGAAATTTTTCTTGGGCAAAAAAAGGAGAATGCAAAAATGATAGTAACCCTTACAGATTTATATGATTGTACAGATAAAATGTGGAAACATAGAACTAAACATAGTGGAAATAGTACAATTCCTAATGTATATTTGAATCTTGCTGGATGTACCACTCCCTCCAGTCTTGCTTCTTCTTTTCCTACAGAGTCAATAGGAGGAGGACTTACCTCTAGAATGTTATTTATTTACTGTGATAAACGAGAAAAACTCGTTCCTGTTCCTGAATGGACAGAAAAAGAAGAGAAATATAAAAAACTACTTTTAAAGGATATTGCTAGTATTGGAGGATTAAGGGGTATTTATAATTTTACTCAGAAAAGCAGAGAATTATATGATGAGTGGTATATCAATCAGGTTAAAGCCCCTAAAATTTGTAAAGATGAGGCTTTTTCAGGATGGTATGAGAGAAAACCTCTTTTTGTTCAGAAATTAGCTGTAATATGTCAAGCATCTTTGAATAATAGTTTTTTTATTGAATGGAAAGTCTTCGAGAGAGCTATACTTTTACTTGAAGAAATAGAAGAGACAATGGCTTTAGCTTTTAGAGGTGTAGGAAGAAGTGATATTACAGCAGATGTAGATATGATTTATACAATAATTTCTTCGAGAACTTATATTTCAGATAGTGAATTACTTGCTCTTACATGGAGAGATATAGATTCTAAGAAAATGGATCAGGTTATTACTACTTTATCAAGAAGTGAATTAATTAGAATTTTACCTCAATCACCTAAAGGTGAAAATGGTATTTTTTATGCAGCTGTAAAATCAAATAAAAGTTTACATAAGGAGAAATTAAAATGAATAATTTTTTAGAATCTAAGTTTAAACGTATAGAGGAATATATTGCAGGAAATAAAGGAGCCCTAAGAGAATTAAACCTCATTAAAACTTATATTATAAATAGGAAACTCGGATATGAAATTATTTCTGAGGAAAAAATGCAAGATGGTACGTTCCAACGGGTGTACAAAAAAGACCCTCAAATAGATAGTGTAGAAGCAATAAGACAACAAGCAGAATTAATTATTCAAGCTTGTATTAAAATTCAAAAACCCTTACTAGAAAATGAAGAAGATACATACTCATACAACATAAGATATAAGGAGGATGGGAATGGAGATTAAAGGGATAATAAATCCTGTAATTGCTGTTAAACTATTTTTGAAATCAATGAAACTAAATGTAGATGAACCTTCTTTTAACTCCGTTGCCACTAAAATAAACAAGCAGGGTTTTATTGTGGAATCGCTGGATGATATTAGGAAACTTTGTAAAATTGGAAAATTTAAAGTTATTATCATTAAAGGCAAATTCCATGCTAAATCTTTCTACCCTAAATATTTAATTCTTTAGGAATATCCAAAGGTGTTTTAGAGTGAACTGAAACCAAATAATTTTTTAAAGTTTCCCATGAAGACTTCTGCTCTGGATGTTCAGCCTTCCAATCTTCGATGGCCTCTGCCTGTCCTTTCAGTAATTCACTACGTTTGGCTGAGAGGCTTGAGACAGTCGTTAATATTTTTGTTCCAACTCCACCTCCTACAAGCAATGACCCCAGTCCAGCAATCAAACCTATATTGGTTTTTGTCCATTGCCATCCCATCTTAACCCCTGAATATACTACTTCCTGGTTGTGGAGATTGGCTGTACTTTGTGCTGCAATGCCAGCCATATATTGCATTGTATTCATTTGCAGAATATCTTCCATTGTAGCTCCTTGAAGTTTTGCAAGAGTATCTTTTGTTCCGTTGGCTCTCTCGATTGCTGAAAAAGCATTAGCTGCAATATTACTTATAGCTTCTGCTTTTTCAGGGGAGGGTTCTGTTGCCAATGAATTCAATGCAAGTCTGGCTACACTAGACATTTCCTGTTGTTTGCTCAATTGCAGGCTTGCAATAGATACAACATTTGCCTCAGATATTTCTCTTGCAACCTCTAATTGTTTTGCGTTTGGACGTGGACTGTCTGGAACAAAAGCCCTCATAAGATTAGAGCAACCTAGACAAGAAATAAAGCCAGTAACAATTAATATAGATAATATTTTCATTTTCTCTCCTTAAGGTAAAAATTGTAAATCTTCGATCAAAAGATTTAAACTTTCTAATTCTTTTTGTAAAGCTAATTGCCTGGATTTCAACAAATCTAAATCTATAGCTTCTATTTCAGGAGACAATAACTTTCCTGTAATTGCATCAAATTTAGAAGTTGTTATAGCATAACTATTATTAATTTTAGAAATTTTAATTAAATCCAGACTTTTAAATTCAATATATTTAGGTACCTCCATTTTGATTCTCCTCTCATTATAATTTTAAAAAGATGTCCAGGCAATTCTTTTCCAGGTATTTGTAGCAGATGCCCTATATAAATAATCAGCATCTGAACAAATATCACCTAGATTACCTGTTGCGCCAGAAGTGGCAGGTGTCCTGTTTGTGTCTAATCTAAAAGTATCTGCGCCTATATGCAATTTTCCAGTTCCGGACACTGCTGGACTTGCAGCATTGATACCTACCAAACCTCCAGAGGCTATTCTCATGTATTCCCCTGCTCCAGCATCAGTTTTGTTTGTCCATATATGAGTTTCAAATTGTGTAGTTATCTGTGAAGCACCTGCCATCATTACTTGAAAAATTTGTCCTCCACTGGCATCAACTACTGAAAAATCGTTTCCATTTGCCAGTCCCATTTTATATGATCTGCTTGTCCCTGTAATACGGAAAAAATTATTTCCAGTCGTGCCTATATGTAGCAAATCAGAGGGAGTAGTTCTAATTCCCACTTGGTTATCACGAATATATACCGAGCTAGTTCCATCGTAATGTTTGAAATTATATCCATTAAAAGCAGCTTGTTGTCCTTGAAAATCAAGAAGTCCATCGGCTATATTTCTTCCGATTGAATAATACTCTGCAGGTGCGGCAATTGAGTTAATTCTGATTTGCTCACTAGTAGCATTGGCAATATGCAGTGATGCCAACGGAGTTGTGCCAATACCCATATAGCTATTGGTCGTATCAACTGTTACAATTGCCGTCGTTCCACCTGCCTTTAAAACTTGAATTGCCGTTGTGGAATCAGAAGCTGGATATAGCTTGTTTCCGATAATAGATGCTATTGTAGGAGTTATAATTGTAGGAGATGTGTTAACAACAAATGTCGTGCCTGTTCCAGTTTGTGAAGCAATAGCAGTAGCGTTTCCTATGGAAGTAATGGGCCCTGTAAGATTCGCATTAGTCGCATTGTTACCATTCAGCTTTTGGATGGCTGATAATATCGAATCGGTTGCAGATATAGTACCTGCACCAGATGTATAGCCCGTTAAAACCTTTGCAATCACAGGAGCATTGGTAAGTGTAGTTACATTGCCTACAGATGTAACATCACCTGTCAAATTTTCAAGAGGGGTAAATAAATCGCTTATTCTTTCAAAATTTCTCTGTAAAGAATAAAAAGCATTTAGCATTTCAGGTTCAACTCTAATTAAGTTATGCCCATGATAACCAGTCATAATTTGGAAACTAAAAGCAGTCTTTGTTGCGCCTCCATAAGTTTCAAGAAGGGTTAAAGTTGTATTAGAAGTAGGATCAGTTTCAACATGATAGTGAGCATTTTCCCCTACCCACTGTAGCTCGTGTCCTTGTAATACAACACCTACAAGCGTAGAACCTGACTCCAGAGTTACTATTGTAACTACTTTTGTATTTGTAGTTATACTTGCTGTTCCTTTTACTATCATGGTTTGATCTCCTTATACAACCTCATGTCTCGGTTTAATACCTTCAAGTTTCTCTTTCAAATCATCTATCATTCTCTTTTGGTCATCAAGTTCTTTTCTCAAGTTGATTACTTGATTATTCAAATCAAGAACCATAGTATTTCTCTCATATAGTTTTCCTAACAAAACCTGTTCTTCCGTCAAATCTTTTACCTGCATTTTTAAATCCTTTCTAAAAAATTGTAAGGTTCAATAATATTCTTTAAGACCAGTTACCTACATTAGTAACCGTATTATCTCCAAGTGGGGTAAGTTTAAAAAAGCTATTTGCCCGAAAAGTCGGTGCGCCACCAGGAGCAGCACTATACTGTATTTGAGGTATAAATGTACCAGCCCCATTTATTCTCACTAATCCATTTAACCTTATTGTTATTTCTTCGGTTGCATCAGAGATATTAGCAATCAATAAGGCTAAAGTAGCTACTGTTATAGGTACTACTTTAGCAACTGTCGTAATAACAACTGTTGGCGCATTTGAAAATGTAGCTAGATAAGCTATAGATGTAATTGTAGCAGTACCTCCAAACAATATGCCTAAATTATGAGTTATTGTACCAGCGGATCTGGATATTACATACAAGGCATCCATTTCATAAGTTGTTGAAGCGGGCAAAGTAATTGCACCATTAGTAGACGCATTAAAAACAGGTTGAGCTATATTTACGTCTGACCCCACAAAATCAGCCGATAAAGCAATGAAATGAGTTGATAAAGCTACTCCCCGATTGCTTGCGACAGGAGTAAAATATTTTACCTTTCCATCGTATTCAATTGCCCCAGCTTCAGGAGTTGTCAGGTTAGTTCCAGAACTGAGTTTTTGTGGCGATACCGTTGCAGTGCCAGCAGGCAAATGTAATATTGCTGTGTTGGCTGATATACCAACCCATAGTGATTGCCAATATGTCCCGTCATAACAATAACTTTTATTAACTCCAGTTGTATTATTGAAAAAATGATCTCCCTTTAACGGGGTTGTAGGGAATCCTGTTTGGGGAGACATATTGATACATCCTCTGGTAGGATTTGATCTAAATACACCTGCCGCTCCAGATGCAGAACCAACAGATAGGCAATCGCCAGAATCTGAAGCTCCATATATAGCTTCTTTCGTTCCATAATTTCTAAAATCGGCTGTTGGCTGAGAATGAGAGTTCATGCATAACAACGCCCTACCTGCATACGTGGTAGTTCCAATTTGGGAAATAAGAGAATCTGGAGAAAGTATTCCTATGCTTGCAACAACTGCATTAGAGGCATTATAACACCGCATTTCATTTACTGCCGAATCTAATTCAATTCTCCCTCCAGTTCCCGATGTTGTTTTAATTGTTCTTCCTACTAAAGTTCCTGCAGTAATAGCGTCTGCATTAATTATAGCCACCCCAGCAGTATTCCAGGAGAAACTTGCCGAGCTTCCTAACCACCCTGAGCCATCATTTAACATCTGTATTCTTTGTGAGGTTGCATCATAAGATTTTATACCCGTCGAATCAATCTCTACTCTAGCTCCACTTGTGGCTGTTGCAAATTTCCCACCTGTGCCAAGTAGGATTGTTTGCCCTGTTATTGTTCCTCCTGTTATTTTATCAGCACTAAGATTATTTATTTTAGCGGAAGTAACAACCAGATCCCCTAATTGGGCAGAACTTACAATAAGTCTGGAGGCAGTAAGCATAGAAGCGGTAACATTATAATCTGAACTTTCAAAAGGTATTATTGTTGCTTCACTTCCAGTGTCAGAATTAACTTCAACCAGTGCAATTGCAGTGTAATCCTTGTATGTAGCATTGAGATAATACGTGTCATAATCAACCAGCGTGAAAACTGTTCCTGATGTAACCGTCTTACTCCATGTAACAACCATAGAGCCCGTTACAGTGCTATTTGTAGCGGCTGTAATGGCGTAAGTATCGCCATCTTTAAATTTAAGATTTTCGGCAGTCCATGAAATTTTGTTGTAGGCAGAAGAACTTAATTCCCCCTTATACTGGAATTTTTTATAAGCCTCACTTAAATTCGTGTTCGTAACACCTGGAATAGTGATTGGATTTGAGGCATAATCTACCCATGCAGAATAATTTTCGCTCGTATCATATCCCCGCACAGAAAGATACCATGAGTCTCCAGCGTCACCGGAAAAGAGAGAAACTGCTTTTCCATCTTTTGAATCGATAGTTGTATATTTATAATCATTTCTATCGATATCACCTGTGAAAGCTGTTGCTTTGGCAGAAAACTGGAACCCTGCAAGGCTGACTCCAGAATTAGCTATAGTTGCAGTTGTTTCCAGAGTACTACCATAAGCGATTACACCCACTGTAGGATTAGCAGAAGGATTTTCATTATCATCAGGAGCAAATACATCGAATATAGCACCACTGCTTTTTGTAGCAGCCAGATATACCCATGCCGACCACTCACTTTTTTGCAAAGAAGTATTTTGCGCTTGCAAGCGGACAAAATAAGTAAATTTATGTTTCACAGATTTTAGTCTTCTGGTTACAGTTGTCTTTCCCAGATTTCCCGTGCCTGCTACGCCATCCAGGCTTACTTCTTTTACATCTCCATAACATTTATACCCTCCAGTTGCAGTAGTTCCAGTATCTATATCATCATCTGTGGGAGGTGTTGTTGCCGCTGAATTCTTTACCGCTCGATATTCCAGGTAATATCCGTCAATATCTATTTCTGTATTTTTAGTCCACTTTATTTTTAAATCGGTTTCCGTTGTTCCGTCCTCGTTCAAATCTGATTCGTAAGTAAGAGCAGGTGTTGCAGGTGTTGCAGGATTTGTTATTTTTCCACCTGTATCATCATCAGACAGAGAAGGTAAAAAGGAATCAGAGATATCTGAAATAGTTCCTACTCCCCACATATCGTATGGAACAACAGCCGTTCTAAAAGTCTTTTTTGGGTCTAATCCAGTTACTTCTTGTACGTAACTCATAGAATCAATTTCATCATCTGTGCTATCTACTGTAGCTTGACCCACAACTTTAATTTGTTCCAGGACACACCATAGTTGCCAGTGTACACTACCATCATTAATAGTAGGATGTAAATCCGCTTCAGATGTAGGATACTGGGAAGATATAGGCCAAGAACCATATTGTATAAATATTGCTTCAGTTGCTGTTCTCCCCGCAACAGTACATTTATAGCAATATCCATTCAATTCTTGTGGGTATACAATATCTCCAAGAACATAGTTAGTATCATATTTATGCCTTGTCGAGACAAAGGCTTCTGCTAATTCAGCATTTGTGCGATATGCAGCCTGATCGCCTGCCACTAACAGCATGAAATAATTAATATCATACTCTTCTGGAGGGTGACTCCATTTGATTCTTGCTCCATTCCCAATAGGTTCAACATCAGGTTTTATTAAGGTTGTGCCATCTTGCATTAACATATCAGGAGCCTTGTTTATCGCCTTCAACCTTGCTGTGATGTCTGACACAACACCCCATTTATTTATCGTTTTAACTTCAAGAGTTATCTCTCTTTGAGGTATACCATAATATGTATTGTAGTATGTCTTATTAGCTGTCTGATTTTCCCAAATCAAAATTGAATCTTCAATCTCATTTTCCGGAGTATATTCAAATTCTGTATTTTCCTGAGTTACCGTGCGTCCAGGTCTGGAGTTGACTTTCTGTCCACCAATTGTCACAGTTGAAGGAATTCCGGTGAAAAAGGTCTCGATAATATATTGAATTCCCTCATCACCCAGAGATACTGTTTGAAGGGTATCGTTGTCAACTCCTCCTGTTGTAGATACTGCACTCCATCGAAATTTAAAAGAATTGCCAGAAGCATTTTCACTTGAACCTCTATTCTGCAGTTCAAGGTCTGTAACACCTGGACTTTTAGGAGGATCTACATAATATGAATATTCAGTAACTTCATCAATATTTTGCCCAACACCCAGTGTTGATACAGAACTTATCTTAATAAAATATTCTATAGATGCATCTATAGGATATATATATAAAACTCCTTCTGAAGTTCTATCTATTTTGCCGTATAACTCATAATCAGAAGAAGTTCCAGCTTTTACATAAACATTTGAATAGTCCCAAAAAGCATTAGTAGGATTAGTATAAGTAATCTTTATCCTCCAATTTGAAACAGAGTTATCTAAAAACAATTCTTCTGTAAGTAGAACATTTGATACCTCATCAGGAGCATCTGTAGGATCTGGGAAAGATGTATCTGAGCTTGGGAGAGGATCTTCTTCTAGGGTTTCAATATTATAGTCATCACTATTATATTCTTGCAGTACAAGTCTTACAGTAGCATCAGGATATATTCCTATAGCCGTAACAAGAAACTCTTTTTGAATCCAACCTGGAAGAGAATGTGTAAGCTTTACAACATTTCCTGTAATTAATTTCTTAGCTTCTTCTTTTACTGTAAGAGCTACTTTAATATTATTTCTTAACTCTTTTCTGGTAATTTGACAAATATTATATGCTGTTTTCTTCTCTGTAGTACAGGGTAAATTAAGCGTAATATTTGTTTGAAGATTATTATCGTCACTTAAATATAAATTAGACTCATCATCTTTTGGCCAAATAGCAAGATTGGATTCCCAATCATGCTTTTTACCTTTATAGGATGCCTTAACAACATTAGGCATTTCAGATGCATCACTTAATTTAAAACTCCAATCTCCAATAATGTTATGTTCTGTAAGTTCAAAAGTTTCAGGTATAATCATCTTCGGAATAAAAACTGACCACTTACCTGATTGCTTATACAGCACTCCTCTACAAGAAGACAATATTTTCTCCCTGTTAGAATTAACATCATCTCCTGTATCTATTAAACCATTACAAGTATATCGTGCTATTTTAGAATAAAGAGTTGTAGTGGATACTTGAGGGATAACGCCTTGATTAAGAGAAGAGTCTGGTAATAAATCTTTATATGTAGTGATACCATTTGATATATCAACTAATTTATAATAGGCTTTGCTTGTAGCACCTGTACCTGTAAAACCTTCTGTTCTATATATTCTTATAGTAGTTACTTGCTTATCAGAAGATGTTAAAATTCCTGTTAGACTCAGGACAGTTGCCTTTCCTTTTGTTTCAATTTTAGAGGAAGCAGAACTTGCTACAGTCTCACCTGTAGCTGTAAGAAAGGAATATTTATATTTATAATATTTATTTAAATCTAATCCAGAAGTATTATAATCTGTATATGTAGCAGTTAAACCAGAGGAAGGAGTATCATTCCATACACTATGTAATCCATGTTCTTGTCCTACTTGTGAATCTGAAACATTATCTGTAAAAGTAGTCTGATCAAAATCTATAGCACCAATTAAATAATATGATCCTATACCATTTTTTCGTCTATAAATTAATTTAAGAGTAGTTAATGCATTAGAGGAATTTGCAATGTTTGTAAGTTTCATCTTACCATAATCTGTAGAAACTACAGCATTAGAAATTGGAGACAAGGCAGATTCGTAAAAAGTATAGTCTTCATATTCATTAATTATTAAAGTTCCAATACAATAAGTATATCTATAATCATAAGTAGCTCCATTTGTAAGCCAATCAGATATACGTTCAAGAACTGTTACTGTAGGAGCTTTTTCTGGAGCTTCTACTAGTTCATAATCTAATAATTCGTCACAATAATTAGCCTCTGAGATAAAACTATCTATATTAATATGAGTATTAATATTATACCCAGTACCGTATATAGGATTAGTTAAGTAATCTAAAAGACATAAAATACTGTTAGTACTATAACCAGTAGTACCATCTCTAGGATCATATATATCATCTTTTCCTTCAAGCACCAAATTAACGATAGGGATAGAGGCTATTAAATCTTTGTCAAATTTTATCTTAAAAGCAATACTTGCTACTCCTGCACCTAAGTGTTTTGATGTCCAACTTTTAAATACCTTAACCAGTTGTTCATAAGGCTTAGGATCAACTTGCCCTTTTCTTTGCCAAAAAGAAACTAGATTTTTAAAATCTGCATCATATTCATAATCTCCATCTGATATTTTTAAGACTAACTCTGTTTCTCCAAAATAAACCTTTTTTAAACCTTTAATATGACCATGACACTGCCCCCCAACGCCATATAATATATTTAAGTCTTCAGGATCACTACCCATAAACACAGGTAATAAAGGCATGATAAATTCACCGTATATTACAGGAAGGAATGTTTCTGTACCTATAATAGAGTTGTCGAAAGTACCTGTAGTATCTCCTATATCACTTTGGGGTTTAGTAAGATAATTAATACCGATAGTTGTAGCCGCTAATCCAGCAGATACAGCATATCCCACCCACGCAGGAATAACTTTTGAACTTAAAGCTATAGTTCCCAATACAAATGGTTCAGGCATGATTTAATCCTTAAACTGATGTAAATTTATAAGATAAGTTTTATCCATTTTATCTTCTTTAATAAATTTATTACACATTACAGCACTAACTTTATAATACTCTTGTAAAGTACCTTTAAAAGATAATACATTAATCTTATTTATATTACAAATATCAGGTCTTTGATAATAAATAGAACACAAATTATTTTCTAACTTACTGCAAATTCCTGTTTTAATATCTGTATATATAAAAAAAGGAAGTAAGTAAGATCGTCTACAACAAGCTCCACATTTAGTACATGGAAAGTTCATTAATCACCTTCGATAACAAGAATATTCTGTAAAGGTCTTTATAGGACGCATTTCAACTAATTTCCCTTCATCTGCTACCATAACATTACCATTAATAATAAAACCTACCAGATAATATCCTTTTCCTTGCCATATAAAAATATCTCCTGTTTGCTCAAAATTCCTTTTTACTTTAAAAAATTCTTTACTTTCTAAAATATCATGAGGTTTCCCATACTTTTTAAAAGCTTTTATAGCATCTTTTAGAGATAACCAGGTAATATCTATCGGTAATGATTCTTTATAATATAAAAAAAATCCTTCTAAAAGAATAGTCGTACAGTCAGATTTTCCCCATATAAAAGGAGTTCCTATTTTTGTTTTCGCCCACTTAACTAAAGCAACTCTTCTATCCAATAAACTTCTCCAGAATTTTCAAGTTCTTATAATATAAATTTTCGGCTTCAACATACTTCTTTTCTTTAACTAATTGAGCAAGATCTAAAGTATAATTTGATATCCACTTATATACAGAAAACTTACATGCATACTTAGAGATTCCACTAATAATTTTTGGAGCAATTTCTTTATATTGAGTTTTTACTGATTTATCCATATTATAATCTCTATATGACCTAAGAGTATTCAAAGTATCATCCATTAATACCTGAGAACTTAAAGTTAAAGTTACAGCTAACCAAAAAAAGCATCCTCCTTTGCCTCCTTGTATATCCAAATCTCCAAATCTAATTTGTTTCCCCATAAGACTAGGAATTTCGTCAAAAAACCTGTCATTCGGGTAAAACCTATTATAAGATTGTGGATTAGTTTGAATCCCTACTACTTTATCTATAACCACAGAACTGTCTTCTGCACTACCCGATATAGTTACAGTTTCTGCTGAATCGTCTCTTGAAATTACATGCTCAATTTCAAATCCCCTAACCATTTGATTTCGCATAATAATATCTCTACTGTTGTCACATAGTATAGTTCCATCGGAATTTATATGTCCTGACCACATTGTAATATCCCTACCAATAGAAGCTTTAGATAATATTAGAGTAAGCACTGTGGGGTCTACTCCAGAAAGTTTGAAGTTGGTGTTATTGCCTTTAAGATCAGATGTTTCTGTAACAGCATCAAATATTAAAAGTCCTCCTATTCCAAGCCAGGTTCTAGAGTCCCAAAGTATATCTGTTGGAGCAGTTGTAAGATATATAGAAGAATCTACATCAAATGATCCTGTTTTACTTAAAGTACTGTCATACATCTTATTTATGATAAAATTATTAGTGTCTACATATTCTATTGTATATACTCCCTCATAATAAAATGGAGTATCTATTGTAATAGTAGCTTCATTTAATAAACCATGACTAGAAGAAGTTATTTTAGATTTACCTCCAGGAGAAGAACTTATATCACTTATTCGATAAATATCATCAAACTGAAACTTGATAAAATAAATTAAATTTCCTGTTTCAGATGAAATAGCAGTTCTCTTTTCATCTGTCAAATAGCGAGTATTAGGCACTTGAACAGGGGTAGTATTTACATACGCTGCAATAATTCCAGGACTTGCTATTAATATTGAAGCTTCTCCACTTGAATTACTTGTAATATCTGATGTTATAATAGTATATTCTGTAGCTACATCATTAATTCTAAACTTATCTCCTATATATAAAACCTTCCGGGAAACAGGTAAGTTTTTAATATTAATAGTAGTTGCGCCTGTAGTATGATTTCCGTTTAAAGAAGGTCTCATGGGCACTCCCTAAAAGTTATAGATAAGCCTTGATACCATCCATTAGAATTTAATACAGGCATATCAAGTTGATCTATTACACATCTAAACCTAACACCTGCATATGTTATAGACTTGCCATTTATAGGACTATTTCCAGATAAAATAAGAGGAAATATTTTTAGTGTAGTATCAGTTCCGCTTGTCATATCTTCTTGTAGAAATAACACGGTATTAAAATCTGCTATATTAATAATATCTCCTTCTAGTAGAGGTTGAGATAAAGCCGTAGGAGTTACATTAAGAGTATCTCCTGTTTGAGATGCCCCATTTACAACTATAGTTCCTGTAATAGGATTATTTACAGGAAGTGCTAATCCAGGATGAGATATTGTAAATATAGTTTTCAGGTGATATAACCGTCCTAAATAAGATAAAAATTTTCTTGTAGCAGCTAATTTTGAAGATATTGTTTCTAGGACATAGTAGTCCTCTTTCCATACAACCCCTTGTTGAGAAGTATTACGAAATTGAGCTTTCCCTGTTTGTCCTATAGAGGATAAAGCAGGTTTATGATCAGGACTAGAAGCATAAGAAGGATTAATAATTCTATTAAAATCTGTCATATTTATTTAGGTTTAAATTGTTTTTCCATAGCTCTACTTCTTTGCATTTCTTTTGAGAATAATGATGCTGTTAACTTACTTGTTTGCTTAAGTGTCCTAGCAAAAGAGTCCACATCATTAGCATATACAGTAACAGGAGCATTAACAGTAAGGCTTCCCTCAGAAGTAATTGGAGATGAAGTTGAGGGTGATGTTGTAAACAAACCAGCTAAACCTCCTCCTGCCATATTTCCCATCATACTTGTAAACATAGATGTCATTATTTTTTTAACAGGAGCTACTAAAGTTTCTGCTAGTGCATCAGATATAGCTCTTCCTATAGCTAACCCAAAATTTCTAGCCATTTCAGCAAAAGAACTCTTTTCTCCTGAAAATAAGCTAAAAAATACATCGGATATTCCTCTTTCTATAGGATAACTGAAAGCCTGAGCTATTTTTTCCCCTGCTTTTCGAGCCTGTTCAAGTTTTTTAGCATCTATTATCTTACCAAAATCCATGCCTCCCGTTTCTTCTTTTTTATTCCACCACATTTGACTTCCAGTAGTATAAGTCTGATTCATACCCTGATTAGATGTATAACCTGATAAATGCTGACTTAATATATCTCCAGATGAGAAAATAAGTTTTGACCTTTCAAGCGCATCCATAACAGCAGGATTAAAAGCAGAAGCTAGAGAAGTAGATAATTGATCTACTGCACCTTTTAACCCTAAAATTCTAGCTACAACAGAATCATTACCAAAAGTCTCATTAACAAGATTTGCAAAATCTCTCTGATATCTACTTAATTCATCTTCACCCTCTTTAAAAGGAGCAATTATTGTTTCTTTTAAACTCGTACCCTCACGAGTAACCATTTCTTTAAGACCTGCATATAGGTTACTTAAATTCCTCTTTAACTTCTCAAGAAAAGTCTCGTAAGAATAAATTTCAGGTTGTCCATCTGCTCTTGACTCACTCATCCATTCAGGTTGATCTTGCACTAACATTGTACGAGACCAGGCATCTTTGAATTCTTGTGCAACTTTTTCTCCTAATTCTCCTGTTCCTTTAAATGCAGTGTCTACAAACTTTTTGTAGGATGTATATAATACATCTGCAGGCACATTCAAAA
>ERZ1292623.2159-Hain-H51-01um-R1-2159-length-18038-cov-5_pt1 | contig 18038 bp, 16 predicted proteins | sample MGYA00564398_ERZ1292623 | MGnify/ENA primary metagenome ERZ1292623 (study PRJEB36523, sample SAMEA6512633) | groundwater metagenome | collected 2019-01-07 | study: AquaDiva: Metagenomics assemblies of 32 groundwater samples | reverse complement strand
CCAGGGGGCATACACAACGGCACTCGAGAAGGAGTTTCGGGGAACAAAAACGAGTATTTTTTCCTTCGAACCATCCCCCACATCATTCGCGCTACTCAGGGCACAGGCCGGAGCCAAAGAAAATATCTCCCTTCATAACATTGCACTTGGAGAACACCATGGCACACAAACACTCTACGCAGATACCCCTGGATCGAGCCTTGCCAGTCTTACCCGGAGACGCCTTGACCATTTTCATCTCACTATGGATGCCACGGAAACAGTTACCGTGAAAACACTGGACGCATTTTGCGAGGAACACAAAATACCGCGCATACACTTCTTGAAAATGGACGTCGAGGGACAGGAACTTTCGGTGCTCCGGGGAGGGGGGGAAATGATCGCATCCGGCGCGATCGATTTTATCCAATTCGAGTTTGGGGGCTGCAACATAGATTCGCGGACGTACTTCCAGGATTTTTACTATCTGCTCGCCCCACAGTATAACCTATACCGCATTGTGAAAGATGGTTTATTTCCCCTCCACCGCTACCAGGAAACCTATGAAGTATTTGTTACGACAAACTTCCTGGCGAAGAGAAAAAATCTGCCCGGCAACCATGCGATATAACTTTTACACCATTTTCGACAAAGGATTTTTGGCAAAAGGGTTGGTACTCTACGACTCGGTCGTGCGGCACTGCCCCGGTCCGTTCCGCTATTTCATTCTCTGCCTGGACGATCTCACCCATGACATCCTACGCGACATGAAGCTACCGTCTGTCACGCTACTTACGCTCAATGACATTGAGGACGATGAACTGCGGGAAGCAAAAAAAACGCGTACCGTGGAGGAATATTCTTGGACACTCAAACCGTCCGTGGCAGCCTATATATTTCAGCATTACCCGGACACCGAAACGGTGATGTACCTGGACGGTGACCTCTACTTTTATTCTTCGCTTGAACCTATCTATAAGGAATTCGAGGGATATTCCGTCCTCCTGTTCCCCCACCGCATGCCCGAAGGGAAACGGGAGAAAGAAGAAGAGGTTGGGAAATACAATGCCGGGATGATCATGTTCCGCAACGACGCAAAAGCGAAAACATGCCTCGCATGGTGGCGCAGGGAATGCAACGCGTGGTGCTACCGGGAAGCCGCGCCCGGAAAATTGGGTGACCAGAAATATCTTGACTTTTTTGAAGGGCAATTCGAAGGCATTCATGTATTGCAACACGAGGGCGTGGACATCGCCCCGTGGAATATTAAAAACTACCGCAGCAACGTGAAAAGAACGGATGCCGGGATATTCCTGGATGGCCACAAGCTTATCAATTTCCACTTTTCAAGTCTCTCGCTGTATTATCCGTATTCGGCACTACTGCCCAACGGCCCGGAAAACAGTTACGGATACACGCGGCCGTCACTGGAAAAAAAACTGATCTATGACGAATACGTTCGTAAAGTATATGACGCCGTGGAGCGTATCCGGACCGCCTACCCGGGATTTTCCGCGGGAATGCTTCCGCGCCCCCCATGGCACCAACAGATCATGGAAATGGCTATGCCGCTTGCGCGCGGCGCCGCGCGAAAAGTGCTTGGCCCTACGCTTCGTTCCCGGATAAAAAAATACGCTATGCAACAACAAACGCAGCAACATGCAAAAAGAATTCTTGTGACCGGCGGACTTGGTTTCATCGGCAGCAATTTCGTCCAGCTGGCGCTGGACCGCGGATATCACGTCATCAACATTGATAAAAAGACATATGCGGCACGCACCGACCTGCACTTTGACGAGAACCAAAACTACGAATTCATCCACCAGGACATCTGCGATCTGCGAGAGCTCCCCGGCAGTATCAGCCATGTGGTAAACTTCGCCGCGGAGTCGCACGTGGATAACTCGTTGGAATCAAACGGCAATTTCGTGCGCAGTAACGTGCATGGCGTATACAACCTTCTTGAATTACTGAAACAACATGACCCCGCTACCCGCCCTGTTCTCATTCAGATATCCACGGACGAAGTATACGGCGACCGCATGGAGGGTTCTTCCATAGAGACAGACAGATTAAAACCCTCAAACCCCTACTCCGCCACGAAAGCGGCCGCCGACCAGCTCGTGTTCGGCTGGGGTAGGAGCTATGGCATCAAGTACCGTATATGCCGTTCCAGCAACAACTACGGGTACGGACAATACGCGGAAAAGCTCATCCCCAGAACCATTAAGTCCGCCTACAAAGGCATTAAAATGACCGTGCAGGGGGACGGCTCGTACCAGCGGGAATGGACGCAGGTCGAGGACAACTGCCGGGGCATCTTGCTCGTCATGGAGCAGGGACATGACGGCGAGATATACAACATATCAACGGGAGAAGTGCGCAGCAACCTCTGGGTAGTGCAAACGATTCTGCGGGCGGTTGGCAAGCCGGATGGCTTTTTCGTGTTCGTCGCAAACCGCCCGGGGCAGGACCTGCGCTACTCCGTAGATTCTCACAAGATACGGCAACTCGGGTGGCAACCGCAGTACACGCTCGCAACGTACCTGCCGATATACCTGAAACGATGTGACGAGGGAAGACTGCTGCTTGAGTCAAAAAAACCCTTATTGAAAAGGATTGCGAGAAAATTGAAACCATGACCGTGCCCATAAAAAAGATAGTCATCCTTGACCACAACCGGGGACGGCTCGCCAACCAGCTCTGGAACTTTATGAGCATCTACGCGTATTGCCTGGAAAAAGGATATCGGTGCGAGAATTATTCGTTTTTTGATCATGCGGACTTTTTCAACGTCCCCCTCCCCAAAAATCCGTTCGTACGATGGTTTTTCTTTGGACCGTTCCGTAATAAAAAATGGTTCCGGCGGCTTCGGATCTATGATAGATATCTCATCCTGATGAAGCGGCTGTATGCGCGCTCCATCACCGTCACCGACGAGGAACACCCCCTGCGGCTCCCGCCCACGCCGGCACTCGACCAAGACCAACAAGAGCGTCTTGCGTCCCTGGAACACAACCCTTCAAAAACGATCTACACCGTCGGTTGGATGTTCCGCGATCCGGTCGGGCTCCATAAATACCGGGAAGCGATCATCTGGTATTTTATGCCCAAACGCTCTGTCACGGAAAAAATAGAGTCGTTCATCGCGCCAGTGCGCGCGCAGTATCCGCACGTCGTGGGCGTGCATATTCGCCAGACGGACTACGAGAAAAAATTCGGCGGTGGACAGTATTTTTTCACACAGAGCGAAGTGCGGAAGATCCTGGACGATTACCTGAGATTTTTCGGCAAGAATATCGCCGACACGGTGTTTGTTATCTGCTCGGACGGTCCTCTTGATGCCGCGGCGTTTGCGGGATTGAACATCACAATGCCCCATGGCACGGCGGTGGAGGACCTGTTCACGCTTGCGCGCACCGATGTCATTATCGGTTCCAATAGCACGTACGGGCCGTTCGCGTCCTATTATGGCAATATCCCGTTCATGGTCTTTGACCGCACCAATATGGAATGGGAGTACTATCGCGACAAAACTGGGTATTTTGAGAACAAAAAAAGTACACTGGTTTTTTACTGACTATGTGCGGCATTTGCGGAATAATAAAAAAGGAAGAGGTAACGGACACTGATACACGGCGGGTGGCCGCCATGAATGAGGCGCTCGTGCATCGCGGCCCCAACAGCGCGAGTTTTTTTGCGGCGCCGTACGTTTCGCTTGCTATGCGGCGCTTGAGCATTATTGATATTGCCGGCGGACAGCAGCCGCTGTTCAACGAAGATAAGACCGTCGCACTCATCATCAACGGCGAGATCTACAACTTTATGGAGTTGCGGCAGGAACTTGAAGCGCGGGGATGCCGTTTTCGCACCCGTAGCGACTGCGAAACGGTGGTACACGCTTATCAAGAATACGGGGATGCATTTGTGAACAAACTGCGCGGCATGTTCGCTTTTTGCCTCTACGACGCGAACAAGAATATGGTAATCCTGGGGCGTGACCGCTTGGGAGAGAAACCGCTCTACCTGTACGAAACCGATACTGCTATCATGTTTTCTTCTGAAATGAAATCGCTCCTCACGGCACTCCCTAAAGAAGCAAAAGTTGTCAACGACGACGCCCTCTACGCCTATTTTTTCTACCAATATATACCCGAGCCGCTCACGGTATTCCGCGGCGTTCGGAAACTGCCGCCGGCAACCCTGCTCACCATTAACCTCACCGATCTTTCATGCACCGAACGACCGTATTGGTCCCTGCGCGACATACCGCCCAGCGCGGCAGAACCGGTGCATGCAGTGCAAAACGCGCTTGAAGAAATAGGTACGATCGTCATCCGCTCGGATGTGCCGGTCGGCGTGTCGCTCTCGGGCGGCATCGACTCAAGTGTCATTGCAATACTTGCTGCGCGACACGCGCCGAAACAACTGCATGCATTTTCCGTTGGATACCCCGGGTATCCGGAAAACGACGAGCGGCGGCATGCCCAAGCGCTTGCCGAAAAACTCAACATGCAGTTCCATGATATTGAAGTGACGCACGATGAGTTCCTCAACGACTTTGACCGCGTAGTATGCGATATGGACGACCCCATTGCAGACATTGCCGCTTACGGCTACTGGCGCGTTGCACGCGCAGCGCGTGCAGCCGGCGTGCCTGTTCTTTTGGCTGGCTTTGGCGGCGATGAGCTGTTTTGGGGTTACCCCTGGGCGGTGCAGGCAGTACGCCACAACACACTGAAGAAAAGTTTGTTGGGAAAGATCATGCTGTGGGGAAGTCTCCTTGCCGAGAACAAACGGTATACACTTTACCATCCGATCCGCGCGCTTGCGTATGCAGCACAAAAGTCTTTCGGCGCCGGATTCCTGTGGTATGACCGCACGCCGGGATTTCGCTTTACCGAGGCACACCAACAAACAATGTTCACCGGGCAATTTCTTAACGGCATTGATCGACAACTGCCCTACCGGTTCTTTGTGCACAACACGTTCGCCCGACCGGATGTTGACGCAACCGCGCTACTTGATGAAATATGGATGCTTTCCAACTGCATTCCCTTGGGCGACCGCCTCACTATGGCGCATTCCGTGGAGATGCGTTTGCCGTTGCTTGACTACCGGCTCACAGAAACGGTACTTGCCGCACGAGCATCCGGCGCTACTGACCGCTTTCTGGCTCCCAAGCAGTGGCTCACGGATGCAGTGCGGAACATCTTGCCGCCGGAGATCATCCAGCGAAAAAAACGCGGGTTCACGCCCCCCACAGGCACATGGATCGCACACGTCGTCGAAAAGAACCGCGAACGGATCCTCGATGGATACCTGGTTCGCAACAACATTCTCAACAAAGCGTTTCTTGAACAGATGCTGGGAAACATCAAAGTGCATCGGGACTTTTTATATAAAACGGTCGTCCTGGAAACCTGGCTGGCGCATTACCTATGAGTCCCGTTAGAGAAACCCTTATGTGGTACACATACCTTATACAGAGTAATAAGGATAAACACTGGTACACGGGTTGCACCGATGATCTACGGAAGCGTTTGAAACAGCATAACGATGGTTTGGTGCCATCCACTAAAGGTCGCGGCACTTTCCGTATAATTTACTACGAAGCGTGTCACAACAAGAACGATGCGTTTATCCGTGAACGATACCTGAAAACCGGCATGGGAAAACGATTCTTAAAGAATCGTCTCAAACGCTTCCTTTCTCTAACGGGATGAGAATTTTCATTTTCACCGCCTATTACCCTGCGTTTTTGAACGACTTTTACGCCAAACATCCCGAAGCGGCGCATCTGCCGTACCGCGACCACCACGCGCTGTTGATGCGCGCGCAGTTCGGCACCGCGGATTTTTATTCAAAAAACCTTGCCTTACTCGGACACATAGCGGAAGAATTCATCGTCAATAACGAGTTGCTGCAAAAACAATGGGCGGCCGAACACCACATTTCCTATGCCAAAGGACATTTCCGGAACATCCCAAAACTCAACGCTCTGTTTCCATCCAGGTGGATGGAAACAGTCGTGGAAGCCCAGATCGCGGACTTTCAACCTGATGTTATCTACTCGCATAATTTGAGGGTCCTCTCCGTTGGCTGTTTAGGAAGAATAAAACGCATGGCAAAGCTTTTGGTCGGGCAGATCGCCGCCCCGCTTCCCGACGAACAATACTTCAGGCACTACGATCTCATCGTCAGTTCGTTTCCTCATTTTGTAAAAAAGTTTCGCGACATGGGAATCAACAGCGAATACCTGAACCTTGGCTTTGAGCCAGGCATCCTTCCAACGCTTGAAAAAACCCCCACACAGTACGATACTGTCTTTGTCGGCAGTTTTGGCAGCAAACATACCGCTGGCACGGAGTTGTTCGAATATGTTGCGCAGCACGCCGCAGTTGACCTATGGGGACCCGGAACGGAACAGCTTCCGAAACACTCGGCCATCAGGCGCAACCACCATGGCGAGGTATGGGGACATGATATGTATACCATTCTACATAACGCAAAAATCGCGCTCAATCGCCACATTGATGTTGCAGAAGACTATGCCAACAACATGCGCCTGTATGAAGCGACCGGCGTGGGCGCACTGCTTTTGACCGACGCAAAAAAGAACCTTCCGGAATTTTTTACAGTCGGAAAAGAAGTGGTAGCGTACGCATCAAAAGAAGAACTGGTCGACAAGATACACTACTATCTCGCGCACGAACAGGAACGGGCGGCCATTGCAAAAGCCGGCCAGCAGCGCACACTGCAAGATCATACGTACCAAAAAAGGATGGAAGAACTGTCTGTGCTATTGACCACCTATGTCAGATAAATCGCTCGCAAACAAAAAAGTGCTGGTGCTTGGCGGGAGCGGTTTTCTCGGCGCGCACCTCGTGAAAGAACTTGCCACGCACAAAGCGGCGGTTACTGTGCTGTGCCGGAACCCGAATGATATAAAAAAAATACCGGCTTTTCATGACACGCACCTCGTACAGGGAGACATCACGGTCCCTGAAAATGTCGCGGAGCATGTCTCCGGGAAAGACATCATTGTTAATTTGGCAACCGTCGTTTACAACACCGGTGTCTTTGAACCGTATACGGACCTTAACGTGAACTGTAAGGGACAAATCAACGTGCTTGAAGCGCGCAAAAACTTCAATCCGGATGCGCAGTATATCTACATCGGCAGCAGCATGCAGTTCGGGAGGGTGCCCGAGCACGACCTGCCCATCGCGGAAGATTACTGCCAACACCCCATCTCCCTGTACGGAACACATAAGGCGGCTGCGGAAAGCTACGGCACCATATACCGTCGCGCCCATAGCTTGCCGTCGGTTGTGGTGCGACTCCCCCCGCTGTACGGCCCCAGTCTGACCGGCAAAGAAACCAGAAGTATCATTGAGAAATTTATAAAAAAAGCGTTACGCAAAGAACCGTTCAACGTCAACGGATTCGGCAAGGACTTGAAAGACTTTTTATATGCGGACGACGTCGTGGATGTGATCGTGCGCGTCATGCGCTCATCCGTCCGTGACGGAGCATATCACGCCGGCTCGGGTACGGGCATTCAATTCTCCGATGTCGCCCGCATGATCGTGGAGGAATGCGCCAGCGGGCGTTTTAACCTTGTTCCGTTCCCGAAAGAATTGGAGCCGTTTGAGGTTGGCAGTTTTTACTTTGATATAACCAAAGCGCAACGGGAGTTGGGGTGGGAACCGAAGATTGACATCCGGGAAGGGATACAAAGAATGGTCGCGTTCCACCGAAAGGAGATGCACATGTGATTGTATGCAAGGCGTGCGGCAACCAGATGCAACCCTGTTGTTCGCGACTCTTCGACGACCGCTATGGTTACCCGGGTTATTTTGATATACAGGTATGCCAACATTGCGGCTTATACCAAACGGCACCGCCCCTGCGCGAAAATGAGATTGCGGACCTGTATACCCGCTACTATCCGCGCCAAGACATGAATGCGGGAAACATAAAGCGCAATGTTGTGCCGGAATGGGGATGGTTTGCCACAGCAAAACAATGGTTTACAGGAAATCATCGCATTCACTTTATGCTCCCGCGAGCAAATAAGAAAGTTCTTGAAATTGGTTGCGGCGATGGCCGGTCGCTTTTGGAATTGAAAGCGCGGGGGTATGACGCATCCGGCATAGAGACCGACAAAAACGTCGGGGCAATGGCAAAAGAGTTGGGGCTTACCGTTCACATCGGGACTGTGGAAAACTGCGATTTCGCGCCGGTGTCATTCGACTACATTATTGCAAACCAGCTCATCGAACACGTCGTCAACCTGGACTCGTTCCTGGAACACTGCAAAACACTGCTCAAAGACAACGGTACCATGATCGTGAGCACGCCTAACGCCCGCAGTATATACCGGAAGTTATGCGGCAGAGCATGGATCAACTGGCACATCCCCTATCACCAGCAAGTGTTCACCAAAAAGTCGCTGGCGCTGTTGCTTCAAAAACACGGCTTCTCGCTCACAAAAACTACGATCATCACCCCCACCGCATGGACCCTGCATCAGCTACACGCGTTACGCACGACACATACGATGGGGATTCAAGATCCCTACTGGAATAAAAAAGAAAACAGTGCAACCGGCGGGAGCGCACCAAAAACGTTTATGCAAAAGGTCGCGCGCGGGGCAAAACGAACATTTTTTTGGGGAATAGTTGCGGGCATTACGCTGGTCAACCGCGTAGTGGATGCGGTGCGACAAGGAGACTGTATGGTTCTGCACATACAAAAAAGATGAGAGAATCTTCGTTCGGCAAAGAAAAAAACAGTGTGCTGGACCGGCTCTTGTTTTCGCTGCGCGCGCGCGCCATCATAAACCGTCTCAAAAAGGTGGACAACCCGAAAACGGCGCTTGATATCGGCTGCGGCTATCGTGGGCATTTTCTCTCCCGCGTATTGCCGTTCTTCCCCACAATAGAACAAGCGGTTGGAGTTGATGTTTCGGTGGATAACACCGCTACGCACGAAAAAATAAAGCTCATTTCCGGAGACGTGAACGGCGCGCTTCCCCTGCCCGACAACCATTTTGATATTGTCTTTTCGACGGCGGTGCTGGAACATCTCGAAAACTACACTCTCGCACTCAAAGAAATGCATCGGGTGCTCAAGCCCGGCGGATACCTGCTGCTGACCACCCCCGCCCCCGCAGCCAAGCTGGTACTCGAACTACTCGCCTACCAGCTTAAGCTCATCGACGAGCGGGAGATACGCGACCACAAGCGGTATTTCACCCGCCCGCACCTGAAACAGCTGTTGTGCGACCTGGGATACTCCGATGTTAAAGTCAAACCGTTCCAGTTCGGATTTAACACGATAGCGGTAGGTAAAAAATGATGGGTATCATATATCTCCTGCAAGCTGCCGTATTCATCTACCTGTCGTATCTGGGCGGGAAGTTTGTCTGCGACCGCATCGGCATTACCGGCCATGCAACCGAAACGAGAATATTCGTGTATGCGGTTGGCACCGGCTACGGCGTTATCGGAACTGCCGGCTTGCTGTTTGCGCTTGCCGGGTTATATCGACCCATCATGTTTTGCGCGCTTGCCACCGTTATTGCGTTCCTCGCACGGGACACGCTCCGCCGGCATATCGTGTTTCTGCGAAGCGTATCTTTCGCACAACACGTGCGGAATACGGGTGAGTATCTCCGCCAGGGATATGCCCGCCATACGCTTATCAAAGTCATCATTACCGCATGGATACTGCTGTACTGTGCCATCAGTCTGCTACCATCGGCAGTGGACTACAATGACGGTTTGTATTACCACATTCCGTTCGCCATGGAAATAGTGCAAAGCAGTTCCCTCTCGTTTCCCGTACGCAATGAGGCGGAATACGGACACCTCCCGTTGTTCACGGAAACTTTGTACGGCGTTCCGATGACATTGTTCCACAACTTCGTCAGCTTCAAGGTCATTCAATTGAGCGCCTACCTGCTCCTCCTCCTGCTACTGGTTGACCTTGCCAAAAAATACATCCGCGACGAACGGTTCGTCTGGGTCATGGTTGTGTTCCTGCTTGCCAACATGCCGCTCGTAAAGAACGCACTCGACGGCGGCATGGTGGATATTTTCACGTTCTTTTTCGGATTTACAGCAGTGTTTGTCCTTGCCGAGCTTGTCGCATCACGCATAAAACCAGACCATACCGCGTCAGCAATGTTCGTTTCCGCAATATTCTTGGGACTTGCACTAGCAACCAAATACCTTGCGCTTTTTTTCGGCGTCCTATGTTTCGTGCTTATCGCATGGTTTTGCCTCAAACACCGGGAACGTATCGGGGACATTGCAAAACGTTATGCCGTATACGCCGTTCCCGTCGCGCTACTGGCGGGCTTTTGGTACGTCAAAAATATCTGGTATACGGGGAATCCTGTCTTCCCGATCTTTTCCGCAGAGGATACGGGCATTGGCTTTCAAGAAAGTGTCAACCGGTTCGTTCTGGAGCGAACCGTGCTGAATTTTTTCCTATTCCCCTTTTTCTTGTTCGGGAAAGAGCTGTTCTTTCTGCCCTACCCGCTCATGACCGCAGCATCGTTTGCGGCGCTCTATGTCATGACAGCTGTTCTTTTCTTTAAAAAAAGAGTTCTCCCGATCATGCTGGTGTTTTTTGTGTGTATGGAACTGTACTTCCTGATGCTTTTTTTCTTTTCGCACCAGGTGCGGTTTGCGGTCCCGGCGCTTATCCTTTCCGCGCCGCTTCTTGCGCTCACGCTTGATGCACTGTTTACGGACTTTGTACAGCGCACACCGACCATACATCGCTTGTTTTCTTTCGGCGTTGGAATCCTGGCTGGCATACTTTTTGCCGTGAGCATCGGGTCTGCAACACTCTCTGACAACCTGCAGTGCCTCGTAGGGATTAAAGATTCTAACCGCTGTTTGGAAGAAAAAGTGGGGCCGTACCTGAACGCGCCGGATAATTCCTATTTAGAGTTCTATCGCCTGCCATGATATTCATCCTCATTCCCATTCACAACCGGAAGGAATTGACGCTTGCCTGCCTCGCGTCGTTTGCAAAACAAACGCGAACCGACCGCCAATTTGTTATTGTAGATGATAGCTCCACCGACGGGTCGGGCGAGGCCGTCGGCGTGCAGTATCCATCCGCAACCATCATCCGCGGCACTGGCGACTGGTGGTGGACCAAGTCCATGAACGAAGGTATGCACTCTATTTTGCAAAAAGCGCAGCCGGGAGATTTCGTGCTAACCATCAACAATGATGTGGAAGTCGGCCCCGACTATCTGCAAAAGCTTGTGGAGACGAGCGAGCGCCGTGGGCGCGCACTGGCTGGCTCACTGGTAAAAAACCTTTACGACGGCAGTATCCAGGACGCGGGCGTACAGGCGCGCTGGGATAAATTCTTCTTCCCAAAATTAGAGTACGACCAAACAAAAAAAGAGAACGGGCGAATTGACGCGCTCGCCGGCAGAGGAGTATTGATACCTATTGAGGTATTTCAAAAAATTGGTTTGTACAGCACTACACTCCCTCATTATGCGGCGGATTACGATTTTTCCATGCGCGCCAAGCGCCGCGGATTCACGCTCGTCATATCGTATGAAGCGGTCGTGTACAGCAAAGACCAGCCAGGAGACAAACAGTATGGGTTTTTGGAAAAATATTTCAGCCGGCGCTCGTCGTCAAACTTGCGAGCTCAACTCATCATCGCCGTTGTACACGCGCCGTCGCTCTCTTTAAAATTTCAGTGCGTCGCGCGCATCTTCGCGCGCTTCGTGCGCGATCTTGTGGTCTACGTCCTCAAAACACTCAATATCTTGTGAGCGCGCTTTTCCCAGGTGTAATTTTGCACATCGGCACGCGCTTGCGCGGTGATGCGCGCAACCAAAACATCGTCGGTCAGTGCCTTTTTGATTCCGGTGGCAAAACCGCTCACATCACCTGCGCGCGCAAGAATGGCGTTGCCCTCGTTGAGCACTTCCCGGATGGACGGGAGGTCTGAAGCGATGATGGGCTTGCCGCTTGCCATGTACTCAAACATCTTAATGGGAGAGGTGTAGCGTTCGGATTCCGTTGAAACGGGAATGTTGGGCAAGAGGAGCGCATCGGCGCATGCAAGATAGTTGGGAATTTCACGCTGCTCTCGATGCCCGCACAGCACAACATTCTCCAAACGGTCTTTTGTGATACTGTTGGAATACTTTTTTACGTCGCTTTTGGTCCCGCCTACGAGCACAAAAAAGACATCGGGCGATGCACTCATATGTCGTGTAAGTTCTAAAATAACATCCGCTCCTTTCCACGCATACAAATGTCCTGTGTACATCACGATCTTTTTATCGTGAGGAAAACCAAGCTGCTGCTTTAGCGTTGCCGTGTCTTTGCTCGCCTGAAACAGCGAAAGGTCAACGCCGTTGGGCGCCACGAGCGTATTCTGAAATCCTCGTTTTCTGAATTCCGTTTCCGTTCCCTGCGAGTTGCACACAATATAGTTTATGTTACGCAGTAAGCGTTGATAAAACCCCTGTTTGCTTTCGGGCCACGCGTGGGCTTCAAACGCGACCCGGTATCCTTTTTTTGAAAACAGTTGCGCCACCTCCGCAGTGCGCGTGTAGACGAGCGCGTCCAAAGGCGGACGCACGTTCCGCAGGTGCATCAAAAACGACACGCTCTGCAGCCAAAAGCTGAAACGCCCGAAAAACCGTTCAAACCGGAACGCGTCAAAGCATGGCACTTTGGTAATGGTAAAATTGCGCCGCACACCGTAAAAATCGAACGGGTTACCGGGAATGTTCGTCGCACGCTCGGGTACCACAAGCTCCACGCGGCACCCCGTATCGGCGAACGCCTCGCACGCTTTCATAATCTGCACGCCGTGCGCCTTTTCCGTGGGAATCCTGGCATTTGTTATATAAAAAATCTTCATGCTATTTCACCAAAAATGCATTATACCCACTCACCTGTTTGCTTTTGTCTTTCCCGAACAACCGGTCAACGGCGCGGGAGGCCGCGTTGAAAAAAGCAAACCGCCCCAACGGGCTCAATTTCACCCATGTTTCAAGCGCGCCACGCACCGGCTGGAACTCGCGACGGGTAAAATCCTTAGTCAGCAGTTCCATTGCGTCATGCGTAAACCGCCAGTAGTCTTTGTAGTATCCGGTTTCAGCGTGGTAATAAAACAAAAACGGGACGTACAAAAAACAATATCCGCCCGGCTTCAGAACCCGATGTATTTCCTGTACCGCCCGGATGGGGTTTTCCACGTGCTCCAAAACGGCAATGCACACGATGGCATCCTGTGAGTTGTCCCCAAACGGCAACGCATGGATGTCACCCACAATGTCGGGATGGTAATCGGGAATAGGGTCGAGCACTTTGTACTCTACCTGTTTGAGATATGGAAGTATCCACGCGCGTGTTTGGTCGTAGCGGTTATTTTTTTCTTTCAGAATGCGCAGGCCCCCACCAATATCAACAACCGTCTTCTTTTCCGTAAAGATCTTTCGTATCTTCTCTTCAAAAAATAGGTCCCACGGCCGCTTGAGCATTATTTTTTTGTTTTGATGAGATAGCAAATCTGGTGCCCGAAGAGGTTGGGGAACGGCCGGTATAGTTTCAGCGGGCCAAGGTCGAGACCATTGGATGCTTCTGTTTTTTCAAGCGGAAGTCCGAGCGCCGCGAGCCAGGCCACAAAATCGGTGTGGCTCCAGTAGCGCAAGTGTTCCGAGGGGTGGCATTCCCACTGCGTGAAAAACCGGCCGTGGAACAGCAAACTCAACCGATAGCGGTAGAACGCCGAGTTTGGGATGGAGATGATGAAGTATTTCGTAGACCGCGAAAGTTTCTCCAGGAGTTCCTCCGGCTCCCGCAAGTGCTCTACCACCTCCGAAAGCACAATGTAATCGTATTGTTCCGGTAGCGTGAAATTTTTATCTTCCAAATCTGCCGTCCATCCTTTGATACCCTCTTTCTGAAGCGCTTCTATCACCAACGGCGAAACGTCCATAGCATGACAGGTGCACTGTTTCCTGTTTTTCAGCTCCACCAGAAGCCGGGATGTCCCAACGCCGATGTCCAAAACCTTTGACCCCTGCGGTATCCAGTCAAAAAATATCTGCTCGCGCTCGAATAATTTATTGCGCATGGTGAACCCGCGCTGGCGCCAGTACTCGTCGTAATCCATCTTTTTCATCCGCGTGAAGTCCGGTTTTCTGACCCCGTGAAAGTAAAACATATCAGTGTTTTGTTGTTATCTCTTGTGCCATGTGCGCGAGTTCTGCGCCCAAAATCTCCGGCGTGGCGTTCTGCAGAAAGGTATGGCGGCAATGCGCCGCGAGCCGATCGGCAAGCGCGCGGTCGTCTCGCAACCGCATGATGGCATCCGCGAGCGCCTGCGAGTCGGCAGCCGGCACCAATACCATGTCACGCTCATCAAACAACTCACGGATGGCTGGCGTATCGGCGGTGATGATGGGCTTTCGCATCGCCGCGTACGCGTACACTTTATTGGGAATGACCCGCTGGGTTTTGTGCGTATCCCCAAAAATACCGAGACACACGTCGGCAGATGCCACTTCCTGCGCCAGCGTATGTTCCGGAACAGTATCCGAAAACGAGATATTATTGAGGTGCAGCGTACGCGTCAAGCGTAGTATGTTTTCTTTCTCCTGTCCATTGCCGATAATCAAGAACGCAACATCCTCTTTTTCCAAAAGTCGCGCGGCCTCAACAATATACTCTATTCCGTGTAACGGGATGAATGTGCCGAAAAAAGCGACGGTATATTTTCCTGTATTGTGTGCGGCGGGCGCTGGAGGATACAGTTCCGGCGGAGCGCCGACAAATACCCGTTTCAGCTTTTCCTTCGGAATGGAAAACGCAGCCGCGGCATATTCTACATGTTGTGTTGTGTCAAACAACACCACATCCGCACAGTGCATGGATACCCAGTCGAGCATCCAATAGTATATCGCTCTCACGCTCATAGGCCGCGCCAGCTTTCTGTCGTGCACCATAGAGTCATACAACGGAGAGAACGCATCAAAAATGATCGGTTTACGGGTGAGCAGACGCGCCACAATAACCGCCTGGTATCCGGGAAAGCCGACAATCAGGGCGTCATATTTCCCTTTCGCCACGCGGTGTTGGCGTATCAGGTCAAAAAACTTTCCAATACCGCGATGGCGGCTCACGCATTCAACGACGGAGATGCCATGGTGTGCAAGTCCTTCGAGAAATACCCTGTTTCTGTTATAGTGGGGATCGTAAAATCCGAAGTAACAGACCGTCATGGTTCGACAAGCTCACCACAAGGTTGGACTTGTGGGAAACAAGAAAGAATAATCAAGTTCTCCGCACTTACTCGCCCTGAGTGAAATCGAAGGGTCATGGTTTTTGTAACGTCCTTCGTAAACGTATGCGCAGCGCATGGCGCTTGTTGGCCGCCCATTTCCGCACAGCATGCCACCGCGACCCCGCGGCATACGTGACGATCGGTATTTGTTGCGCGCCAAAGCCGAGCTTGAACCTGTTGTGGCTTACATCCTTATTCAAACTCGGCCCGAAGTCAAAAAACCGGATGCCCTGCGCATAGTACGCGGCAATCATGGCATCGTACAACAGATCGTTCACGCATTTCTCCCAGTAAGCAACGTCGGAAACGTTCAGCGCAAGCCGCAGATACGCATTGTGCATAAGAAACAGGTTTGCGCCCGCGAGCGTATCGCCGTCGAACGCCCCGATGATCCTGCATTTGCCGTCATAATATCCGAACAGTTCATCAAAAAACGGACGGGAACGCGGCGGCGTCCCGTGCCGTTTCATGTTCACCCGGTACAGCCCCCAGAACGCATCAAGCATTTCCGCGCCTCCCGTCTGCAGGATAAAATTGAATTTGTTCGCTTTGCGCACCTCGTTGCGCGTTTTTTTGTCATACCCGCCCATGATATCGTCATGCGTTTTCCCGTCGGGCAGCGTCAGAACGAACGCGGACAGCGGTGACTTTCCGGCCGCTCCACCTGCAACATTCAGCTCTGCATACCGCACCCCGTACGCATCTTTGAGCGCACGGGCTGCCTCCTGCCAGTCAATGGCACCGCCGGAAACGACATGCGGTCTTGTATAATCCTTATGTACGGAAAAAGCTTTCTCCCCGGGAATATAATTGACCGGAATGACCGCGCGCAGTGCGTCGTTTTCATAGACTCCCGCAAACTCGCTGTGCATACCGTATCGCTTCTTCTGGAGCGCACAAAACTCTTCCGAGTACGCAATATCGGAAACACCCGCAACCAGCGTTCGCGCCTCGTTGTCGGGTATGGTGCGGAGAGTAAGATTCATAGCCTGCCGCGGCGCACGATGCCTTTAAATTGCGTAAGCGTAACCTCGGAGTCAATGGAGTTCCGCGACAGCGCCAGCATGTCGGAGGAAGCGGTCACGCGCCCTTTGTGGACCGCGCAGGCAAGATGATAATGCTGTGCCGCAATATTTTTCACCCGCGCGTCATAACTGCCGTATGGGTACGCAAGCGCGCGCACCTCTGTTCCCGTTATACCCTCAAGCGTCTTTTTTGATACGGCAAGCTCGGTTTCTATTTCCGCATCGGAAAGCTGTGCGAGCTTTACGTGGCGATGAGCATGAGAACCGAATGTAACAAGGCCACTTGCCGCCATTTCTTTTATTCCTTGTTCAGATAGAGCTTCGAGTCCCTCCACATTCCTGTTCACAAAAATAGTTGCCGGAAATCGGTACTGCCGCAAAACAGGGAACGCGTTGGTGTAGTTGTCTTGGTATCCGTCGTCGAAAGTAATAACGACCGATCTGGGCGGAAGATCGTTCTTTTGCATACGCGAAACCGCATCTTCCAGGCCAAGAACGGAAAAATGATGGTCGTGTAAATACTGCATTTGCCGCGCAAAATTTTCGGACGTAACGGTAAAGAGTTTTCCGTTGTCCCCCACAGAGTGATACATCAGAATAACCGCTCCTTTGGTAGGAAACAGAGATGCGATACGGTATGCGATGTTTTTGATATATATTTTCATGAAAGAGAATGGGTAATCTTTTCAACAAGAGCGCTTAAACTATGATGCTCCACCACGGTATTTCGGAGGCGCTTTGCATACTGTTTCTTTTCTTCATCGGAAAGAGAAAGAACGGACGTAAGCACATCGGCGAGTCGTTTACTGTTACCCTCGGGAACTAGAAACTCCGGCGGGAGAAATTCGGCAAAGCTCTTGTTGGAAACCGTCGCCAACGTCCCACACGCCATGGCTTCCAAAACCGTTTTGTCAAAGCTTCCGGTCGGCGTCGTGTTCACCAATACTTCATACTTATTATACCACTGCGGCAATTCAACATTGGGAATCGGCCCATGATAGACAACCCTGCCCTTCCGCTCCAATTCGGCAAGGTCTTGTTTGAACCGGGCGTAGTAGTCGGCATGCTGTACATCCTGACCACCGATAATGTGCAGAGTAAAAGCAACGCCTTTTACATCGAGTGAACGCGCCGCATCGGCAAGGATATCCAGCTGCTTGACCGGGGAAATCCTCCCGACATACACAATACTGTTCTTTTCTTTCACAACGCCCGTCATGGGCTGAAACCGCTCTGTATCAATGCCATGCCCCACTACCATAATCTTAGGGGAAGCGAATGGAAACGAACGGTCGCTCGCGGTAAAAATCCGCTGCGCGAACACGTGCGCGGCTTTCAGATACTTGTCCGCTTTGGGATGAATGTACCACAGCGCGACTTTCTTTCCCCATATATGCCATAGCGGCCCCGCAAGCGCGATATACACCGGATTCATATGCACAAACACGGTATCGTAGTTGTCGCGTTCCTGCCACACAAAGCGATAGAACCGGGAAAGATACTTTGAGCGCGACAAACCTTCTTCTTTCCCCAGAGAAAGAATGTGAACGTTCGGCGGAAGATGACATTCCCCTTTTTGCAAACAGATAACCGTCACCGAATCGCACTGTTTTGCAAATTCTGAAATCCACCAGTGAAAAAATCCAAGCACATCATCGCGCACATCAACTTTTTGGGTAATGA
>ERZ1292623.2158-Hain-H51-01um-R1-2158-length-18043-cov-82_pt1 | contig 18043 bp, 34 predicted proteins | sample MGYA00564398_ERZ1292623 | MGnify/ENA primary metagenome ERZ1292623 (study PRJEB36523, sample SAMEA6512633) | groundwater metagenome | collected 2019-01-07 | study: AquaDiva: Metagenomics assemblies of 32 groundwater samples | reverse complement strand
TTCTTCCATAATTTTAAAATTAAAATTTCAACCCTCCCTTTCTCGCGCCTTCGGCGATTTCTTTTACCCGACCGTGGTATTTATAATTACCCCTGTCAAAAACAACCTCTTTGACGCCTTTTTCCAAGGCGCGCTTGGCGATTAATTCGCCGACCGCCGCCGCTTTAATTATTTTAGCTTGTTTGTCTTTTAATTCTCCGGTGGAAGCCGAAATTAAAGTAAAGCCCTTTTCATCGTCAATCAATTGCGCGTAAACATGAGAATGGCTGCGAAAAACCGAAAATCGGGGCCGCGAAGCCGTGCCGAAAATTTTCGCCCTTACGCGTTTTCCGCGACTTAATTTTATTTTATTTAAAATCTTTCTTTTTTGCATGTTTTTTTACTTTCCGGCTCCGGCCACTTTTTTACCGGATTTTCTCCTAATCACCTCTCCTTTGTATCTTATTCCTTTTCCCTTGTAAGGTTCGGGTTTTTTAACAGCTCTTATTTCGGCGGCTGTTTTGCCGACCAATGCCTTGTCAATTCCGTTCACCTTAATCGTGTTTTTTTCAACCGAGATTTTTATTCCTTCCGGCGATTTAAATTTAATTGGATGAGAAAAACCCATGTTTAAAACCAAATCGTTTCCTTCCATGGCGGCGCGATAACCGACGCCCTCTATTTCCAATATTTTTTCAAACCCGCCGGAAACGCCGAGAACGGCGTTATAAGCCAAAGATCTCATTGTTCCCCAATTAGCCATCGTCTGATTAAGATCGTTTTCAACCGAAAAAGAAAGAATGTTATTTTTGATTTCCGGCTTAACGCATTTTAAAATTCTGATTTTCAAAGCGCCGCCCTTACCATTTATTTCCAAATCGCCGTCTTTGATTTCAACGCTCGTTCCTTCCGGAATAATTATTGGTTTTTTGCCGATTTTACTCATATTACCATATTTCAAACAATATTTCGCCGCCGACTTTTGATTTTCTCGCTTCCGAACCGCTTACAACGCCGATAGGAGTGGAAATCACCGATAAACCATAACCGCTTTTAACGCGTCTTATGTCTTTATAACCGACGTAAAGCCGGCGAGACGGCTTACTGATAAATTTCACTCCGGTGATGACGCCTTTGGAATCGTTGTATTTGATTTTGACCGCCAAAATTTTTTTGGCTCCTTTTCCTTTTTTCTCGAAACCTTCCACGTAATTATTCCGAAGCAAAACATTGAGAATTTTTTCGTCCATTTTGGAATAAGGAGATTTAACAATCTCTTTTTTCACCGCTTGAGCGTTTTTCAGTTGGGTTAATAAACTTGTGTAAGACATACTATTTGATTACCAGCTGGATTTTTTAATTCCTGGAATTTCGCCGCGACTCGCCATTTCCCGGAAACAAATGCGGCAAAGACCGAAATCTCTGATATAACCGCGCTTGCGGCCGCATTTGAAACAACGCCGAACGATTCGGGTTGAATATTTGGGCGTTTTTTTCGCTCGCGCTATGACGGATTCTTTAGCCATGTTTATTGATTCTTTTTAAAAGGCATTCCCAATAATTTATATAACTCCACCGCTTCTTTCCTTTTTTTGGCATTACTTACAATACTAATTTCCAGACCGAAGTCAAATCTGGAAGTTTCAGGATTGATTTCCGGAAAAGCCGCCTGCTCTTTGAAACCGATATTTAAATTTCCTTTCTGATCAACACTTTTCAAATCGATGCCGCGGAAATCGCGCAATCTGGGAAAAACCACTCTGATCAGTTTCTCCAAAAAATCAAACATTTTCCGACGTCTTAACGTCGTTTTTAAACCGATTAACTGGCCGCTTCGCAATTTAAAACCGGCGATTGACTTTTTAGCCCTTCGCGGCGCCGGCCGCTGGCCCGCAATTAAAGACATTTCTTTCATCAATTCCGGCAAAACTTTCTCTTCAAAATTCGGGGTTTGGCTCAATCTCCCCACGCCGGCGTTAACGACGATTTTTTCCAAAAAAGGAATGGATAAATTGTTTTTATATCCGAATTTTTCTTTCAGCGCCGGAACCGCTTCTTTTTTGTATTTTTCAATTAAAGTCTTGTTCATATGGCCGCTTCACATTTTTTACAACGTCTTTTTTTAACCTTATTGTTAAAAGCATACCCGACTTTGACGGCTTTCGCGCAAGAAGGACAAACCAGCATCGCGTTGGAAACATCCACCGGACGCGGCACAAGAACCGTTTGTCCTTTTTCGCCTTCGCGTTTCGGCCGAACATGCTTTTTGTAAAGATTTAATCCTTCAATCAAAATTTTATTATTTTCAACGACAACCTTAAGCACCTTGCCGGTTTTCCCTTTATCTTTCCCGCTGATTATTTTTATTGTATCGCCTTTTTTTATCTTCATCCCGTTTAAAAAATTAAAATAAACATCTTTTCGACAAAAAGACAATTAACGTATTTAAAATATTTTGTGTCAATGTTAAACATATTTATTAATTTTCTAACGGGATTCATACTATGTCTCCCGCCATTGTTACTATTTTTTCAAAACCTTTTGTTTTCAATTCTCTCGGAACAGGTCCGAAAATTCGCGTCGCCCGCGGTTCTTTTTTCGCGTCAATTAAAACAGCAGCGTTTTCGTCAAATCTAAGATAAGAGCCGTCGGTCCGGCGAAACGGATGGCTTTGTCTGACGATTACCGCCTTCACGATTTCTTTTTTCTTGACGGTTTTTCGCGGCTCGGCAACCTGAACCGAAGCGACGATAATATCGCCGATTCTGGCGTAACGGCGCCGCGTGCCTCCCAAAATCCTGAAACAACGGATTATTTTAGCGCCGCTGTTGTCGGCTGATTTTAAAATTGTGCGTTCTTGAATCATAAATAAATCTCAAAAATTAAATTTCGAATCTCAAATTTACTCAGATTTTCGCAATTATGCGCCACCGTTTTTCTTTCGATAACGGCCTTGTTTCTTCAATCAAAACCTTTTCGCCGGTTTTGTATTCATTTTTTTCATCATGCGCTTTGAATTTACGCGTTATTTTGTAATGCTTTTTATACAGGGGATGCATTTTAAGACGCGCCACTTCCACTACGCGCGTTTTATTCATTTTATCGGAAACTATTGTGCCTTCAAGTTTTCTTTTCATAAATAATTTCAATCAATCGCCGATGAATTCATTATCGTTAATATTCTGGCGATTGTTTTTTTTGTTTCTTTGATTTCGCTGATATTTTTTACCTTGCCGGCCGCCAAATCAAAATTCAACTTCCTTAATTTTTCGCGGTAATCGGATAAATTTTTGGATAATTCTTCCGACGGCTTGTTTTTAAATTGTTGAATTTCTTTCTGTTTCATAAATCAAGAATTTTTTAATATTATTCTCGTTTTAACCGGCAATTTGGCGCCCGCCCTTTTCAAGGCTTCTTTGGCGATTTCTTCGCTTACCCCGTCCATTTCAAACAAAATTCTTCCGGATTTCACCGGGAAAACATAGTGGTCAACCGACCCTTTGCCGCCGCCCATCGTCACTTCCGGCGGCCTTTTAGTTATGGGTTTATCGGGAAAAATTCTTATCCAAAGTTTGCCGCCTCTTTTGGTGAAATGAACGATTGTTTTGCGGCAAGCTTCGATTTGGCGGGAATTTATCCAGTCATTCTCCAAAGATTGCAGTCCAAAAGAACCGAAAACCAAAGAAGTCCCCCTGGTTTCTTTTTGGCGGTTAAGACGGCGTCCTTTTTGCCATTTTCTGTGTTTTACTTTTTTTGGTATCAACATATTATTCCGTTTTACGGCTCCTACTTTCCAATTTCTCGTTGAACACATCGCCCTTATATATCCATACCTTTACTCCGACGGTACCGTACGAAGTAAAAGCCGTGGCTTCGCCGTAATCAATATTAGCCCTTAATGTTTGAAGCGGCAACCTGCCTTTTTCCAAATGCTCTTTTCTGGCGATTTCCGCTCCGTCAAGCCTGCCGGCCACCATAATTTTGGCTCCCTTGACTTCCCTGTTTTGCATTATTTGTTCGAGAGTTTTTTTCAAAAGCCGCCTGAAAGGCAAACGTCTTTCCATATCCCAAGCGATGTTTTGAGCTATGACGTTCGCGGAAATCTCGCTCCGTTTCAATTCTTCTATGTTTAAACTCAAAAAAACTTCGTTGGAAATTTTCTTTCCGGTTCTCAATTTTTTTAAATTTTTTTCCAGTAATTTCGTTAATTCTTCCACCCCTTTGCCTCCCCGGCCGATAATCAATCCGGGGCGGCTGGCCTTGATGAAAATCTTACAATTATCGCCGGTTCGCTCAATTAAAATTCTGTCGATGCCGGCGCTGCCGATTTTTTCTTTAATCGTTTTCCTTATCAAAACGTCTTCTTCCAGATGGTTTTTAAAATTATTTTTTTTTGGAAACCAACTGGCCAGCCATCCCCGGCTTATTCCCGTTCTTAATGATTGTGGATTAATCTTGTGAGCCATAGATATAATGAATTATTATACGCTTTTTCTCCGGAAAAATTTTTTAATAAAACCGTGTTTCGCCGCTTTTTTTGTTTCCCTAATTTCCTGTTTCGGTTTCTCTGTTTTGGTTTTCTCAATTTCTTTTTCCGCCGCTCCGCTTGCCTGATCGGTTTTTTTCGTTTTTTGAGACTTGGAAGCTTTTTTAAACTGAACGATTTTAAAACGCGGGGTTTTTATTTTATCGGATTCGGCCAAAACCAAAATCAGATGGCTGCCTTTTTTCATGATCGTCGTCGCCCTGCCCATCGCTCTCGGCGAAAATCTTTTGAGCGCCGGACCTTTATCAACCCTGATTTCTTTGATAAAAAGCTTTTCCGGGTTCATTTGTTTGGTGTTTTTGGCGTTGCTTACCGCGCTTCTCAAAAGTTTTAATATCGGCAAACCGGATTTTTGAGAAGCCAATAAAAGCTGGGCTTCCGCTTCGGAAACCGACAATCCTCTTAAAGAAGAAGCGACTAATCTCGCTTTGCGGGGCGCTATTCTCAAATAATTTAATTTTGCGGTCTGAGTTTTCATAATTATTGTTTTTCCGCCGTTTTCTTCTCTATTTCTTTCTGAATTTTTCCTCCATGTCTGACAAATTTACGGGTCGGAGAAAATTCTCCCAAACGATGCCCGATCATTTCTTCAACGATTTTGACCGGAATAAAATCTTTTCCGTTGTGCACTCCAAAAATAAAACCGACCATTTCCGGAGAAATTTCCGAACTCCGCGCCCAGGTTTTAATGACGGTTTTGTCGGCCGGCTTTAAAACGGCCATTTTTTTCAATAGCTTGGAATCGACGTATGGGCCTTTTTTTGATGATCTGGACATAATTATTTTGTTCTGCGTTTGATTATCATTTTATTTGACCATTTTTTCTTTTTTCTGGTTTTTCTGCCTCCGGTAACTTTACCCCATTTAGTTTTCGGTTTTCTCGTTCCTCTTTGAGTTCGCCCTTCTCCGCCGCCGTAAGGATGATCAACGGGATTCATTACCGAGCCTCTTACCGTCGGCCTGATCCCCAACCACCGTGAACGGCCGGCTTTGCCGATAGTCACCAGATTATGATCCGGATTGGAAACTTGGCCGAGAGAAGCGAAATTATTCCATAAAACTTTTCTTACTTCTCCGGAAGAAAGTTTTAAATGGGTAAAGCCGTCGTCATGAGCCAAAACTTCGGCGGAAGAACCGGCGCTTCTGGCTAAGCTGCCGCCTTTCCCCATGCTTAATTCCGCGTTATGAACGATGTAACCAACCGGAATGTTTTTTAAAATCAAACGGTTTCCTTCTTTAAGGGGAGTATTTTGCGCGCTGATAATTTCGTCCCCGACTTTCATGTTTTTCGTCGCCAAAATATACCGCCTTTCTCCGTCTTTGTAAAGAATCTTCGCGATAAAAGCCGTTCGATAAGGATCGTATTCCAAAGTTTCCACCCGCGCCGGCACATCAAGTTTGTTTTGTTTGAAATCAACAATTCTATAAAGTTTTTTCGCTCCGCCGCCCTGATGCCGAGTTGTAATTCTGCCCTGATTGTTGCGGCCGGCATGGGACGGCAATCTTTTAAGCAGTTTTTTAAACGGCTCAACCGCGCTTAAAACGCCGTAATCAACGGACGTCATTTGCCTTCTTGAAGGAGTTGTCGGATTATGTTTTTTCATAATTTTAATGAGGCATTATATCAATCTTCTGGCCGTTTTTCAAAGTAATAATCGCTTTTTTATAAGCAGCGGTCCGCCCGATGCTTTTGCCCAATTTTTTTATTTTTCCTTTGACATTAACGACGTTAACGTCAGTCACGTTAACTTTATAAATTGATTCCACCGCTTTTTTGATTTCCGGTTTATTGGCTTTTTTCTCAACGATAAAAATGTATTTTCCGAAAGCCGAAAGATCGCCGGCCCGTTCGCTTATCCACGCCCGCTTAATCAACAGCGCCGGTTGATTGTGAGTCGCGACTGACGCAACTTTTGATTTTTCCCCGCCAAGTTGTTTTTCTTCTTTTTTAAATTTATTCAAAATGCCCATATGATTCTATTTCTTTAATTGCTTCTTTTTCAACAACAATGTATTTGCGTTTTAACAAATCGTAAACATTCAAAGATTTCGCGCTTATGGCATCGATATTTTTAAGGTTAGAAACCAATCTCTTAATCCGGCGATTAGCCGAAAAAGCGATCAACAAACAGTTTGGCCTTGAGCCAAAAATGTTTTTAAAAACATTCGCCATTTCTTTTGTTTTTGACAATTCGGGATTAAAAGAATCCATCAGCTTAAATTCGCCGTCTTTTATTTTTTTGGACAAAACGTTTAAAACGGCAAGCCGTTTCATTTTTTTGTTGATTTTTTTGCCGAAATCGCGCTCTTTGGTCGGCCCATGAGCGACGCCGCCGCCAATCCAGATCGGCGAACGAGTAGAGCCGTGCCTTGCGCGGCCGGTTCCTTTCTGGCGCCACGGTTTTTTGCCGCCGCCGGAAACTTCGCCGCGTCCTTTAGCGTGCGCCAGCGACTGCCGCCGATTGGACAATTGAACCGTTAACGCCTGATGAACCAGATTGGGATTCCATTTGACGGCGAATATCCTTTCCGGCAGATCAACCGCGTCCACTTTATTGTTTTGTGAGTTATAAACGTCGATTTTCATGGCAATCAATTACCGATTATTTCCAATAAAGTTCCTCTCATTCCCGGCACTGCTCCTTTGACCAATAAAACGTTGTTTTCTTTATCAATGCCGGCGATTTCCAGATTTTTCACGCTGACCCGCTCATTTCCCATTCGGCCGGCCATTTTTCTGCCTGGCATCACTCTTTGAGGAGCAGTCGCGCCGATTGAACCGGGCGCTCTTAATCTGTCTTTTTGGCCGTGGGTTTTCGGCCCGCCGGAAAATCCATGCCTTTTAACCACGCCCTGAAAACCCCGGCCCTTGTTTAAACCGCTTACTTTCACCTTGTCGCCTTCTTTAAATTGTTCAACGCTTAAAACATCGCCGACTTTCAATTCAGCTGACGAATTTCCCAATCTAAATTCTTTCAAGTGCCGAAAATTTCCCAGATCTTTCAGCTGAACGCGCTGGGGCTTTTTAATATTTTTTAATTTCTTTTCTCCAAACCCAACTTGAACGGCCTCATACCCGTCTTTTTCTTTTGTCCGAAGCTGAGTTATCTTTACCGGTCCGGCGGCAATGGCCGTAACGGGAATCACCTTGTCGTCTTTCCAAATCTGACTCATTTTTAATTTTACGCCGACGATAAACGACATTTTATTTTAATCAACAAAAACAGCCAGACTTAGCCGGCTGTTTGTTTAATTGGCTAAATCATTCAACTGTTTTTATTTAAACAGATTAAAAATCATTTTGAATAAATATAACAAATAATAAAAACGGTGTCAATGATATATAAATAACTTTCAAGGGGGCAACGGTGGTGACCTCCAGTTTTTTGACTTAGTGAGTGCTCTATCCGCTGCCCGAATTAAGTATAACAAAATGTTTTAAAAACAAAACCCCCGCCTTGCGGCGGGGGAACCAGAAGGACATTCCTCTATCGATATCATCGCAGGGGAATGTTCAACACTCACTGATAAAAGCATAGTTTAGCAACGGAAAAAAGTCAAGGATTACGCCATCTTAATCTCTATATCTATCCCGCTTGGAAGATTAAGACTGCTTAACGCTTCAATAATTTTTGGGTTCGGATTTAAAATGTCAATCAGCCGCTTGTGAATTCTAAGCTCAAATTGTTCTCTTGAGTTTTTATGAACGAAAGTCGAGCGGTTAACGGTATATTTTTTGAATTCGGTCGGCAATGGAACAGGACCGACTATTTCGGAACCGTTTCTTACGGCAGTTTCAATAATCTGCTTAACGGAATTGTCAATCAGCTTATGATCGTAAGATTTAACCTTCAATCTCAATTTTGTTTGTGCGGCTTCTTCTTTAGCCATATTTTAATTTAAATGGTCAAAAAATTCCCGAATCAAAATCTTTACTTTTATATTAAGCGTTTATTTTAAGCACAACCCCGGCTCCGACTGTCTTGCCGCCCTCGCGAATGGCGAAACGCTGTTTTTCTTCCAAGGCGACCGGAGCGATTAGTTTAACTTTCAATTTAATGGTATCTCCCGGCATCACCATTTCAACTCCTTCCGGCAAAATCACTTCGCCTGTAACATCTGTCGTTCTGATGTAAAACTGCGGTTTATACCCTTTGAAAAAAGGAGTGTGGCGGCCGCCTTCCTCTTTGGAAAGCACGTAGATTTCCGCGTCAAATTCGGTATGAGGCGTAACGCTGCCCGGTTTGGCGATAACCTGACCGCGTTCAACGTCTTCTTTTTTAAGACCCCTTAAAAGCGCTCCGACATTGTCGCCGGCCCGGCCTTCGTCAAGAAGTTTATTGAACATTTCAATGCCGGTTATCACGGTTTTCTGCGTCGGTTTCAAACCGATGATTTCCATTTCTTCGTTAACTTTAGCTATTCCCCTTTCAATGCGGCCGGTCACCACGGTTCCACGGCCTTCAATCGAAAAAACGTCTTCGATAGGCATCAAAAATGGCTTATCGATTTCACGAACCGGTTCCGGAATATATTCGTCCAAAGCTTTTACCAGATCTAAAATCGGTTTGGCGTCCGGATCATCGGCCGATTTGACGGCCAGCGCTTTTACGGCTGAACCGCGAATAATCGGGGTTTGATCGCCGGGGAATTCGTATTTTTTCAAAAGTTCCCTTACTTCGGCTTCAACCAAATCAATAAGTTCCGGATCGTCAACCATGTCAACTTTATTCAAAAAAACAACGATTGAAGGAACGCCTATCTGACGAGCGAGAAGAATATGTTCGCGAGTTTGTGGCATGGGGCCGTCAGCGGCCGAAACCACCAAAACCGCGCCGTCCATCTGCGCCGCGCCCGTAATCATATTTTTGATGTAGTCGGCGTGTCCGGGAGCGTCCACGTGCGCGTAGTGGCGTTTTTCCGATTCGTATTCGGAATGGTGAAGAGCGATGGTGATCCCCCTCGCTTTTTCTTCGGGCGCTTTGTCAATCTGGTCAACGCTTTCTTCTTTTTTCGCCAAACCTTTCAAAAAAAGAACGTGCGTGATGGAAGCCGTTAAAGTGGTTTTGCCATGGTCAACATGGCCGATAGTGCCGACGTTTACGTGCGGCTTTCCCCTTTCAAATTTTTCTTTCTCCGCCATAAATTTATTTTTTATTTAATTTAATTGCGACGTTTTTTATTCTATCTTAAACTTCCGGTTTTTGTCAACACCTTAAACAAATTCCAAAATAGCCATTCTGGCGCCGTCTCCTTTTCTTGTTTTCGCGCTTTTAATCACCCTTAAATACCCTCCGTGGCGCTGCAAATAACGGGGAGCGATTTCATGGTAAAGTTTGTAAGCCGATTTTTTATTTGAAAGCCTTGACGTTGCCGTTCTGAAAGCCGAGAGATTTTGTTTTTTGGCGATCGTAACCAATTTTTCCGCCTTTGATTTCAACGCCTTCGCTTTCACTTCGGTTGTCTGAATTTTCTCTTTTAAAATAAGATTATTCAAAAGACCCTTCAAAAGAGCGGCGCGTTGTCCCTTTTTACGATGAAATTTTTTTCCTTTTTTAAGATGCCGCATTATTTTTTCCTGCTCTTTTTCTCTTTCTTTCCCGCAACAGGCGTTTTCTCGATTTCTTTGATTTCCAAATCTTCGGTTTCTATCGCTGAAACTTTGTCAAAATGATCTTTTAAGATATTGGCGGCTTTATGAACGGCTTTTGAAGGAGAAATTGTTCCGTCAGTTTCAACCGTGAGTTTCAAACGGTTATAATCGGTGCGTTCGCCGACCCGCATGTTTTCAACAATAAAATTAACCTTTGACACCGGAGTAAAAATCGCGTCGAGAGCGATGGTTTTAATCGGCAATTTTTCGATCTTTCTCGCCTCCACCGGCACATAGCCCAATCCTTTTTCAACCGTAATCTCCATTTCCAGTTCGGCGTTTTTATTGGTAAGAGTCGCGATATGGAGATCGGGATTGGCCACCTCAACCTGGGCGCTTGATTTAATGTCTCCGGCTTTCACCTTTTTTTCTCCTTTTACTTTAAGAATCAGCGTTTGCGGCTCATCGGCGAAAAAACGGAAGCGAACGCGTTTCAGATTGAGAGTAATCTCAACAACGTCTTCCATCACTCCGTCAATGGTGGAAAATTCATGATCAACTCCTTTTATTTTTATCTGAGTAATCGCCGCGCCCGGCAAAGAAGAAAGCAAAACCCTTCTCAAGGCGTTGCCTAAAGTTAAGCCGTAGCCGGTATAAAGCCCTTCAATTTCAAAAACACCTTCGTTCTCTTTTTCGGAAACTTTTTTTATTTTTACGGTTTCGCTTAATCTGGCGTATTCCATGTTATTTTGAATAATAATCGATGATTAAATTAATATCAAAATCAATTTTAATATCGCGCGGCTGGTATTTTATCTGGCCTTCAATTTTTTCTTTGTCCAGAGTCAGCCAAAGCGGCGATTCGTATTTCTTTATGCTATCCGGTAAATCTTTAAAAATCAAGAGTTGTTTTGAGGCCGGCTTGATTGAAACGACGTCGCCGACTTTAACAATGTAAGAAGGAGTAAAAACTTTTTTACCGTTAACCAAAAAATGTCCGTGACCAACCAATTGGCGCGCGACAAATCTTGAAGGAGCGAATCCCAAACGAAAAACAACGTTAAATAATTGACGCTCAAGAATGTTTAAAATCGTTTCGCCGATATTGCCTCCTTTTGAAAAAGCCTTGTGAACGACCCTGGCGAATTGCGCCTCTCTTAAGCCATAACTCGTTTTTATCCGCTGTTTTTCAATCAACTGCTGGCCGTATTCCGAAGGATTTCTGCGACGTTTTTTGCCGTGAATTCCCGGGCGATAAGCGCGCCTCACCATTACGCATTTCGGAGAATTGCAACGATTCGCTTTTAAAAAAAGCCTGACTCCGAGCGATCTTTCTTTTTTTTCTTTTGGTCTTGTTATCGGCATATTTTTTAAACTCTTCTCCTTTTCGGCGGCCTTGGACCGTTATGCGGGACGGGCGTAACGTCTTTGATTGAAATAATGTTAAACCCTTGATTCGCGAGCGATCTGATAGCCGAATCGCGACCGCTGCCGACTCCTTTAACGACGACTTCCACGTTAAAAGGGCCTGTTTTTTTCACTTTTTCGGCGAGCGCCGCCACTATCTTGGAAGCGGCGAACGGCGTCGCCTTTTTCGGACCGGAAAATCCCAAAGAACCGGCCGAAGCCCAGGCGATAACGTTGCCTCCCCTGTCGGTCACCGATATTAAAGTATTATTATAAGTGGCGTCAATATAGATAAAGCCGCTTTCCGTTTTTTTGGAAACAGCGGATTTGCCGCCGGCCTTCGCCATCGCTTCTTCCAGTTTGTCTTTTTCTTTTAAAACCTCGCTTTCCGTTTGCTTGATGACTTTTTTCTTTCCCATGTTTTTATTATCTCAATTCCGCTTTTCTTTTGCCGCTGCCGACTGTTTTCCTGACATTGCCCCGCACGGTGCGCGAATTAGTTTTGGTTCTCTGACCTCTTACCGGCAAACGTTTCAAATGCCTGACGCCGCGATAACATTGTATCTCCTTGAGCCGCTCGAGATTTTGCTTGATGTTCTGGCGCAATTCGCCTTCTATTTTATATTTTTTTTCAATCACCTCCCTAATACGGTTGATTTCTTCCGGAGTCAAATCTTTGGTTCTTTTCATTAAATCAATTTTCGCTTCTTTTAAAATTTTGGCGGCTAAAAATCTGCCTATGCCAAAAACATAAGTAAGAGATATTTCGATGTGTTTGTTGTCTGGAATGTTAATGCCAACTAATCGCATATTTTTTAATATTTATCCTTGCCGCTGTTTATGTTTCGGATTTTTTTTACAAATCACATAAATCCGTCCGCAACGCCGGACGGTTTTACAATTCTGGCAAATTTTTTTGACCGAAGAACGCACTTTCATAATTAATTATATCCTTCTGATTATTCTTCCTTTCGCGCCGTCGGGAGACAATTCAATCAATACTCTGTCGCCGGGCAAAACTTTAATGCGGTGCAATCTCATTTTCCCCGAAAGATAAACGACGATCTCTTTTCCGTCAGCAATCATAACCTTAAAAGTCGTGGACGGCAAAGCCTCTATAACGACTCCTTCAATCGACTTTTTAAAATCTTTGTTTGTCATTAATTTGCGACAAATACAATTCTAAAAAAATAATCGGAAAAGTCAAGCTTTTTCTTCAATCAACGGCACAAAGCTGAAACCGAAAAATTCTTTTTTATCAAATTTATTCCTGCCCAGCTTGTTAATCAAAACGATGCTGTTGCCTACCGGCGCCACGATCCGGCCGCCGATTTTCAACTGGCTGCGCCAATCTTTGGGAATATCCCTGTAAGCGGCGGCGGCGGCGATAATTTTATCGTAAGGCGCTTCCTTTTTATATCCTCTTGAACCGTCGGATAAAATAATCCGCGCGATTCCTTTTTCAATAAAATCGTATCGGCTGACATTTTTTTCCGCCATTTCTTTCAATTCCGGCACCCGCTCAACGGCCAATAACAAAACAGGTTCGCCGATAGCTTCGTTTAACCGTTGTTTGCCGACGATATAAGCGAGAATGGCCGCGGCCCAGCCGGAACCGGCGCCAACGTCAAGAATTTTTTCCCCGGGTTTCGGTTCAAGAAGTTCCATCATAAAAGCCACGGTAAGCGGCTGAGAAATGGTCTGACCGAAACCTATCGGCAAAGGCGCGTTGATATAAGCGTCTTTTTGATGCTCTTCGGTCACAAAATTTTTTCTGTCTATCGCCTTAAACGCCTCAATGATTTCCGGCGTTTTCAAATAACCGTCTTTAACCATTGAATCGATTAAATCGCCGTATTCTTGATTCATATTTCATTCTGTGATATTGTAGCAAAAAACAGCGATAAAACCAATCGCAACTGCTCTAAAACAATTTCATAAAGGAGGATGAAAATGAAAAAGGCGATTATGGCCAAGGGATGGGTTGTCAGATGGTGGAAGAAAATGAAAAACGGCGAATGGAAAAAGCAAAATGAAAAAATTATTTTCGACGACGCGCAAAAAGTTTTTCGATCCGCCGAAAAAAAGAAAAAGAAAGGATATATCGTGCAGATAACACCGCTTTCATCGCCGCATATCGGGCACAGCGGTCCGATTTATTAAGTTAAATCCATCAATTTTTCGGCTCCGAGCAATCGGAGCCTTGTATTTTATATTCAATGTGTTATATTGCTTAAAAACGGCTCGAAAGCCATTTTTTGTTTTGTTTCCGTACGTTAAAAATTAATGGAAGGAGGTGATGGCGAGTGCCGACAAGAACGTGGATTGTGAAATGGAAAAAAAACAGGAACAACAGGGAAGAGGTCGTTATTCACAGCCTTTTGAAGGCTGTGAAGTTGGCAGAAGAGAAAAAAGATCTCGGCTATAAAGTCACAATCAATAAAGTGAAAATAACCAAAGAACGGTAATGTTTCTTGCGTAAAAATTCAAAAGCCCGGAGCTGAATGTTTCAGGGCTTTTTTTTATTTTTTTATAAAAATCAGCGGAAAAACCGCTTTTGGCGGGGGCACTAGGATTTGAACCTAGAAGTCAGGTTTTGGAGACCCGCAGTTTGCCATTGAGCTTATGCCCCCATCAAATTTATCTTTTAGTTTCCTTATGCGTCGTGTGCTTGCGGCACCACTTACAATGCTTTTTGAGTTCCAATTTTTTTTCAAGCGATTTCTTTTTACGGGTGTAATAATTAAACCGCTTACAGCCGACGCATCTTAATTTTATTAAATTTTCGCTGAACTTTGATTTAGCCATATAAAAAACATTATAAATTTAATTTATAAATTTTTCAAACAAAGGGCACCAAACTAGACTTCCTGATTTTTTGGAAGCCAAAGCGATAGTTTGCTCGTCGCGCCAGCAGGCGCGGCGAGCATTCCTCTGCTTCCCCCCTCAAAAAATCGCGAAGTCCAATTTGGTGCGCCCTGAAGGGATTGAACCTTCGGCCTTTACAATGTCAATGTAACGCTCTACCACTGAGCTAAGGGCGCGATTTTTGAGCCAATGGCCGGATTTGAACCGGCGACCTACTCCTTACCATGGAGTTGCTCTGCCAACTGAGCTACATTGGCTTTCGGAAAGAGCCACCTCCCGGATTTGAACCGGGGACCTTCGCTTTACAAAAGCGCTGCTCTGCCGCTGAGCTAAGGTGGCGGCAAGTGCGCAGGGAGGGATTCGAACCCCCGTAGCCATAAAGGCGTCAGATTTACAGTCTGATGCAATTGACCGCTCTGCCACCTGCGCGATTTTATTTCTCCTTTTATTCTGTTTTTTCCTCTTCTTTTATGTTGTTTTCAAAAAGCGTCGGCTTATCTTCGCCGTTTTTCCTGTCAACGCCGTTAATTTTTTTTATCTTGTCAAGATAACCGCTTATCGCGTTGTCCAACCGAAGAATCAGAAGTTTCGCCTTTCTTAAAGTTTTTTCCAAAAAACTGTTAAGCGCCAAATCGATTTTTTCAAGCGTTAAATCGCCGAAAGGACGAATAGTTTTAATCAACGGCCGCGAAACGTCGTCGCTTACGCGCGGAACGGCCCGGCCAACCAGATAAATCATTATCCCCAGCCCGATCATTAAAGCTGTTTGAAGAATAAAATTATACATGTTTAAATCTCGTAACGGCAAAATCTTTCCAGCCGGATATTTTCGCCGAATTTGGCGATCGCCTGCTTAATTATTTCTTCGACCGTCAAACTCTCGTCTTTAATATACGCTTGTTTGAGCAAATCATCAACATTTTCCGGATTCATCGCCGCGATCTGCATCGCCAAATCGCGGGATAATTTGCGAAAATTTTCCGAACGCGAAACAAAATCGGTTTCACAGTGAATTTCCAATAAAACGCCGACTCTTTCGTTATGAACGTAGGATTCTATCAATCCCGCTCCGGTTTTTCGTTCGCTTTTCCCGTCGGCTTTTGCCAGACCGCGTTCGCGAATCAACGCCGTCGCCTTGTCAAAGTCTCCGCTGACGTCAGTCAAGGCCTTTTTACATTCCATAACGCCGGCGCCGGTTGTCTCTCTTAATTTTTGAACGTCGCTAATCATAAATACGATGATTATTAACCATTAATCACGGACTGCTCTTCAATTTTTCTAATCAACCAATCAATGCTTGTTTTAGCGTGATCGTTGGCGGGAATCGGGTAATCGGCAAAGTCGGGATTGTCGTCGCTGTCAATAATCGCCATCACGGGGATATTCAAACGCATGGCTTCGCGAAGAGCGGTATTATGCCCTTTTATGGAAAAATCGACGATAAAAACAAGATCCGGCAATTTATTCAAGTCTTCCAGACCGGAAAACATTTTTCTCATTTTTTCAATTTTACGATTGATCATTACCCGTTCTTTCTTGGTGTATTTTTCAAACTCGCCTTTCGCCATGTCTTCCTGATTTTTTTTGAAGTAATCGATACGCTTGGAAATCACTTTAAAATTGGTCAACAGGCCGCCGATCCAGCGGTCGTTGATGATGGAAAAATTGAATTTTTTCGCCAGGTTTGTCGCCGCTTCTTTAGCCGCCGGCTGAGTCGCCACAATCAAAACCGATCCTTTGTTTTTTAAAATTCCCGATAAAAATTCAACGGCTGAATTCAACGCCGGCAACGTTTGCGTTACGTCAATAATCTCTATGCCGTTTCTGGTGATGTAAATATACGGCTTAAATTTTGGATTGGTTTTTGATTTTTTATGGCCGTAAATCAAACCGGCTTTTATCATTTCTTCCGCCATTCTAAAATCTTCCCCGGTTTCAGGTATTTTTTCCTCAACGCCTTCCGCGGCATCCTGCGCCGCGTCTTGTTCTAAATCTAAATCTTGCGTTTCCATAACGAAAAATATTACACCATTAAAAATAAAGAGTCAACGCCCGCGGCGTTTTTCGCGCCATTCTTTTATTTTATTATGATCCCCGGAAAGCAAAACTTTCGGAACCTTGTATTTTTTTTTATTATAAACGAATTCCGCCGGCCGCGTATAGGCCGGAACCCCGACGCCGAACCTTTTTTCTTCCAGCGATTCTTCTTTGCCGAGCACGCCCGGGATTTTACGCGAAACCGAATCAATTAAAACCATTGCCGGCAATTCGCCGCCGGTTAAAACATAAGGACCGATTGAAATCTTCTCCGCCGGCTGGCGGATTGAATTTTCAATTACTTTTCTAACTCGCTCGTCTATTCCTTCGTAATGGCCGCAGATTAAAATAAAATTGTCGTAATTTTTCGCCAATTTAGCGGCGATTTCATTATCAAATTGCTTGCCCGACGGCGTAAATAAAATAACTTTTATTTTTGATTTTTGTCCGCCAGATGGCGGATTAATTTTTGATTTTGCAAATTCAACTGCTTTAATAATCGGCTGAATTTGCATCACCATCCCCGGCCCTCCGCCAAACGGCCTATCGTCGACTTTTTTGCGCTTATCTTCGGAAAAATCGCGCAAATCGTGAATTTTAACGCCAATCAATTTTTTCTCCGCCGCCCGCTTCAAAATCGACTCTTTAAGATAAGAATCAAAAATTTTCGGGAAAATTGTAATAATGTCAAAACGCATTTCTTATAAACTATTTTATTGCCCGTGGATAACTTATTGACATTTATTAACGGCTTGCTATATTAATAATATCACCACGAAAAAGACCCTATTAAGGCTCGTCCTTAATGGGGGCTTTTTCTTTATTGGTTAAACAAATTTTATTTTTTATGTCATTTAAATAAGTAATTGGCGCATTGGTTCTTTTTAATAATATTGAACATTTTTCCTGAATACTCGGGGAAAGTATAATTTTTAATTTATTTTTCTCTTGCAAAAATTTTACCAAACCAGCATAATCTCCATCGCTAGTAATCAACGCTAATTTTCCGCAGGAATTTTCATACACATCTCTAGTGGCCTGTAAAACTAAATCAGCATCGCAATTACCTTTTGCTTTTCCATCGCCATCATAAACCACTTCTTTAAACATTAAAGTAAAACCAGCTTTTTGTAACGCCTCATACATATCTTTTTCTTTAGGGATTAATCCAATAAAATAATACGCCCTGACTATTCCATATTTATCAGATAACCATTTTCTAAATCTAAAAAAATCAATTTTCCAACCGGAATTATTTACTCCACGATATAAATTATTACCATCAATATACGTAAAATTATTTTCTTTTGGAATCATAAATTTATTTTAACATAATTTCTCATAATTTTTTTGCTTGCTAAATCATTTTTTAAAAACCTATTATCTCCAAAATAGCAACTGAGCAATTGCCTGCAATAGAGATTAGGAGTCCATTTTTATCATTATTCATTTTTTACTACATTTTGCGCGGTTTTTCAATTTTTAAATACCAAAAACCGCGCCTTTTGGCGCGGTTTTTAAAATTTACTTAAACGCTTGCGGTCGGCCGTTCAAACATTCCTCTTGATCTTGTTCCGCCTTCCGGTTCAATGATTTTTAGATTAACGCGGGCG
>ERZ1292623.2157-Hain-H51-01um-R1-2157-length-18045-cov-7_pt1 | contig 18045 bp, 24 predicted proteins | sample MGYA00564398_ERZ1292623 | MGnify/ENA primary metagenome ERZ1292623 (study PRJEB36523, sample SAMEA6512633) | groundwater metagenome | collected 2019-01-07 | study: AquaDiva: Metagenomics assemblies of 32 groundwater samples | reverse complement strand
ATGAATTTATCATGCAAGATGAAACTGGAAAAGTAGTTAGCAAAATAGATTTAACTAATGGTGATTTATGTTATATTGGAAGATTAATTGAAAATGGAAATCCGTGAGATGTTAGGAAGATTTATATAGTATAGCTGTATAATTATACAGTAAAGCAGTATAACAAGAATAAAAATGATAACAAATAATGAAAAAAAAATATTGAAGTTTTTACTAGTCAATTTTGACAAAGACTACTCTATTAATGAAGTAGCAAAGAAATGTGAATTGTCTCCTAATGGGGCATATGAAATATTAAAAAAATTTGAGGAGAAAGGAGTACTTTTGCCTAAGAAGATATCTAATGTGAAATCGTATAAAATAAATTTTAGTAGCAAGGAAGCTATTAAATTACTGGAACTTATGCTGATTCCGAATTACAAAGAAGATAAGATAAGCTATAGGTATAATGACTTAAAACTTTTAGAAGAAATAACCAGTTTATGTATCATATTTGGGTCGTACATTACAAAGAAAGAGAATCCTAATGATATTGATGTCTTGTTTGTTATAAAGAAAGAAAATTACAAAAAATATTCCAAAATATTAGAAAAGGTAAAGAGGGCCTTGCCTCTTAAGATTCATGATATTATACAAACAAAAGAAGATTTAAGCAAAAATATAAAGAAAAGAGAGAGTATAATTTTAAAAGCAATATCTGAGGGGGTAATCCTCTGGGGCCATGAATTTCTTATAGAGGTTATTAAAAATGACGCTGAAAAATAAACTTGCTCAATGTATTATAGAAGGTGAAAAAGGAAGCGAGCATGTTGATTGGATAGTAAGCATGGGTATTTTTTTAGTTGCATTAATAACTATATTTTTATTATTAAAACCAGGAATACAAAAAGAAGGCAGTGAAAACTTTTTACTTGATTTATTAGAGGAAAAATTCACTAACGACTTTTTTTTGAATGTTAAAAAAGTTCCTCTAAACATTGGAGTTTGTGAGGGCTATAATGTTGAACCTCCAAAACCAGAGCTTATTAGACCAAAGATAGGTCTTGCTGTTGGTGGTGGGTGGGGCTTGTCTAAAACCGAGATCTTTTATAAGGCCAATGATGGAGGTATAGTAAGTAGCGAAGATAAAAATAGTGAAACAATAATAGATGAGATAACTTGCGTTGGAGTAACAGAGGCTAATCCTCCATGTAGCGAGTATAAATGTCACACTCAAGGAGATAGGGATGTTGTTTATTACTTTACATATGCTCAAAATAATCCTGTTGATTTTAGCATTCAGGATAGTTCAACTAATGATTGTATAATTGATCATTGTAATTATAGAATTGGAGCAATAGACAATTTATATGGATTAGATACAGATAATGTAAATTTTAAAAATTTTAAAAATTATTTATCAAATCCTCTTTCTCAATATAAAGTTTCTGAGATTAGACAGAGATGGGGGTTTCCTGATAATAAAGATTTTTTTATAAAAGCAGATAATAAAGGCATTTTAGAATTTAATTATGAAACAAAAAAAGCAGAAGAAAGAGCAAATATACATGTAAAAACTTTTAGAACCAATTTAATTAATAAATATGGCGAGGTAACTCAGGTAGTAATTTATTTTGGGGTGTGGTAGATGAATAAAAAAGGGTTTTTGAGGATCATTGAAGCAGTGATTGCTATAGTATTATTATTAGGATTCATACTTTACATTAACTACAGGAATGTTGGTGATAAATTAGATGTTCCTTCACAAGTAAAGGATTCTATGGACTCCATATTAAACCAGATGTCTCTTGATGGCAAATATGGAAATTTAAGAGACTGTATTTTGAAAAGTGATGTTAGTAGTTGCGGTGTTGGAGGGAGTAATCCTGAAAGTTGTGAATGTAATAATGTGTTTAGTAAACAATGTGGTTTAGGTACTGGTTTTAATGATCTGATGAATACTAGAATTAGTGGCTATGATTATGCTTGTGAAGTTTGTAGCGAGTCATTAAGTTGTACTCGAGTTTCTGAGAAACTTGAGGATAAAACAGTTTATACTGATACTATATTTATAGCTAATACTAAAGATGTAAGTAAAGAGCCAAGAGTTGTTAGGTTATACTTTTGGGAGAGTTAACTATACGTTTTGTTACAATAAACCTTTTATATTCTTGATTATTATTACTATTTATGAAGCAATCTAATTGGATAGATTTTGTATTTGAAGATTTTCCGTGTGTGGGAGAGGTTAGTAGAAAAATGGTTGAAGCAGCTACAAGACAAGCCCCCGTTTATGCTCAAGGTGGCGTGAGATATTGCAGCGGAAGAATTTCAACTTCTATTGAGTTGGAAGAGAGAAGGCGATATGCAATGCGATCACTTTTAGATTATTAATCCGGTAATTTAATTAGTTTAAATATCCAAAACAAATTTAGCTTTCCAGTTTTTTTCTTTTTTTACGTAGAACTCGTGAAATGTTATTGCCTTAACATCTATTTTTAATGGTTGTTTTTTAGGGTTTATTTTTTCTCCGAATATATTTGATTCTAAATTATACTCTTTATTATTTTGTTTAATTTTTATATTAAATTTTGAAAATAACATATATTTAGAGTCTTTTAAGAAAATTAATTCTTCTATGAAATCAAAAAATAATTTGTCTAATTCTTTGTTTTTTAGTTTTATTGTTTTTTTTATTTTAGGTTTTATTTTTTTAATGTCAACCATTGTATCAAATGTTGCTATTGCTGAAGCCTTGAATAATTCACTTAAGGAAGAAGCTTCTATGTTAAAACCTATGTCTGCTGTATGATCGAACTGGGTTATTTTGAACATATTGGGTATTAGTGATTAGGAGTTTAAAATTGTTTCTGAATTTATTTGATTATTACATTATCCTTTTACGTTTCCCAAAGGACGAAGCGCCACGATCTTCTTTGAAATTCCGAAGCCATCTAATGATTCTACAACTTTTGATATGTCCTTGTATGAAATTCCGGCTTCTTCAGCCAATCCAGCCATAGAAACTGCCCTCACATAAATGCCTTTTTGTTCCATTTCTTTTTGTAATTTATCTCCTCTAACTTCTCTTTTAGCCTGCGCTCTTGACATTGTTCTTCCTGATCCGTGTGCTGTTGATCCAAAGGTTTCATCCTCTGCTTTCTTTGTTCCAACTAATAAATATGAACCAGTTTCCATTGAACCACCAAGAATAACCGGCTGACCTGTTTTTTGATATTCTCGAATTAATTCTGGATTATTTGGACCAAAAGAACGAGTAGCACCTTTTCTGTGAACTACAACTTCTTTTATTTTATTATCTATTTTGTATTTTTCTATTTTTGCTATATTATGGGCTACATCATAAACTAGATTTAATTCTAAATCTTCTGGTGATTTTTTAAAAATATGAGAAAACCCCTCTCTTATCCTATGTAAAATAACTTGTCTATTAGCGAATGCCATATTTGCAGCACAGGCCATTGCCTGGAAATAATCTTGGCCTTCATCAGAACTAAATGGAGCGCAACCCAATTCACGGTCTTTAACTGTGATACTATACTTTTTCATAGCTTCATCGAAAACTTTTAAATAATCAGTAGCTATTTGATGGCCAAAGCCCCTAGAACCGCAATGTACCATTATTACTATTTGATCTGGTGTGTGAATTTTGAAAACTTTTGCTATTTCTGGTTCAAAAATTGAGGAAGCATGAGCAACTTGAACTTCCAAATAATGGTTTCCTGATCCCAAAGTACCTAATTGATTTAATCCGCGAGAAATCGCTTTTTGTGAAACTTTATCTGGGTTGGCCTGAGTAATACGACCATGGGCTTCTGTTTTTTTTAAATCTTCTTCCCAACCATAATCATTTTCAATACACCATTTTGTTCCTGTTTTCATTATTTCTTTGAATTGTGATTGATTAACTTTTAAAAAACCTTTAGAACCAACTCCTGCTGGGACTATTTTGAATAAATGATCTATTAATTCTTTTAATTTGGGTTGAACTTCTTTAATTGTTAAGTTAGATGTGATTAAGCGCATACCACAATTAATATCAAAACCGATACCACCTGGTGAAATAACTCCTTCTTTAATATCAAATGCAGCAACCCCGCCGATTGGAAAACCGTAAAGGGACAAAATAGCTTTTGACTAAGTTGTTATCCCCAGTGGGCGTCAGGCATTGCAAATGAGTATTTTTGAATACCAGGCAAACAGGCTACGTTAGATGTTTGTTCGTAGACCTTTTCATCCATTTCTTCTATTAATTTTTTAGAAGCGATTATTCTTCCAGGAACTAACATATCTCCTTGCTTTGGTATTTCCCATTCATAATCTGATATTTTTTTTAGTTTACTTATTTCCACTTGTTACCTCCTTGTTAGTGTTTATATACTAATTAAAATTTTAGACTATTTAAATAGTTTATGTTGGTTATTTAAAAGAAAAAATAAACTAATTTAAGGCTTTGCTAATTTCCATAAAAATTGGAAATACTGATTAAAGCTCTCTGAAATCTTTTTATTTTTTATCATAAAGACAAAGGGCCTTTCCTCCCAAACAAAGATATAAACATAATCTTCAAAAATATCTATGGCGGCAGGACTAATGTAACCCTTGGGCATATATCTCACTTCTGTATATTTTTCTTTTTTTCTGTCTTTGCCTAAAGTTTCTCTTGCAGAAGCATCCATAAGAATTTTTAATTTTTGTTTTTTCTGAGCACTTTTAACATTCATATTACTAACAAATACTCTTAATGATTCTATGGCAAATGGCTGTTCTGAAAATCCTATAATCTGTATTGTTTCTTCTTCCGGGCAATCATCAATTATCTTTTTGAATGCTGTTTTAAAACCTTCAAATCCTTCATATATTGCAACATTAGTTTCTTTTTCTTCCTTATTTTGTACAGCCTTTAAAGAAGGAATTAGAAATTCTATCTTTTTTAGTTTTTCCTTTTCGTTTTCTAAAAATTTTGAAGGATCTGCTGCTTGAAAATATTTTCCTTTTTTCTCTATTTTGTATGTTACAAGACCTTTGTCTATTAATGTATTAAGAGATTTATACACTCTTGAATTTGCTATTTTTGTTTCTTTAATTATGGGGCCTGTTGTTTTTTCTCCATGCTTAAGAAGAAATAAATATATTTTAGCCTCGTTTCCAGATAATCCTAACTTTTCTAATTCTTCTTCCATGATAAAATAAGGATTCAATTATCTTATAAATCTTTCTCCTTTTTGGGAGAAATTAGGTTAATATATACTACTATTACTACTAATAAGTAAATAATTAAATGTGTTGGTTATCTTTTCCAACCTTAAACAAAAAAGGAGGAGATGAAAAATGACAGAAGAAATAAGTTCGAAAATCTGTAGAGTTGTAGGAGGATTCATAATGGCTTACTCGTTAGGAGTATTATCTACTCAACCAGATAAGTCTCCAATGTACAAAGAAGCAACTCCAATAGTTAGAGACGTTAATGAAGATGGAAGAAGGGATTTTTCTCTTGTAGGTAGAAACGGAAAAGTTCTTCAAACTTACTTGCAACCAGAAAGCGGGTTTGGAAAAACTTTTGTAGAATTAGAGAAAAAGGTGAATAATTGAAAAAGAAGGAGATGAAAATGGTAAAGAAAGAAGGATATGTTTTTTATTTAGACTATATGCATTCAGATCTTAATTGGAAAGATGTACATGAATTAGAAAAAATGCTTCAAGAAAAATATGGTGTGAGAGTTAGTTTCTCGTTTGGTGCTACACACCAAAGAAGAGATATGATCTTAGAAGTTCCAAAAAGAGATATAGATTTACTTGATGAAGTATTAGATATTTTAAGTAAGCATCACTATAGAATAGAAGGTTTTGGAAAAGCTTCTGTGGAACGGGAGAAAAAAGTTGATAATTGAAATGAGGTTTAGAGAGAAAATGATAATACCAAAGATACCAACAAATATCAAATAAGCTCTTGGGATGCCAGATGGTTGGAGATGAGATTTAAAATCATTTTATTTGCGTTTTTTTTAATTTATTTTTTTATTTAATCTAAATTATACAGGGCAATACAGTTTCTAATATAGAAGTCACTTATCTGCGGGATGAAATATCGCGCTTTTTCTTCTTATTTTAATGAGAGCTATAGTACACTTGTCTTTATTAGTTAAATTTAAATATCTCGTTATAAACAATATTATAAAGTTATATTTAAGAAAGCTAAAAACTAATTTGAGAATGAAATTAATCAAAACAATAAAGACAGTTTCTAATATAATTTATATCTATGAGATAAATAATAACTTATTTGCATTTAAACCCAGCAAGAATTCAGAAAAAGAGATATTAGCAAATAAACTAGCTAACTTATTTGGTATAAAAACACTGGAAACAAAGCCAGTTAAAATAGGAAATTGTGATGGTATTTTAATGAATTATTTAGAGAACAGTACTTTGTTAACTAATTACAAAAATAAATTAAATAAAAATCAAATGAAACAATTGAAAAAGATAATCCTATTTGATATATGGATATGCAACAAAGATAGGCATACGGCAAATGTTTTTATCAATAATGATCTAATTATATTTGATCACGACAATATCTTCCAAGATGGGGATGCAAGAAAGTTCATTAAATTGGATATGGGAAGAAAATTAAATAAAAATTATGTTGATATAATAGAAAATTTATTAGATAAAGACTTAACAGCGGTGCAAGTTTTAAAAAAACTTGGTTTTACACATGATGATTTTATAAAAATAAAAGATGAAGATATTAAGGATATAGTAAAAGATAATGAAATTTTAAAACTATTGATATCAAGGAAGGTTTTTGATAACATTAAGTTTTAGGTCTTCCAAAATTGTTGATAAAGCACTATCATTTTTACTGTCTCCAATAAACCAAGGATTTATTTTAATAATATTCTCTTTCTCTAAAAAAGCTTCTGGAAAATTGTCTATGCCTATAATATTACTTATTCCTAAATCATTAACTACTTTTTTAAGTGATTTTTTTCCATCTAGCAGATCTTCTTTTCCGTATACTTTAACAAAACTGTCTAAAACACCTATTGCTTCTAATTTTTTTATAGTTATTTCTTTATTTACTATAGAAAATGCGACCAATTTAAAATGTTTTTTGGCTTCTTCAATAAATTCTTTTACTTTTGGTCTTGGGCTAAGATAGTATTTATCGAATATTAATCTTCCATCATAGTCTTTATAATTTTTCTTAAATATTTTTAGAAAAGACAAACGTTCCATATTTAGCAAAGTTTCATCAACATCCAAAACGAGAATCTTTTCCATAGCTTAAAGTTAAGAAATCTTGTATATAAATATTTTGGCAGTTGATCAGTTAGATTCTAGTAAAAAATAGCCGCAGAATGAAATATACGTTTTTTCTTCTTGTGTTATTGGTTTTGCAGGCATTTGTGAAGTTTAGATACTAAATTCTTGCTTTTTATTATATAATCCGGTAGCATAGAAATATTTAAAAACAATATATTCTTCTTCAATTATTAACAAGAGGGATAAATTTGATTAGAATACTTACAAACTTTATACAGAGGATATTTAATCAGATATTTTCTAGAAAAAAGGAGTTTAAACTAGGTTTATATGGACCTCCGAATTCAGGAAAAAGCACATTAGCAAACAGGATTACCAAGGATTGGTTGGGAGAGAAAATGAGTGCTGTTTCTAATATACCTCATGAAACCAGGGATGTTATAATTAAAGAGAAAATTGTAATAAAACACAAAGGTAAAGAATTAACATTTAATCTAGTTGATACACCAGGAATAGCTACTAAGATTGATTATGAAGATTTTATGAAGTTTAAATTAAAAAAAGATGTTGCTAAAAAGAGAGCTAAAGAAGCTACTAAGGGTGTTGTTGAATCTATAAAATGGCTGGATGATATGGATATTGTTATGGTTGTTTTAGATGCCACTCAGAATCCTTATAGCCAGGTTAATATCACAATAATAGGAAACTTGGTTGCAAGGAGAATACCTTTGGTTGTTGTTGCCAATAAAATTGATTTGAGAAAAGCAAACATTAAAAAGATAGAGAGCGCTTTTCCACAATATGATGTTATTGGCATTTCAGCTTTAAAAGGGGAGAATATGGAAGAGCTTTATGAATCATTGTTTAGGCAGGTAAGATAAAAAAGGAGGTGCCTATGGCTTTAACTTTACAATTTGTTCCTTATGCTGACATTGAAAGCTTAGATTCTGAAAGTAGGATAGGTAAACTACTTGGAATAGTTAAGAATAAAAATATTGTTTTGATGGAAGGCAGATTGAAACCCGGTGAAGAGACCATGTTAATTCAGAAAACTATGGAAGCGATAGATAAAGAGTTTAAGGGTGTTGAATTGTGCACTATTTTTCCAGAAGACAGGAATCTAGCTGTTTTTAGGAAAATAAGAAAAAACTTTACCAGTTTTTTATTAGGCGATAGGGAAGGGTTAACTATCATAGGACCAGCAACAGTTGTTAAAGAGATAAGAAGGGATCCTAATAAGATACAATTATTTACTGTTGATATTAAAAGAAGATAATGAAAAGAAATGATTTGAAAGAAATTTGTGAAGATGTGCCTATAGTTTTTGATTACTGTCCTGTTGAACATAAAATGAGCCTAGGTAAAAAAATTGCCATTCTCAGCGCGATTGTTGGCGGGAGTATTGTTGCTGGAACTATTACTTGTAAATATTTGGTTTATCTAGGAGATTACTACATTCTTAGGTCTATTCATTTTGAAAATTTAATGCCGTAGTGATATTGTAACCTATTAGTAGTAAAGTTTATAAATAATGAAGTATTGTAAATTAATAAGTTTTTAATGAATATGAACAGACGAAATTTTTTAGGAACAGTTGGAAGCGGTTTAGTGGGAATTGTTTTAGGTAGCTTTGTTCCGGGATGTAGTATTTTAAAACCAAACAACCCAGTAAATGAGTTTAGATTATATTGGGGAGATTGCGATGTTAGTGGATATTACGGTGATGGAGGAGGTTATGAATCCAGAAGTCAGACTCTATTGAGAGGAGAAATATTTTTGAGAGGGAAAAAGGTTGATGATGGGGTATTAAATTTTAAAGAAAGAAGAAAAATAGGGGATAATTTATGGGAAGTTGATTTACATTTAAATACTCTTTATTGTCCTGAATTTTTTAATGAAGTTAGAAGAAAATTACCTCATTTAGCTGAATTAATGGAAAAAGAAACGTTCTGGGAGGAAAAAGTAGGTATAAGAGATGTTGTTAGTGAAGGAAAAGTTGTTGCTTTGGATTTTATATATAATGATGGGAGTGGAATTGTTGAAAGATATGTTCCTACTAGAAAGGGTGCGTTTTCTTCATATTCTACTATCAAAGGAAAAAAAATAGAGGATATTAAAGAATAAAATTATTGATTTGGATAACTGCTTTTCAATTTTGTTTTTTATAGTTTTCTAATTGTTCTTTATCTACTGTTTCTTCTATTTTTATTGTGACTGAATTTATCTTTGGATCATTAGGTATTTCTTTTAAGTTTTCATCCTCTACCCATTTTTTTATATCTGCCCCCTTGTATACTGTACGCTTTAGTATCTTTTTGTTTCCTTTGTTTGTGATTTGATCAAACTTTTCTTTTAAATTTTCAATACTATCTATTGTTTTTATCATGTCATTAATATAATTTTCTTTGTATTCTTTAATTGTTATTCCTTCTCTCTTAGTTGGAGTTGTTTCATAAATCACTTGGTTGTCTTTGATGACTTTTTCTTTTATAGTGGCTGTTACTGTATTGTCTGTGTTAAGCATAAATGTTGTTTCTATCTCAAACTTTAACCATCCATTTGGTTCCTTCTTTGTGATCCTTAAAAAATCCCATAACGTTCTTTGTTTTTCTATACCTATGAATTTTGGATTGGTTCCTGTTCCTTGTGGATCTACAATAACTCCACCTTGTCCTATTATCCCTAGTTTTAATAGACCATATAGTTTAAGAGAATTTTTTCTTATTATATTTAGTGCTGAGTTTCTTAATGTTTCTGCTATATTGACATAGCTTACGCTGATAGGCCAGAGCCCCTTATGGAAGGCAGCACCTTCTGTTCTTATTAAATAAGTTGCTTTTTTTGGAATACCACAAAATTCTTTTTTGTTGTTTTTATCTACTTCCATTGTCAGTTCATAGTCTACTTTAGCATCTGTGTTTGTATCTGTCCATTCCTTTATATCTGCTATTATATTAATATTCCTACGTACTTTACCATTAAATATTCCTTCTATATTACATATTTCTTCTGTAGTTGTGCTTGTCGTATATTCTGTGCTTGTAGTTGTTGTTATTGGTGGATTTAGTGGCGGAGTGATTTTGTTGGGTTGGGTAAAAAGATTTGATATTAATTCTATGATATTTTTAATAAGACTTATAAAAAAATTAATTATCTTACTTAAAATTACTTCTAATCCTTTTGCTATGTCCCTTTGTTGTTCTGCTGTGAAAACATTATTGTTTTCTTGATTTGTTTGAGATATTGGTTGTGTTGTAGGTGAAACAGGTTCTGAATCTTCTATGTCTACACAATATTCTTGCGGGCATGTTTGTGGTAATATGCCTGTAGAAAGTATAGCTTGTTCTGATTGTATTAAAGGATCTGGAATATTATACAAGCATACATATCCTCTACCTTCCATAAATATAGATGTTGTTGTTTGCGGACTGCCGCATACTTCTTTTGTTTGTATACTCTCTTTTTCAGCTGTTGTTTCTTTTGGTCTTATGCAGTAATCAGGAATTACTGCTTCAACACTATAAATTTGGTTTGATTCTTCTGTTTTAAAACTGTATTTATTTTTTCCTATTTTTTCTATGTTTGTTGGTTTAATCGCTGTTAAATCACCAAATCTTTCTTTATCTGGTTCATAAAGCCAAATTACTGCTTCTCCAAATTGTGTTTTTTGTAAAACTAGTTCTGGTCCTGAACTGGGAAATCTGCACGATTCTATCAAATCTTTTTCATTTTGATTTTTATTGGTTTCTAAATTGATAGCAAAAACTATTTGATTTAATAATAATATAACTAAAAATAGGGAAATGCCTCTTTTCATTATAATCTAGCATTATTTTGTTATTTATTAATTTTTACTCTAAGTGGTTTAAGAAATAAAAAAGTTAATATACTAATTTCTTATTTATTTTTATAAAAAGAGGCTGAAATGGAAAAAATAAATACTATCTCAACGGCGGTTATAGCTTTCTCTACCATAGTTGGTATTATCGGGGCCTATTTCTATAACTTATCTCTTTTAGGTTATGGTATATCTTCTATTATATTCTTTGAACTTTTATTAATGCTGTCTGTATTAGTATTTATATATTATGTAGGAGGTCTGTTAAATGAATAAACTAATTCAACTTATTAAACGGCATTGGTTGCTTCTAGTAGTTATTATAATAGTTTTATATTTGTTAACAACTTTAAAAGGGCCTGGTTAGAATGGAAGAAGAGGTAAAAAAAGATATCCTTGATGTTCTAAAGAAAAGCTTAGAAGCAATAAAGAAAGAGGATATAGTAAACTTAAGAGAGTTAAGCAACCATACCTTGCATGATGCTAGTATTTACCAGGATGATTATAGCACTACTATTGCAATTATAATCTATAGCTTAAGCAAGGTTTTTGAAAGAGTAAGTTACAGGGAATATAAAAGCTGGAGTATGTTTTATAAAAATATTCTTGAATTTTTTGATAAAGCAATCAAAGCGCTAGAAGAGGATAATATAGAAGATTATGAAGTTATTGTTCATGACATGTTTAATACAATATATGACTTAGAGCCAAAATTAAGGGATTATATTATAAATGTCTTTCAAGGAGCCAGGATTCATAAGGCTTCAAGATTACATGAGCATGGTGTTTCTGTTGGTAGAGTTGCCGAAATATTAGGATTAAGTGAATTTGAAATTATGGACTATTTGGGAAAAACTGGAATTGCTGATGTTGAATTTAGCATTACTAGGGATGTTAGAGAAAGAATTAAGTTTGTAAGGGGGATATTCAAATGAGTCTTTTAGAACAACCTTTTAGAAAAGCGTTGATGGAAGGGGTAACTGGAAAAAAAGCTTTAGTTTTTGATAGTGGACCTATAATAAGCTTAGTAATGGATAATTTAGCTTGGACTTTAAGGGCCTTAAATAAAAAATTTAATGGTGATTTTTATATTACTAATGAAGTTAAAAGAGAAGTAATTGATAAACCATTGACTTCTAAAAGGTTTAAATTTGAGGCCATGTATATCAAGGAGTTTCTAGATGAACATGTTTTAAAGTTGGCTGATGAAGATTTGACTGTTGAGACCAATAGGTTATTGAGATTAAGCAATTCTATATACAAAACAAGAACCGAGGATTTGAAGTTGTTTCAGAAAGCAGAAATAGAGAGTTTGGCTCTTGTTAAACATTTAAATGCAGAAGCTTTGGTGGTTGATGAGAGAACTTTAAGGATGCTAATTGAAGAGCCTGAAAATCTGAAAGAATTATTAAATAAAAAATTAGGAAGAAAAGTTACTATTGACAGTAGTAATCTAAAACAGTTTCAGAAACTCATAGGAGATGTTAATGTTATCAGAAGTAGTGAATTATTAGTTGTTGCTTTTGAGCTTGGTTTATTAGACAAATATGCTGATGGCAATAAAAGAGAGCTATTAGATGGAATCTTATGGGGGGTTAAATTAAGGGGATGCAGTATTTCCAGTGAGGAGATATATAAGATAATTAAGTTTGAAGGGTTTTAGTCTTTAGGTTTTCTATATTCGTTACTTGAAGTAAATACCACTATAATAAATTAAATGAAAATCTTTATAAAAACCGGTTTCTATTTTTAGCTTATATTTGGGGGTATAGTTTAACTTGGTAAAATACGCGGCTCCAGACCGCGGGATTGCAGGTTCAAATCCTGCTGCCCCCAGTTGTTACTTTCGGTTACTACAATGATTTTTTATTGGCTTCTTTTTTGAATAAGGTTTGTTTTTTATTCTGTTTTCATTACTATTAGTAATAAAAGTTACTACCATAAAGTTTATATATGGTTATTTACCACGAAACGATAACAATTATGATTTTAATAAATTATAGGGGGGTTTAATATGAAATATAAGTTGTTAACAACTTTGCTAATACTTTTAATTGGAGTATTAGGAATCTCAACTTTAGTTTCTGCTAGTAGTAACATTGATATTACTAAAGTAACTGTAGATGGTGTTGAATTTTCAACTAATCCTACTACAGTTCCTAATGTAATCTCTGCTGAAAGAGGTAGCACACTAGAAATTAAAGTTGAACTTTCAACTGCCAATATAGATGGTAACGATGACGTAAAAGTGAGAACTTGGATTGGTGGTTATGAATTCGATGACGTAAGTGATAAAACTGCGCCATTTGATATGCAACCTGGTGTAAGATATGTTAAGACATTGCATATTGATATACCAGAAGACATAGATGTTGAAGAACCAGATGATAAGTTCATCTTGAATGTTGAAGCTTTTGGTAAAAATGTCGATGCAACAAATGAAGCAATAGAATTCACTTTGAAGATAGACAAAATAAGACACAAACTTAACATAATGGATGTCATTTTCTACCCAAGTAACGCTGTTGAGCCTGGAAGGGCTTTAAGATCAGTTGTTAGAGTTGAAAATTTGGGTCAACAGAAAGAAGAAGATGTTCTAGTCAGAGTAAGCATACCTGATTTGGGTATAAGCACAAGAACTTACATTGATGAGTTAACTGCAGACCAAAGAAGCGATGATGAAGATGATGAAGAAACATCTGCATCAAGCAGAGACTTGGTATTAACTATACCTCAAGATGCTAAACCTGGTGAATATGATGTTGAAGTTGATGTTGAGTACAGTAGAGGACACGAGACTACAACCAAGAGAAGTACGATTTTGGTTGAGGAATTAGAATCTGTTACTCCTGGCGTTACTCCTCCAAGTGGTGAAGCACCACAAGCTATTATTAGTATAGATACTACTACGCAGGACATTGCTCAAGGTAGTGAAGCTTTGTACAAAGTAATGGTTGCAAACTTAGGAAAAGAAAGAATACTTTATACTGTAGCTATTGAAGGAGAAGGAGCATGGGGTACTAGTAGAATAAGCCCAAGTTTCATTTCAGTTGATTCAAATCAGGCTGGTGAAGCATTTGTTTATGTAAAAGCAAATGAAAATGCTCCAATAGGACAGCAATCATTCAGAGTTAGCGTGTTATCTAACGGAAAGACAGTTAAAACTCTTGATTTAAGATCCAATGTAGTTGCTAAGGCAACTGAGTTAGGCAATTTGGGATTATTAAAGAATGGTTTAGAAATATCATTTGTAATATTAATAGTGATATTAATCATTCTTGGATTGATAATTGCTTTTAGAAGGGTTGGTTCTAGAGAATCAAGAAGAGAACCTGAAAGAATATCAGATAGTTTAGGGGAAAGTCAAACTTACTACTAAACTTTCTTTTTTTCTTTTTTTAATTACTTTTTTAAATAATCAGATTAGTTAGTAAAGTATGCAAACAGGAACATTCTTTTCTATTGATGAAAAATATGGAATATATGCTACTATTAGGGATTATGTTTTAAATTGGACTAGAAACCCAGATATTGGCTCTGAGTTTGGTGAAAGAACTAAAGAATTAAGAAAATTGCCTGATTCTGAATTACTTATGATTCTAAAAGGAATGAATTATGATATGTTTTTAGGCTACGATGATAGAGTTATTGGGCATTTGGCTTTTCAGAGGCATGATGATGGATTGCATGTTTTTTCTGTTTCTACGGCAAATGAATATAGAAGTAATCCTAGAATGGTTATGTATTTAGTTGGTTGTTTTTTGGAATATTTGAAAAATAGTAATGAAAGAAGATTTAGACTTAGTGCCGGTAATAATAGAAGCATGAGAACTTTATTGAGAATTTTATCTAGATGTGAAGATAGATTAGGCATTAAAGTTGGTGAAAATTATTGGGTTGAAGTTAAGGCTTAAATTTATATATTACTTGTACTATTATAAATAATGAGGTGAAATGAAAGTAATTCCTAAGTTAATAATTGTTTTATTAGTATTTGGAATCACTTTTTCTTTAATTACTATTAGCGCTCAGGTTGGTGATTTAATTTCTGGTAATGTTTTTAAAGTAAGTGAAAGTACGCCTTTTGCTTTAATGTCTGTTTTTGTTTTAGTCTTTGTTTTTTTAGTAATTGCTTTGTTAATTGTTGGGTTGTTGAGATTAAATAAAAAAGATTAATAAAATTAAAATAATTACCTTCTTTTCATTACTAACTGTAGTGAACTACATTTATAAATACTAATTTCTTTAAAAAATAAAAATGTCAAAATACATATTATTACCGGAAGATAAAGATCGTCCAGATATTTTAGTAGTTAAACACAGATTAAGCATCCCCATACCAGGAATAAGATTAGCAGGAAAATACTTAGGTTTAGATTTAACAAATAATGATCAAGGTTTTGTTGGCAATTTTAATAACCAACAAGCATTAGATTTAACTACAAGATTAAATGGTTTCGCATTATTTCCCGGTTATTTTGCTGAATTCTTAGGATCAGTAAGGCAAGGAATAACTGATAGAAGTAAAAGACCTTATGATGAAAAAGGAAAAAAAGTAGATATGGGAGAATTAAAACTAATTGATAGCGATATAACAGAACAAAGAGGTCCTTGGAGAGGGGAACATTTAGATGCCAGATTTGACAATGAAAAAATGATATATCATAAGTTTGTTAATGGTAAATTAGTTCCGGTAGAGGAACCACTAGAGGGAGATACATTAATGAGAGATAGACAAATAGACTTAGATGGCTGGTTAAAAAACTACACAAGACAAGGTCTTGCAAGAGCAAGCACGCAAGATGGAGGTCTTGCCTATTGGCCTCCAACAGCAAATTCTGTCGCTAGGTTCGTTGCCTTCTCTGATGGGGCTGTCCTCGGCTGCAACAGGGATCCGCTGGGCTCGTTTGCGGAGATTGGGGTGCGCGTCGCGCGCGCGAAAATTTAATTATTCTTAATTTTAATAATTCAAAGCTTCATGGAAACTATTTTAGAAATGCCGTTTTGTTGCATTGTAACACCATAAACTTGGTCTGCTTCTGTTATAACTGAATCATTATGAGAAATCATGATACATTGAGATTGTTTTGCATAGTTTGCCACTAATTTTGCCAATAACTGGGAGTTTGTTTTATCTAATGCAGCATCTACCTCATCTAATAAGTAAAATGAAGCTGGCTTATGCTCTTGTATCGCAAATATTAAGGCTAAAGCAGTTAATGTCTTTTCCCCTCCTGATAACGAAGTAATATCCAGGAATTTAGTTCCTGCTAATTTTACCTTAATATCCAAGCCTGCTTGGAGTGGATTTTCCTTATCTTCCAAATCCAAGTAAGCTTCTCCCTTTGCTGATAATGATAAAAAAATCCTTTTGAAATTTTCAGCTATCTGCTTGTAAGTTTTAAGGAAAAGGTGTTTTTTCTTTCCTTCAATTTCAGCCATCATGGATAAAACATCTTCTTTCTCAGTTTGCAAGCCGCTTGTTTTTCCCACTATTTCCTGATATTCTTTTTCTATTGTGTCATAAACTTCTAGAGCTCTTAGATTTACATTTCCCAGAGATTTTAGCATTTTTTCAAATTCTGCTATTTCTAATTTTAAATCTGCTAATGAAATATTTCTCCTGATCTTTGTCCCCTTGAATTCTTCAAATTCTGAATCAAGTGCTTCTATTTCTGCTGAAATTTTGGCGTTATCTAATGAAACCTCATTAAGACGCTTTTCAATTTCCTTAATCTTAAAATCATGTTGGGATATTTTTGATTCTACATTCCTTATATCTTCTGTCAGCTTGTTTCTTTTAATAAATTGGTTTTTGTAGTCTTCCCTGAACTGTTTTTCTTTTTTCTCCTGTTCTTTTAAATTAGGATGAGAAGATTTAAGTTTTTGTTCTATTTGGTTAATTTCATTTTGAAAATCCAGGATTTCTTTTTGGTGTTGCTTGATAATTTCTTGTATCTTTAGTTTTTCCGGATTGTGAATTGATAAAATTTGGTTCTCTATATTTTTAATCTCTGTTTGTATCTGTGCAGTTAATGAAATCTTATCCTGGAGCTCTTTTTCTATGTTTTCTAATGAAGACAAGGAATCCTTAGAAGCGGGCTTGACCTGAAGTTTTTGCCTTTCCAATCTTAGTTTATCCAATCCCTTTTCATTCCTTTCAATCTCTTGAGCTAGCTGTTTTATTCTTAAATTTGATTCTTTTATTTTATTGTTTAAATCAGAAAAAGATTTTTTTAATTCATTTAAATTGCTGATATCTGAAGTCTTTTGTAGTTTTATTAATTCTGCCTCTAGATTGTATTTTTTATTTCTTAGTTCATTTGATGTTTTTTCTTGAGATAATCTCTTATTATTAAATTCCTGTATTCTTTTTAGTATTATCTCTATTTCAGATTCTTTTTTTGTGATTTCTGAGCTAATATCTTTTTGCTCAAAAACTCCTGAAACTTTTCTCCTGTAACCGCCTATCATAGCTCCTGATGGTTCTATTAAATCGCCTTCCAAAGTTACCATTCTGACTCTTCCTATGCCTACTTTTCTTGCTGTTGGTATATCATCCACTACCAGAGTTGAGCCGAAAACATATGAAAACGCATTATGGAATTTTTTATCATATTCAATAAGGTTTAAAGCTATATCTTTTACACCTGAAAGATTTTTTAGCTGATTTAATTCATTTAACTGAATCCTTTCTCTGATTTTATTTAATGGTAGGAATGTTGCTATGCCTGCTTTTTTGTCTTTTAATATCTGGATGCATTTTTGAGCGGTTATATCATTATCTACTATAATGCTATTTGTTCTTGCGCCGGCTGTTACTTCTAATGCAGTTGAATATTTTTCATTTACTTTTCCTAAGGAGGCGATTGTGCCAAAAACACCATTAATTCTTGAGTTTAAGATTAAGTTTACTGATTGATTTCCAGAAAGCG
>ERZ1292623.2156-Hain-H51-01um-R1-2156-length-18049-cov-4_pt1 | contig 18049 bp, 17 predicted proteins | sample MGYA00564398_ERZ1292623 | MGnify/ENA primary metagenome ERZ1292623 (study PRJEB36523, sample SAMEA6512633) | groundwater metagenome | collected 2019-01-07 | study: AquaDiva: Metagenomics assemblies of 32 groundwater samples | reverse complement strand
CGTCCACACCATCAATGTAAGTAGCTCTGTGCGCACCCCAAAGGAAGGTTCGTTCATATCAACTGACCTTTGGCCACGTCTAATGACGATCGCCAGACCTTCAAATTGCTCGTTGGCATCTTTTGTTTCAAATACTGGTATTTCAGACCTTTTCATATGATTTCCTTTACGGTAAATAAATATATGGAGGCACCTGCGGGTAACGCTCCCGCCTACACGGTTTTGCAGACCGTTGCCTAACTTCTCGGCCAAGGCGCCACGTAAATATATTGTACCAAAGAACTGGTCAGTTGTGCTATGAATAACCTTTCGGTATAATCAATCAGCGTATGCGGGTGTAGCTCAGTTGTTTAGAGCGCTTCCTTGCCAAGGAAGAGGTCGAGAGTTAGAGTCTCTTCACCCGCACCAATTTGCATTATTAGAGCCTGAGAGGGCTCTTTTATTTTCTTCAATGATTGTTTTATAGGGGTCACGCACATCAAAGTACAGCTTTTTGTCCCACATTTTAATGTTAGAAAGTAACATTTTAATCAGCTTCTGTTTTTGAACCTCTGTCGAACATTCAAACAGTTCATTTGAGCGTTGTATCAAATCTAACAGATAGGACGCTGTGATTAGAAAGTCTTTGTTGCCACTCGTTAGTTTTACCTGCTTATCGTTCAAAAGTTGTTGCTCGTTGCTTAGGTCTGTAACCATTTCGTCATACCGCTCTTTAGTAATACGCCCCTCTAAGTGAGTGTGAGTCAAAGTTCTAATCTTTGCTTTCAGCATGTCGTATTGTTTGCGAGCTTGTTCTAGCGTTTCAGTGTAGTAGAGCTGTTGTGTATCATGACGCTTACGAAGCTCATTAATGACTTGTTCTAACCCCTCAGCAGGTATCGGTAGTCCGCAGACTATCTCAGCTATTGTAGGCATCATGTCTTTGCCTTGCTCTGAGCTATTAACATTGCCACAGTCGCCTTTAGCACCAGTACACTTCATATAGACATTGCCACGAGCTGTGTAGGACGAGACTGTGCAATCGCAAGCCTTACACCTCACAATTTCCTTAAAAGCAAAGTTCTTGCTCCTATAAGCTGTATGTTGGTCGTGCCTATCTTGGCGTACCAACTGAACTTTGTTAAAAAGCTCACGAGTAATGAGAGGCTCATACTTGTGGGGGTATGTATTCCCCATATATGTCATTAGCCCATGGTAGAAAGGGTTTTTTAATATCTTTTCAGCATGTGATTTATTGAGTTTTCTGCCAGATTTGCTGAGTAAGCCATCTTTGTTTACTTGCTCAGCAATTGCTTCGTAGGGCATACCAGTAGAGCGTAGCTCAAACATCGTAACAATGTGTTTGGCACGCTCTGTATCTACATGTATATCTTTTATGGGCTTATCATTCGTACCAAGGTTTACATTCACATAGCCAATAGGTGCGTAACCTACCCATGTCTTACTGGCTAGCATTTCATCAAAGCGTCTTTTTACATTGTCTCTAATGCTATCTGAATAATACTTAGCTAATGCCATGCCAATGCCCAGCCTAAACAGGTCGGTTGCTGGCGATGTCTTATCTATAAACAAATTGTCAGATGGAAAATGTATTTCAATCTTACCTTGTCGTACTAGAGCATTAAGCTCTTTGACTTCTTCTTGGCTACTATCTCTTGTGAAGCGGTCAATCTTATCAAAGACAACTATGCAGGGTTCTTTCTGCGATTTTATATCTTCAACTAATTTTGAAAACTCTTTTCTTACATCTACGCTGTGAGCACTCTCGTCAAACTCATGGTATTCAAACTTACAATGGTTATCATTAGCGTACTTTTCTAGTTTTATTTGTTGGGCTCGTAGTGCCTTTCGTTGGTCTCTCTCGGATACTCTAGCGATTAAATAATATAACATAATTATCTCCTTATAAGTTAACATTAATTACCAGTATTAAGCAATGCTTTTTGAGAGCATTTCAATGTGGGTTGGTTGAAATTCATTAAGTGAATTAGTGACTTTTGTAATGTCGCTATAACGGCGACCTTTAATTGTTTTCATGTTTGGTTTTAGCTTTGGCCAGTAATGTCTACCGAACCGTTTATCAAGCGTGTTCCGCAGAGCAGTTGTGCTTTCTTGGTTTGCGATGAACAACCCTGCAACTGCGGCAAGCGAGGCTTGTGGAGTTGCATTCTTGTTTTCAGCTAGGTAGTTTTGAAGCAACTCTAAGGGCATATTTACATCAAGTGATAGATAATCTATCTGCGAAGAGAATACTTCCCAATGCTTCAATAATAGCTGGCGAGATAGCTTAGCCTCGAACAGCCTGCTAAACACCAAGTCATCTTTAGGGATGTCCTTGAAGTTATGTTGCATTGCTCTCATGCTATTTATGCGGACTTCGTAACGAAGCACACTAAAATCATTAACCACACCTATGTCGTCTAGCACAGAAACCTGCAATTGGTTATCTACCTCTCTAGATTTCTTGTCGCTGGTCTTTGCTCGATGCAAATCAGCGAGCTTGTCATAGAAAGCAATGTCTTTAGAATTGCACTGAAAATGCAAAACTTCTCCGTCCTGAAAGTTAGTCTTTTGTATGTTGTACACACGAGTGTAATCAGCCTTTCGTAAGGTGTTGATGACTACCTGACAACCTAAAGGGTTATCAAGCATAATGTTCTTGCTTGGGTGCCAACATACGACCCTAGCACTAGCTAGATTGTCTTTGGAGACAATAACGCCTAAATGTCTAAGTGAAGCTTCCAATTTATCGATGACTACTCCAAAGTCTTTGTCAGTAAGCTCATCAAAGTTATTGCCAAATACCAGCTTGGGAGCTGAGAACTCCACACTTAGTGACTCTTTTACACCCGCATTTGTTGGGCGTCTTGTTAGAGTTAGGCTAGGCAGGTACAAACCAGCTCTCAGCTCATTCCTCGATGGATTTCGTACCATTCTTGAAACACCACCTTTTACCGTAAAGTTTCTAAGTTCGCTGTGTTCAAGTAGGGTAAACTCGTCAGCACCTAGATATAGTTTTACGGTGTCAACCATGACAATTAGTCTTCTAGCCCGTTTGGAAATTCAAATGGGTTTTCAAGCTGGTTTTTCATGTATCTAAGACTTTCAAAATCTTTACGCCTTACGAGTTCTGAAAATGCTAGTAACAAAACATCAGCATCAAGATACTTCACGAATTTTTCAGGGATTATTTTGATTTCCATTCTATTTATCTCCTTTTTCACTAAGTTGTTTCATGTCGAGTTGTGTTTTGTTAAAAGTCCTTTGGTGTAGACTTACAATCCTAGAGCGTAAGAAGCTCGCCATTGAGCGGTCTTCATTCCTTGCTAGGTCTCTTAGCTTTTCCCAGACATCGACTGGAAGCTGTACCGTTTTGATTTGTGCCATATTCTTCTCCTTGTTTTAGTTGCTTTACTTCAAGGTCAATCTCGATGAAAACATCTAAGTAGTCCGCAATCGCAATCACTATTTCTTGCGACAACTCAGCAGGCACGCCTTTGCTTGCGGCTTCATCTTGTGTCTCTGCTGGTTGAGATTTATTATTCGTTTTCATAGTTGCCTTGTTGCAACCAATCACGAACATTAAAAAAGCCCGTTATTGATTACGGGCGTATCGTCACATGGGGGTTAGTCTGAAAATATTTTCAGCAAACTTTACAGATGAGTTTGTTTACAATTACCTTGCGTCCTTGAATTATTATCAGATTATCAGGACCAGCGATATCTGTTATCTTTCCATTGATTTCCTGTATTGTGTTCCTGATATTTTTTACATGATTTCCAGTAATAATCGAGTCGTTAACTCCTAAGATTTTACTGAAACTAATACCTTGCTTAAGTGTATTGACATTTTTGAACAGCATTTCCAAAAGCTGTGGTTGTTTATATTTGTTACCATTTTTTCGTCTGACACTTCCAGCGTTTGAATAGTCAATTTTTACATAGGGCGTTAATGTCAGGATACCGCTGTTCTTGTTATAGCTATCAGTATCAAGGTGCTCGATAGCAAATGACTTATGCTCAATGCTACTAGCAGGCTTTACTTTGGGGGTTGTTAGCTTATCAATTTTGTGAAGAGTAGTGCTAAATCTATTGAGTGCTAGGATTGTATATGTTTTTTCAGCAAGTAAATCTTCAATCATGTCAGCAAAGTCAGTTTTGCCCTGTAAGCCCATCTCTTCAATATCATATAGCTCCAACAATATTTCTTCTGGTACATCTTCTATACTTTTATAGACTGGCTCATCCTTGTACTTGATATACCTATAATCGTTTGCTAGAACATCAAGCAATTCCTTTTGTTCAGACAAGCTAATACCCCTTGAGTACAGCTCCTTGGAGTCGATAGTCATTGGCTTGCCCTGGCTAAAGCCGTTGGCAATATCAATATAGCTTAGTAGGTCTAGGATTTTTTCGTTGTTTATCATGGGCTGTTCTTTACCACAGAGCTAGTAACTCGTGTATAGTTATAGTATGACACAATCTGAGGCTAAACGACCAAGACTACTCACGCTCAAACAGGCGTGCGACATGCTTGGCTGTCATCCGAACACGCTTCGTGCTTGGGATAAAAAAGGCTACTTAGTGGCTGTCCGTATAGGTACTAGGGGCGATAGGCGATATTACAAAGATGATGTATTGAAGATAATGGAGAAAAACAAATGACATTGAGCGATAACGAAAAACGAGACATATTTAAATTCCTAGAGGCAGGTAAGCCACTTCCAGAGAAGTATCGTTTTTTGTTATTTGATGACGCTCGTGAAGTTGAATTACTGTGGAATGGCAAGACCAGCGAGGTAACGAATACCGTCCTACCATTCCAAGTCATTGAACAGATTGACGAGCCAAGAAGTGATGAAAGGATTGGCCTACAATCAACACTTTTTGATGATAGTGGCAGACAGTTAACAGGCTGGACAAACAAACTGATATGGGGTGATAACAAACTGATACTTTCTTCACTGGCAAATGGTCCTATGCGTAAAGAGATTGAAGCCCAGGGTGGTTTAAAACTTATTTACATAGATCCGCCTTTTGATGTAGGTGCAGATTTTTCTATGCAACTCAAAATTGGGGACGGAAATGAGGAAGAAAGTTTTACGAAGAAACCGTCTGTGATAGAAGAGATTGCATACAGGGACACCTGGGGAAAAGGTGCAGATAGTTTTATCGCAATGATTTATGAAAGAATTAAGTTAATGCACGACTTGCTGGCTGATGACGGTAGTATTTATGTACACTGCGACTCACGCGTGAACGGATACCTAAAACTTGTATTAGATGAGGTATTTGGCAGTAGTAAGTTTATGAATGAGATTGTATGGCAGCGTACCACGGCGGGTAAGTCTGTCTATAATAATTTACCAAAAAACGCTGACTATATACTTTGGTATACAAAGTCAGACAGCTACGCATTTACTCCAGTAACTATGGCTTTAACTGAGGCAGATAAAAAGACATATACACACAATGATAACGACGGACGCGGGCCATATAATACACAGCCAATCATCAATCCTAAAAACTCAAATCGGCCAAACTTGAGGTATGATTTTACGGATAATAATGGGGCTGTATGGGCTCACCCCCAGAGTGGATGGCGAGTAAATAAAGACAAGCTTAAAGAACTAGAGCAAGACAACAGACTATACTTCACCGGCAAAACTATACGCGAGAAGAATTACCTTGAAGAGAGAGAACTTAAAGGCAAACAAATATCTAACTTATGGACTGATATTTCTGGAAATGCGTTGCAATATAGTGGCGAAGCACAAGACTATCCTACGCAGAAACCAGAAGCACTTCTGGAAAGAATAATCACTGCTTCTTCAAAGGAGGGTGACTTGATAGCCGATTTCTTCTGTGGTTCTGGAACTACCATGGCTGTCGCCGAAAGACTTAATAGGAAATGGATTGGCTCTGACCTCGGAAAGTTTGGAGTGCATACTACTCGTAAAAGAATGATAGATGTACAAAGGAAGCTAAAAAAAGACGGCGTAGATTTTCGTGCATTTGAAATACTGAATGTGGGTAGGTACGAGCGAGAGAGTTACTTAAGTATAAATGACGACTTGCGTGCCGAAGAAAAGGCTCAGCAAGCTGTAAGAAAAGAGAAAGAGTTCGTAAGGCTAATTATTACAGCGTACAAGGCTGAGCTTGTTGAGTCGTTTGTGAACATTGTAGGCAAGAAAAGAGATAGACTGGTAGCAGTTGGTCCAATTAGTACACCTGTTTCGTCTAAGCAAGTAGATGACATAGTATCCGAGTGCAAAGATAAAGGCATTACAAAGATTGACATACTTGGGTTTGACTATGAAATGGGATTGGACTTCCATGCATACACTAGCCAAGGAATAGATGTTAGCTTTAGAGTAATACCAAGGGAAGTATTTGATAAAAAAGCTGTTGAGCGTGGGCATGTAAAGTTCTACGATGTTGCATTTATTGACGCCAAGCCAACCGTAAAAGGTCCGATGAATAAGAAAGAGATTTCTGTTGAATTAACTGACTTCTCCGTATTTTATAATCAGGATGACTCTGGTGAAGTTGCAGAAGCATTACGCCCCGGCGGAGCTAAGGTTATTGTAGAAAACGGCCAAGTTGTAAAAGTTTCAAAAGATAAAGATAGCGACATTATCTCAAAAGATGTACTCACCAAAAAGTGGAGCGATTGGATTGATTATTGGGCTGTGGACTTTGACTTTTCAAGCCGTAAAGAAATGATTAGGGTGCCTAAAACTCATGGCGATAACCTATTTGGCAAAGGCAATGTTCAGGATTTACTAGAGTATGAAGAAGTTTGGACTGGTGACTATATCTTTGATAATGAGTGGCAAAGTTTTAGGACTAAGAAAAACAGAGACTTAGACTTTATCTCTGCTTCCAAAGAAGTAGTTAAGGGAAAATATAAGGTAGCAATCAAGGTTGTAGATATATTTGGCAATGATACGACTAGGGTGTTTGAGGTAGAGGTTTAGCATGGCACTACATAAAGATTTCCCCACAGACCCTTACGCCATATTAGACCCAAGTATTCGCTGGTTTCCTGCTGATGAAGACTTACGAGACAAAGGTCACGAGAAGTTACTTCCACCACTAGTTGCAGACTTGCGTAAAAAAGTTAAAGAATGGCGATTGCTTAATTACGAGGGTGCAAGCGACACATCTATTGCACTGCTCAATTGGTGGTTCAAAGAAGACCATATTCAGTACAATCAAGACGGCTCTTCATATAATTTTAGATACTACTTTGCACAGCGTGAAGCACTAGAAACGGTCGTATGGCTTTATGAAGTCGCCAAGGTAAAAGATAAGTACGACCTTATACGATACAACTCTACTGGCGTGCTAAGTGCAGGAATGTTTACAGAAGAATGGCTGAGATTTGTTATTAAAATGGCTACTGGTGCTGGTAAGACAAAAGTAATGAGTTTAGTGCTTGCGTGGGCTTATTTCCATAAAAAATATGAAGAAGACTCACAACTTTCAAAGAACTTCCTACTTATTGCCCCCAATGTGATTGTGTTTGAGCGTATAAAGAATGACTTTGAGGGATTAAAGATATTCCACGATGACCCAGTACTTCCTGACAATGGATATCGTGGTCAAAACTGGCAAGATGACTTTCAGCTCACGCTCCACTTGCAAGACAATCTACGCAACATTTCTGACACAGGCAATATCTTTCTTACTAACATACATCGTGTATTTGAGTCGGATGTTAAAAACGCCAGTGCTGATGACGAAGACTCATCGACCTATTTCTTGGGCGACAAGCCTGTGACTAAAACGAATGACTCAACTGTTGACCTAGGAATGATAGTTAGAGATATTGACGAGTTGATAGTCATAAATGACGAAGCTCATCATATATGGGACGAGAAGTTAGCATGGGCAAAGTCCATTCAAGATATAGATAACCAATTAAAACAAAAAGGCTCAGGCTTATCATTACAGCTTGATGTTACGGCTACGCCTAAGAAGCGAGACGGCTCAATCTTCGTACAGACAATCAGTGACTACCCTCTTGTTGAGGCAATACACCAACAGATTGTTAAAAACCCTGTCGTGCCTGACGCCGCAAGTCGTGGTAAGTTGCATGAAAATCAAAGCTCACTGTTTAGCGAGAAGTACAGAGACTTCATTAATCTAGGTATTGAAGAGTGGCGTAAAACCTATGATGAGCTGAAGCCTATGGGCAAGAAGTCTATCTTGTTCATAATGACGGATGACACTAAGAACTGTGACGAAGTTGCAGAATATATCAGAACTAGCTTTGCTGATTTGAGAGATGGCGTACTAACTATTCATACCAACAAAAGTGGCGATATATCAGAAAGCGTTTCAGGAAAGAACAAAGACGAGCTAGACATACTCCGTAAACAAGCTAACGAAATTGATAGCTGGGAAAGCCCATTCAAAGTAATCATTTCTGTAATGATGTTGAAAGAGGGTTGGGATGTTAAGAATGTAACTACTATCGTCGGGTTAAGGCCGTATGCCGCTGACTCAAAGATATTACCTGAACAGACACTTGGTCGTGGTTTGCGTAGAATGTTCTTTGGTCGTGATGATGTAAAAGAATATGTCAGTGTAGTTGGTACGCCTGCGTTTATGGAGTTTGTTGAGTCAATCAAGGGCGAGGGCGTTATCTTAGAGAAGAAAGCTATGGGCACAGGCTCTAAGCCAATAGCACCTATGGTTGTTGAGGTAGACAGTGAAAATCCACAAAAGGATATTGAAAAGCTAGATATTGAAATCCCAATCATGACACCAAGAATACAGAGAGAGTATAAGAACCTTTCTGACTTAGATGTATCGAAGTTTGGTAACAAAAAAGTTTCAATCAAAACTTTTACAGAGCAGGAAAAACGAGAGATTGTTTTCAAGGATGTTGTTGGAGAAAACGAACATCACACGACTGTACTTAGTGGCGAAATAAATCCTGACTACCAAAGCGTGATTGGCTTCTTTGCACAAGCTATTATGCGAGAGCTACGATTGTTTGGTTGCTACGACATTCTCTTTGGCAAGGTTAGAGAGTTCGTGCACCAGTATATGTTTGACAATGAAGTAGAACTATCTGATTTGAACATGCTCAGAAACTTGTCAGAAGTTGAGTATATTCATCTGATAAAAGACTCGTTCAAAAAAGCAATTAACGAATTGACTGTTCAAGATAGCGGCGATACCGAGATAAAGAACTACATCAAGATAAGTGAGTCACGCCCATTTGTAGTGAATGACAAGGGCTTCGTTGTACCTAAAAAATCAGTCTTCAATAAGATTGTTGGTGATAGTGACTTTGAATTAGTATTCGCTGGGTTTATAGAGGGCTGTGAAGATGTTATTTCGTTTACCAAGAACTTCCAAAACAAAGAAGCTAGTGCGTTGCGAATTGAATATAAGAACACCGAGGGCTTTATAGCCAACTACTACCCTGACTTCTTCGTAAAAACTGATAGCAAAACAGTTTATATAATTGAAACTAAAGGTCGTGAAGAAGACGACGACAAGCTAAAGTTTGAGCGTCTAAAAAAGTGGTGCGATGATGTTAATGACCGTCAAAGCAAAATGGTCTACAAAGCTCTATACATAAAACAAGAAGAGTGGAATAGAGACAGACTAAAGAGCTTTGATGAGGTTGTCCGAGTATTTGGAGATAAATAATGGCTAGCTTCAAGGATGTTGCGTTCAAAGTATTGCATGAAGCTGGTCAGCCACTTCATAGTAAGAAAATAACTGAAATTGCTCAACAGCAAGGGTTGCTAGTTACGGCAGGTAATACTCCATGGGCAACAATGAACGCCCAACTCGTAGTTGATATCAATAAAAATGGTAGCCAATCTCGTTTCGTTAAGACCAACCCTTCCACTTTTTACATAAACGCAGACGCTAACACCAGCAAAACTAGTCCTGAGGAAAAGCAGGAAAAAAAGAAGCAAGCGATTATCTCAAAAGTTTCATCAAAACAAAAAGGCGACATTGCCGAAGCCCGTATCGCTGAGCTTATAACTCTTTACGGAGATACTGAGGTTTCGTGCTTCAAGCCATTATCTGATGACGAAGGTATTGACCTGATTGTAAAGCCCAAGGGTAAGCTGAAGTCATTATTCATACAAATCAAAAGTCGGTTTGGCAATGACCCGTCAGAAATATATACAGCGACAGTTAAAGCAAGCGGAGCCGTTGATAACTATTCTATGGCGTATGTATTCTGTTACTTTGATACGAATGACGGAGATGTTTGGGACTATCTATGGTTTGTTCCTGCACCTGACTTCATTAAGATGTCTAACAAATTGCAAGGTGGCAGTATGCTTGGGTTTGTTGCTGGCAGAAAACAATCCGAGAGCAATAAGTGGGATGAATACCTAATAGAAAAAACCGATTTGTCCGAAGCGATAATTAAACAGCTCGAAAAGATATAGATGAGTGAGCGTCAAATATATCTATCTAAGACAGACTTTCTAAAGTACCAAGTATGCCCGAGTTATCTTTGGCTATGGAAGTATAAACCTGAAGTTGTGCCTGCTGATGAAGAAGAATATATCAAGCGTCGCAAAGAGCAAGGAAACGAGGTCGAGAAGTATGCACGACAACTATTTCCTAACGCCACACTTGTAGAGACAAAAGGTAGCGAAGCAAAGCGTGATACTGAAAAGTTAGTTTCTGACGGCACTAAAACTATATTCCAAGCAACAGTTTTTACTGACAGTGGATTATTTGCCATGGCAGATGTTATTACCTATAACGATGATGATAAATCATGGACACTATTTGAAGTCAAAGGTACTAACTCTGTAAAGAAAGAACACATCTACGACCTTGCATTTCAGAAGTCAGCTTTTGCTGAGGCTGGCTACAATATTGGTAAGACAGGGGTTATATTCCTCAACAAAGAATACAAGCGTAAACCAAACATAGTTGCTTCAGAGTTTTTAACACAAGAAGATACAACCAGTGATGTAGATGAAATATTGCCAACGATTAAAGACCAAATCAAAGACGCACTCACTTCAATTACTGATACATCTGAACCAACATCATGCAGTTGTCGTTTAAGAACAAGGTCTAATCATTGCCCTACTTTCAAACTCCTCAACCCTGATATTCCTGAGTATTCTGTTTTTAATATTACAAACATGCGTGATAAGAAACTCGCTTCCTTAATTGATAACGAAATATTCAATGTAGCTGATGTGCCTGACGATGTGAAACTAAGCGTCCCACAAAAGAACCAAGTAGAAGCTACAAAAACTGGAAATGTCAAAATAGATAAAGCTAGCATTGAGCGTATTCTAGGCGACTTAGTATTTCCGCTATATTTCCTTGATTATGAAACAGTTTCAACAGCAGTTCCACTATATGAGGGTTGTAAACCCTATCAGCAAATACCATTCCAATACTCACTAGATGTATTACGAGAGAATGGCGGTAAGCTAGAACATTATGAGTATCTATCTAGGGATGAGAATAAACTGCCAGCACAAGAGCTATTGGCTGGTCTTAGGGAGATAATGGACGATGACGGCAGTGTGATAGTTTGGCACAAAACATTTGAAATGGGTCGTAACCGAGAAATGGGCGAGACTTACCCTGAATATAGCCAGTTCATGACAAGTGTTAATGATAGGATTTTTGACCTAAAAGACATATTCAGCAAACAGCACTTCATACATCCTGATTTTAGGGGCAGTAACTCCATTAAAGATGTGTTGCCAGTATTAGTGCCTGAACTGTCATACAAAGAGCTTGGTATTCAAAATGGCATGATTGCCCCAATTCGGTGGTATGACGCTGTTACAGGTGCTGTTAGTGACGAAGAAGCACAAGTTATCTTTGACGACCTCATCAAGTATTGCGGACTTGATACTTTGGCAATGGTTAAGATATATGATTACCTAGTAAAGCTATGAATATAACAGATAAAGATGTTGCTGAGTTTCAGACTTTATACAAAGCACGATTCGGTAAAGATATCGACAGGACCGAGGCAAGAGATAAATTATCAAAGCTGGTCCGACAAATGGAAATCGTGTATCAACCGATAACTAAAAAACAAGTTAAAGATTTGAAAGAGAAAGACGCAAAAAAACAGTCCCAAAACGATTAAGCTTATCGCTTATGCTACAATATGAGTAATGCGTTTATCGCAGGGGGACGACTCGTAAGAGCGTCGCAGAAGGACCCGCAAGGGTCTCTTTTGTTTTATAGGAACTTTTTACCGTTGCCCTTTGGTCCAGTTGCACCAGTGTAATATTTCGGTTGAATTGCCTCTATAACAGTCTTTGTAAAGTTATTATCTAGAGTTTCTATTCTCTCATTTGAGTGCAGAATATCAATCTTTGAATTAAGTGCTATTAAGTCTGCGAACTCAAGTCCATGAATGAGATGATATTTTGTTTTCATCTTAATTTCTTTTGAGGTTAATCTTGCCTGTACATCTGTTGCATTTGCGAAGTTCGTACCATTTGCATAAAAATCCGAATACACTTCCTCTATTTTTCTATCTTCCTTTTTGCCACGAGCCTCTGCCATGACATCACCTTTTGCATTGGCATATTTAAGAAACTTGCAGTATCTTTCCAGCATACAAGTCAGGCTGTAATGATAGGGATGTTCAGGCGTTACATATTTATCTTGATGACCGTTCTTATCAATAACAACAGTAATGATTTGATAATCTACATCTTTAAGTAGCGACAATAATTGCTCATCAAATTGTTTTCTTATGTCTGCTTCTTGTAGCTTTGCAAACCCATTCTTAGAAGCCATTATATCTGTAAGATGAAGAGGTGGCCTAAGGTCATGGTCGGTGTAAAAATGTGAACGGAGTTGCTCAACTCTCTTTATCACTTCATTATCGTAAACATCTTTATTTATGATAATGCCGGTCAAGCCAAGATACCGTTCGGTTATGGCTTCATTCCTTTGGTAGCGGTGATGTCCCGACTCATCAATATATAATCTGTAAACTGACATACATCTATAATAACTGAAGTGCGTGAAGTTCTTTGTCTGAATAGTTTTCGAGTTGGTCATCTGTATCAACGACAGACAATATCTTTACACCAAACTCATCTTTACGCTTACGCTCTAAGAACCACATACTAGTTTTAATATCGCCAGCTCTAATAGCGTTACAAACTGTGTGCCTAGCTTGAATAATCATGAATAACTTGGCACGCTCCATTTTGTCCATAAAATAACTATCTTCTTCGAGCTTCTTGTAATAAGCAGAGCGAGAAACACCAGATATAGAGCATGCTTCTTCAACCGTACAGCCGATAGCAAATGCCTGTTCTAATTTATGGACAGCGTCATTGTCAAACACTGTGGGCCGACCTCTAGTTCTTGTAGCAACTTTCATATTCCTATTATAGCTCCTTTGTATCTGTTGATGTATAATAATTAGTAATAGAGTTCAGGCTGTAACCAAGTCAGGCGATAGACTAAACTCTTGCACCAATTCACGCAACGCATAATCGTCAACTAACTCAATAGATTTAGTTAGAAGTATGTCAACTGCGTAGCACCAAATTGATAATGAACAATAAGTTCAAGGGGAGATAGACATGGCTACAGGATATTGCGTTAAATGTAAGGAAAAAGGCGCTGAGTTGACAGCACCAGAGATCGTACAAACTAAAAAAGGTGGCTTCATGGCCAAGGGCAAGCACCAAAAATGCGGAAAAACTGTTTGTGCAATGATGTCAAAAGACAATGCTGAAAAAGAAGTAAAAGACGGCGCAAAAAAAGCTTATTAAGTTTTTAGCAACTAGTCTCGTACTACCAAAAATCCCACCGTTTGGTGGGATTTTTGGTCTGTGTGAACTATCAAATCTTAACCACATCAAAATGAATAGTTGAGAGTTTGTCGTATGGTAAAATGTAGGGAATGAATTTGAAGGATAAAGTAGCTGTTGTTGTTGGCGGTAGCCAAGGTCTTGGGAGGGCTCTTGCAGAGGGCATGATCAAAGAAGGCGCCCATGTAATCATTGCCAGCAAGAACAGGGAATTGTTAGAGGAAACTGCGCTCGAAATTGGTGCGGATGCACACGTTGTGGATGTCCGCAGTGAGCAAGACATTCGAGCAGTAGCTGATTTTGCTATTCAGGAGTTCGGCAAGATCGACATTTGGGTCAACAGCGCAGGTCAGTTCAAGAAATTTCCAATGGTTGATTTACTAGATATGGATCGTGCCCATGAAATGTTCGACGTTAATTTCTTTGGCTCTGTACTAGGTTCTAGAACTGCCTTGCTCAATATGAAAGAATGAATTATCCTTAATATACTTTCCAGCGCAGCGCTCGATGCATCTCGCGCTATCGGTGCCAAGCTCTACGCTTCGAGCAAATGGGCTCTTCGTGGTTATGTTGATGCACTGCGTGGTGAGAACAAAGATAACCCAGTAAAGATTCTTTCTGTATACCCAGGTGGAATAAAAACACACCTCCACGACGAAGCATTACCTGCCGAATTCGATAACTTCATGGAACCTTCCTACGTAGTTGATAAAGTCATAGCCAACCTAAAACTCGAAACTCCCGAACCCGACCTGATCATAAAACGACCAACCGTGTAGAATAGAGAACTCTCCGATTGTATCGGTAGGAGAGTGTCACCAATTTAGCAAAGTCTCCTCGGAGGCTTTTCTAATTTGCTTCGAATTCATGATTTCAAACTCTTTGTCTCATAAAAATATACAGCATTCCGACAACACAAGGTCTCACCTTTTAAGGTGTGATTTGATGTAAAATAGATTCATGCCGTCAAGGAATGTAATCAAAGAATATGCGACAAACCAGTATTATCATGTATATAACCGTGGCGTTGCCAAGCAACCAATATTTCTGGACTCGCATGATAAGGCGCAATACATGAAAATCCTTAAAAGACACCTCGATCCGACAGATACCAGCACTAAAGCTGACGGGTTGTCATACCGTAAGTTTGATCAGGATATTGAATTGCTATGTTATTGTCTGCTAGGCAATCATTTCCATCTACTTTTTTATACAAAAGGCGAAGCAAAGAATTTAGGCGTATTCATGCAGTCGGTTTTAACGGCATACACTATGTACTTTAACAAAAGACATAAGCGTGTCGGAACGTTGTTCCAGGGGGTCTTTAAAGCTTCCCGTATTAGCAATGACAGCTACCTAGCACATATTACTCGCTATATTCACCTGAATCCGCGTACATATAAATCATACTTTTATTCAAGCTTGGCTTATTATATTAATCAAAAAACATCATTATGGATAAACAGTGAACGTATTCTTGCCATGTTTGAAGGCCAGAACTACATGGAATTCCTAGAAGACTACGAAGAGCACAAGAATATGCTAGACCAGCTAAAGTACGAACTTGCAGATTCCTAAAATGCACAAAATTACACCTTAAAAGGTGAGACCTTATACCTGACTCCTTATACCTGAACTTATACCTGAATAAATTTAACCATGAGAATGATTGCAATTGTAACCGACTGGATGATTCTTTTGTTATGATAAGTGTATGAATAATAACGATACCGAAATAGAAAAAGTTATACGGCAATACATAAGCCCACTGTTGCATTTATCACTCGCCACAGTACAAAATAATACACCCTGGGTTTGTGAGCTGCATTTTGCTTATGACGACGACCTTAACCTATATTTTCGTTCGCGCAAATCCAGAAGACACAGCCAAGAGCTAGTTAGCAATCCAAATGTTGCCGGAAATATCATGAAAGAACATGGTCCAAACGACGATGCAACTGGTGTCTATTTTGAAGGCACAGCCAAACTGCTAGAGCCAGGCGACGAGCAAAACGTGGCATTTCAGTGTATTAAAGATAGACTGCAAGCAAATGACAGCATATTAGAAGAAGCCCAGGGCGAAGACGGCCACCAATTCTACAAAATTACTGTTTCCAACTGGTATTTTTTTGGCCTCATTGGCGAAACATACGATAAACACAAACTGGATAAAGAATGAGTAAAAATCAACGTGGTTTTCATATAATAGAAATACTGATCGCAGTTGTTGTTATAGGGTTACTAGGTTTTGTAGTTTGGCGATTTGTACTGAGTAGTAATAAAGATTCTCAGAACGACAACTCTGCCAGCAAAGCATCGTCAGTAACATGGGCGTGGGATGGAAATAGTTGGCAAGCACAAGGTGGCACAGCGCCCACATGCGACCCTAAACCAGAGTTCAAAATGCCAGCCGATACAGATAAGGTTACTAGTGTTCTCTACCCCGGTCAGCAACGTAGCACCGGCTACAAAACACACGGTGGCTTTTTGTTCGCTAACTCTAAAAATGAGGATATTGATGTGACTATACCGATAGACTCTGCTTTGATAAAAGCTAGTCGCTATATTGAGAAAGGTGACGTGCAATACTTTATGGTCTTTACTCTACCTTGTGGCTACGCCTATCGCTTTGACCACTTGCGCACGCTCACACCAAAGTTTCAAGCAATAATGGATAAACTACCCGAACCAAAGGTTGATGACTCTAGAACTACGCCAATAGAGCCTGCAATTGCAGTAAAAGCCGGCGAAAAGGTTGCCACGGGAGTTGGCTTCAAAAAAGAATTACAAAATACTAGTATGGACCTTGGTATCTATGACCTACGTCAGCCTAACGTTGCCTCTAAAAACTCGGCTTACGCCAGTAAGCATGCGGATGAAAAGGAGTTTGCTTTTTACGGAGTGTGTTTCTTGGATTATTTTGACAGCGACACCGCGTCCAAGCTAAATGCGTTGCCAGCAGCAGATCAAGCGGCTGGCAAAACCAGCGACTATTGTGGTTGGTTTTAAATAGCTGCACAGAGTATGTGACAACTGTTTAGATTTAGTGTAAAATCGTATCTAGCTAACAAGCTTGCGGCTCTTTAGCTCAGTTGGTAGAGCAGAGGCTTGAAGAGCCTTGTGTCCTCGGTTCGAGTCCGAGAGGAGCCACCAAGAAAGTACCTGATGTCATGATCGGGTCTTTTCTTTTGTTGAGACAAGGCTCTTCAAGCTGGCTTTCAGAGCGAATAATTATTACAGTTACCTTCTAGGTGGTGGTTTAGCCAGGGCAAGTGGTGGGTGTGTTGAAAAGTGAAGAGCGCAAATCTGACGTCTTAGATGCATCTTGTCTTTATCATTTTTCACGATATCGTCAGCCCTTTCTCGGCGTTCACCCCTGGGTATTTGGATTTTTATAATCTCATCAATATTACCGCCTGGGTCTCTTTCCAGGGCTCTTTGTCTTTGTATGTCGACTGGCACATCAACAACCAAAACCCTGTCAACCCTAGCCTCACCACCCGTTTCCAATAGCAAAGGCGAATCTAACACGGCATAGTACCCCAAGTCGCGCAGTGCCAGCTGTCTGTCTATTTCTTTGCCAATCTCTGGATGAGTAATAGCATTGAGCTCTGCTCTGTCTGCTGGCTTTGCCTTCATTACGTGATTACGCAACTTTTTGCGATCTATGTTGCCGTCTTCGTCTATAAATTGTGGCCATTGTTCGGCAATTTGTTCGTAAGCCGCCTGCCCCCGAGTCATCACCAGACGTGATATACAGTCCGCATCAACAACTTGCACGCCCAAACGTACGAATTCATCTGCTACGGTACTCTTACCAGCACCTATACCACCAGTCATACCGACAACGAGCCTATTGGGATTAGTAGTTAAGCGAGCCATAATTGGTATATTATATCAGATTTCTGAATATTGTCTACTATACTATCTGTAACGAATTAGTTGAACCTGACACTGCAATAGTTGCTGACCAGCATCATACCACCCAGTTATTGTATTACTAGGGCACTTGTTTTCGGTGCTTTTTAAGATAGCTATCAAGTGTATATTAGCCCCTTCTGCGGCTGGCCTAAAGGACGCAAAAGGGCCTACGTGATCGCCAACGGACACCCTGGTCCCCTTTGGAAGATTGGCTACTACTGTTTTAAGCTCGTTCATCAAGGCAGCATTGTCCGATTCGTTATAGGTCAGCTCGCCTGGCGTATTTTGATATTCTCTGCACTTGCCACCAGGAAAGC
>ERZ1292623.2154-Hain-H51-01um-R1-2154-length-18054-cov-8_pt1 | contig 18054 bp, 15 predicted proteins | sample MGYA00564398_ERZ1292623 | MGnify/ENA primary metagenome ERZ1292623 (study PRJEB36523, sample SAMEA6512633) | groundwater metagenome | collected 2019-01-07 | study: AquaDiva: Metagenomics assemblies of 32 groundwater samples | reverse complement strand
TCGCTCTTTAAAATAATATGCGTAATGACATATAAAAATATGCTAAAAATAATGGTGCCGCCAAGTATCAATATCTTATCCATTATATAACCCTTGGTCTGCCAGATTCCCATGCCGGCAACATACCATGCAACGGCTGCTATTATCAATGATGCTGCAATAGTCCTTGCCAGGGATTTGATTATCCTTTTTCCTTCAATGCTGCCAAGCCTTTTTCTCAAAAGATAGAGTAGTAAGGAAAAGTTTACAATTGATGCGACTGATGTTGCCAATGCAAGCCCTTTGTGTTTCATGGGAAACATCAAAATGATATTTAAAGCAATATTCACACCCACTGCAATTGCCCCTATCTTTACAGGGATTTTTGTATCATTTAAAGAATAAAAGGCAGAGACAACAATCCTTACGCCAGCAAATGCCCAGAGGCCCACAGAGAAATATATCAGTGCATCTGCTGTGCCAATGGTTGCAATGTAATCAAATTTACCATGCTGGAAAATAAGGCTAATAATGGGGATACGAAGAAGGATTAATCCAAACATTGATGGAATTGTTATAAATAAGATGAGCCTTAGACCAAATGATAAAGTCTCTCTGAGCCCTTCATAGTTATGCCTTGCTGCCTGCTCTGCCATTGACGGAAGTATTGCAGTGGATAAGGCAATTGCAAAAACACCCATTGGAAAATTTACAAGCTCCCTGCTGTATGCAAGATAAGAGATGCTGCCATCTGCTAAAAAAGACGCAAGTATGGTTGTAATAAAAAGATTCACCTGTGCAACAGACTGGCCAAGCATTGCTGGAATGAGAAGATTCTTGATGCGGACAACCCCTTCATCTGAAGGGGCGAGCCTTAGCCCAAACATCATATCTTTATTTCTAAGACTCGGAATCTGGAACAAAAGCTGAAACAGTCCGCCGAGCAGAATGCCGATAGAAATAGCTATTGCAGGCTCTTTAAAAAACGGCGAGACAAAAACCGCGGATGATATTATCATGATATTAAACATTACAGGAGAAAGCGCAGATGCGCCAAATGATCTTAGGGAATTTAAAATCCCCATTGCAAGGGCAGACAGGCCGATAAAAAGGAGAAAGGGGAACATAATTCTGGTTAATAGAACGGTATATGAAAATTTTTCCGGAGTATCGTAAAAGCCCGGGGCAATAATCCTGACTATAAATGGCGCTATAATAATTCCAATGGTGCAGACGAATACCAGCATAATCAGCAATAATGTAAATACTGCCTTTACAAGCTTTTTTGCATCTGCCCTTGTCCTGTTTGTCAGGTAATCTGTAAATACAGGGATGAATGCAGCAGACATTGAGCCCTCTGCAAAGAGGTCTCTTAAGAGATTCGGTATGCGGTATGCGGCAAAAAAGGCGTCTGACATCCTTCCAGCGCCAAGATAGTGCGTATATATCATCTCCCTCACTAAGCCGAGTATGCGGCTTGCTAATGTGGCAAGGCTTATGATGCCTGCTGCCTTTGTAATCTTCTTGTTTTCGCTCATTGGGCTTTTTCCCTTGACAATAATGCCGATTCTATGCTAAAAAAACACCTCAATATTAATTAAACTATATCTCGGAGGTAAAATTGGCAACACATAAATCAGCAGCTAAAAGGACCCGTCAGGCCCTTGTGCACAGAGAAAGAAACAGGACAGCAATCTCTGCACTAAAGACTATTACCAAAAAAGTACTAACAGCTATAGAAAACAGCAACCTTGAAGATGCAAAAAAAACTTTGCGATTAGCAGCCTCTACATTTGCCAAGGCAGCAGAAAAGGGCATTATACACAAAAATAATGCAGCAAGAAACATCTCGCGATTAACCCTAAAGGTAAATAACCTTGTTAAAGGCCTCGGCGCCCCGTCAACAGAAGAAGGCGCAAAGAAGGCAGTCAAGGCAAAGACGCCAAAAAAGGCCGCTGCTAAAAAACCAAAGACAAAGGCAGCTTCAAAGAAGAAATCATAAAGTTCGGATTGCAGGGGCAGCTCTACTGGCTGCCCTTTCATAGCAAGGGCAGATGCAAAAGCCGCCTCTGCGCTATCTCTATACCAAAATCCAGCAATAGAAAAGTTTATCATACAGCTTATCATGCCAATCCTTTAACACTGCTGCAGAGCTTAAAAATCAAGTCATTTAAGATCATCTCCGGAGAATAAACTCCGCCTTTAAGTTCAGAGTCCGCATAAAAAAAGAGCTTGTGTTTTTTTAGAATTTCGTCAAGGGTAAAATTTCTAAGCTGTTCTCTGAACGCATTAAATATATTTCCAAATAACCCGATCTTTTTTGAAACCTCCGGCGCAGAAAGGCCGTCTCTCTGATACTCTATTGCCCTTACCATAAGCCTGAACTGCCTTGCGATCATTGCAAGTATCATAAGAGGCGGCTCGCCGTCATTCAGCATCTTCTTCAATATCAGAAGCGCCTTTTCAAGCCTCTTTTCACCAATTGCATTTATAAGATTAAATATAGAATATATTCTGCTTTTGCCCACGAGGAGCTCAACATCATCTGTGCCTATCTTCTTTTTCGACTCACAGTAGGAAGAAATCTTTTTCAACTCATTATCTATGGTACCAAGCTCATTGCCTGCAACCTCATAAAATATATTAAGCGCATCCTCTGTAAACTCAAGGCCGTAAGACTTTGCCCTGAATCTTATCCATGATTTGATCTGATTTTCATAAAGCGGCCCGCAGGCTATTATCATAGAATCATTCTGGAGCGCCTTAAAAAACTTTGTCCTCTGGTCTATTTTTTTTGCTGTAATAATCAGGCAAGTTGAAGAAGAAGGGTTTTTAAGGTAATCTGCGAGCCTATCAAGGCTTGATGCAGGATATTGGTCAATATCCCTTAACACGACAACCCTTTTTTTAGCCATTAGCGGAAGGGTGCATACAGCATTTAACGCCTCATCAATGCTGTTTTCCTTTGCATAAAAGAGATTATAATTAAAATCCTTCATCCCGTCCGGCAGCGCCTTATCAACTATCTTGTCAACTGCCTCTGAAATCAGAAGCCCCTCTTCACCCACAAGCGCATAAACAGGAAAGGAGATGTCCCCCTTTTTTAATTCCTCTATTAAATCCTGATACTGTACCATAATCACCTAAATTTCCACGGCAAAGTCATTATTAGAATCCCTCAAATACCCGAGCAACCAAATCCGAAGCAAATCTTTTAGATGCCTCTTCTATTGCCTTCTCCTTTGCAGTCCTTGTTGCAGAGATGTCGCTTGAAACCTTATAGTCTGCTGACTGAGTAAGCGCAGGCTCCTTCCAGATAATCTTATTCTCCTTTACATCCTCTAAAACCAATTCACACTGTATTACCACCCTGTATTCAAGGACATTATCGCCTCTGTCAAAGGATAACGGCGCAAGACTAAAGGCATATATCCTGCCCTTAAGCACTGCATCTGCCTTTGAACTGTCAACAACCTTTAATCTTCCATCTCCAATAAACTCCTGAATCACCTTGTTTGTAATAACGCTTTCAATCAGAGGCTCCTGCGTTGAATTAACAAATATTGGAATTGCAACTGCCTTTATATGTAAAGGGAGTTCATTCGCCCTTCCTGAAAAGCGGTAGCCGCAGGAAGAAATAATTAGAAAGAGAATAGCCCAAAACACAATTATTATTTTATCTGACCTTTTATTCATATTACACCACAATATTCACCAGCTTGTTCTGAACCACAATTATCTTTTTTATATCTTTCCCGGAAATCCATTCCTTAGTCTTCGTGTCAGCAAGCGCAGTCTTTTTGATATCCTCCTCTGATGTGTTAGCAGGAAGGTTAACCCTTCCCCTTACCTTTCCATTTATCTGAATCACAATCAGCATTTCCTCTGCCTTTATTGCATCCTCATTATATTGCGGCCATGCAATATTAATAACAGAGCCTTTATTCCCAAGCATTAACCAGAGCTCATCGCATATATGAGGTGCAAAGGGGGAAAGGAGGATAATTAATGCCTCAACGGCATTTTTTATAACAGTGGACTGATTAGCCTTCTTTTCCCCCTCACCCTTACCCTCTCCCGCAAGGGGAGAGGGGATTTTAATGTCTCCGCTCCCTGATATTTCATTAACCAGCTCCATCATAGCTGCAATGGCAGTATTAAAATGAAAGTCCCTTTCTATATCCTCTGCAACCTTTTTTATGGTTTGATGGGTTTTTCTGTAAAGCGCCTTTTCATTGTCATTTAACATGGCAATTTCTATCTCAGACTTTGCGCCTTTAATCTCATCGCTATATTTTACCACAAGATTCCACACCCTGTTTAAAAATCTCCATGCGCCGTCAACGCCCTGATCGCTCCACTCCAGATCCTTTTCAGGCGGCGCTGCAAAGAGTGAAAAGAGCCTTACAGTATCTGCGCCGTAGGCGTCTATCAATTTATCAGGGTCAATAACATTCTTTTTTGACTTGGACATCTTTTCAACACGTCCTCTTTCAACCGCTTTTCCGCAGAGCCTGCATTTGTCATCCTTAACATCCTCTAAAAAAAGCCAGCCGTGTTCAGGGCATCTTAATGTCTCCTTGCAGACCATGCCCTGTGTAAGGAGGTTTGTAAAGGGCTCGTCTATCTTTGTCAAGCCGAGGTCTCTCACAACCTTTGTAAAGAACCTTGAATATAATAGATGTAGGACAGCGTGTTCAATTCCGCCGATATACTGGTCAACAGGCATCCAGTATCCTGCCTTTTCTGAGTCAAAGGGCCTGTTATCTTCCTTTGGTGATGTGTAGCGGAGAAAATACCATGATGAGTCAACAAATGTATCCATTGTGTCTGTCTCTCTCCTTGCGTCTCCTTTACACTTTGGACATTTTACATTTACAAACCCCTTTGCATCCAAAAGCGGCGAGCCGCCCTTTCCAGTAAATGCAACATCCTTTGGGAGCTTTACAGGCAGCTCTTTTTCAGGCACAGGCACTATGCCGCATTGGTTGCAGTAGAGCATAGGTATCGGCGTCCCCCAGTATCTTTGCCTTGATATGCCCCAGTCCCGCAAGCGGTAATTTATACATCTTTTTCCAATGCCATTCTTTTCAAGATAATCCGCGATCTTCTCCTTAGCATCTGATGAAGAGAGATTGTTAAATTCACCTGAATTCACAAGAAAGCCGTTATCAACATACGCATCCGTCATCGCATCAACGGAGAGCGCTCTTTCAGGATTCTGTATCACAAGCTGTATCGGCAGGCTGTATTTTTTTGCAAATGCAAAATCCCTTGTATCATGGCAAGGCACTGCCATAACTGCGCCTGTTCCATATTCCATCAGCACAAAATTTCCAATCCATATAGGTATCTCTTTTTTTGTAAATGGGTTAATTGCATAGGCGCCTGTAAATATCCCCTCTTTCTCTGTCCCTTCCCCTGTCCTTGTAAGCTTGTCCTCCTGCATCACCTTCTCAACAAACTTCATTACATCCTTCTCTGTGTTTCTGCCCTTAACCAGAACCTTAACCATTGGATGCTCTGCTGCAATGCTCATAAAGGTTGCGCCAAAAATAGTATCCTGCCTTGTTGTAAAGACTCTAATCTTCTCATTTGTGCCAACAACAGGAAAATCTATCTCAGCGCCAGTGCTTTTGCCAATCCAGTTTCTCTGCATCATAAGCACATTCTCAGGCCAGCCGGGAAGCTTGTCTGTATATGAAAGAAGCTCCTCAGCATAATCAGTAATTTTAAAAAACCACTGCTCAAGCTCCTTCTGCTTTACAATAGAGTCGCACCTCCAGCACTTTCCATCCTCTACCTGCTCATTAGCAAGGACTGTCTCGCATGAAGGGCACCAGTTTACAAAGGATTTCTTTTTATATGCAATGCCCTTTTCATACATCTTTAAAAAGAGCCACTGGTTCCATTTGTAATAATCCTCATCGCAGGTTGCTATCTCCCTGTTCCAGTCGTAACTCAGACCCAGCTTTTTTATCTGCGCCTTCATGCTTGCAATATTTTCATATGTCCATTTTGCAGGAGGTATCCCCTTTTCAATAGCAGCATTCTCCGCAGGCATTCCAAAGGCATCCCATCCCATTGGATGGATGACAGAATAGCCGTTCATTATCTTATAGCGAGCTATAACATCGCCTATAACATAATTACGCACATGCCCCATGTGTATCCTGCCAGACGGATATGGAAACATCTCAAGGCAGTAGTATTTCTTTTTCTTCGGGTCTTCCTTTGAAACAAAAAGCCCTTCCCAATTCCTCTGCCACTTTTGCTCTATGTCTTTTGGAGTGTATTTCATGTCCATAAGTTTTGTAAAATTACCATAACAAGGACTTTTTCGCAAGGGCTTTCTATTTGACCAACATTGCGCACTTCTCTGCCATCTTCTTGACAATTAATTGCTATTCCTATATTGTAAGATTATGAAAATAGCAGCTCTTCATGGAAGCCCGAGGGAAGAAGGAAACATAGATATTCTGCTGAAAGCGGCATTAAAGCCAATAGAAGAAGCAGGGCACGATATTCAATTATTTAAGCTCAATAATGCAGACATACAGCCGTGTCAGGACTGCGGCGGCTGTGACGAGACAGGCATCTGCATCATAAATGATGATATGGATAAAATATATGATGCGATAAGAGAGGCTGACAGGGTTATTCTGGCGTCGCCTATATTTTTCTTTGGCCTGAGCGCACAGGCAAAGTCAATGATTGACAGGTGCCAGTCATTTTGGTGCGAAAAATATCTGCTAAAAAAACCGATTCCTGAAGGTCAATATAAAAGAAAAGGCCTATTGCTGCTTGTTGGAGGAATGAAGAAGGAGATAGGCATTCAATGCGCTGAAGCAGCAGCTAAAGCTTTTTTCAGGTCAATAAGCATTCCATTACATGAGACGCTGAGCTTTACTGGAGTTGATAAAAAGGGCGCAATCCTTCAACATCCCACTGCTTTAAAGGACGCATATGAAGCAGGCAAAAGGCTTGCAGCAATCGTCTGAAAGGTTTTGCATTTGAATTTGCACTCCCACCAAATAGTGGACACACCGAAAGAATCGGTTTACAATATAACAATATAACCTTATGCAAGCGCTGATTTCCGTGACATGCTTAACAGCTATGGCAGCCTAACTTAACTCTGTGTCAGTGAAAGCCTGGAAAGATCAGTCTTCCTGTATCCTCAACAATCGCCACCTCTGTATTAAACCCCGCCGAGATTTTTTCAAGATGATTAATCACCCTCTTTGCCTCATCTCCCTTTAATACCTTTGGCTGGAAAAGGACATCAATATTGAAAACAGAGATAGGGATGATTTTTGCCTCGCTTATGCCGGCTTTATTAAATTTTATAGAAAGCATTATCCCGTCCTTTACATTCTTGCTGTAAGAGCCAAAGGCAAAATTGCCAATGCTGTATGCAATCAAGCCGTTTTTATACAGCTCTATCCCCTGCAATACATGCGGGTGATGGCCTAATACAATAGATGCGCCCCAGTCAATTGCATTATGTCCCATATTAATCTGATACTCCTTTGGCTCTGTCATAAGCTCTGCGCCCCAATGAAAGGAGACAATAACAACATCATTTTTTTGTTTTGCCTTCTTGATATCCTTTTCTATAAATTCAGGAACGCCGGGGGCAGAGCCCGGCTTATCTTGCTCTGCATAAAAGTGTAATGGAAAAGTAAAGGCATAGGCAAGAAAGGCGATCTTTATGCCATTAATTTCAAACAGGGCAGGCCTTCTTGATGCAGACAAATCCTTTCCAGAGCCAATACCTTGAATATTATTTTTCTCCAAATGCTCAATTGTTTCAAATAAGGCATCAGCCCCAAAATCCATTATGTGATTATTGGCAAGGGAGACAACATCAAAGCCTGCATTAGCAAGCCCTTCCGCTGCCTTTGGCTCTGTTTTAAAGGTAAATTCTTTTCCCTCTTCTTTTACGCCTTTTTTTGAAATTGGTCCTTCAAGATTGCAGAAGGCAATGTCCGCTTCCTTTAATATCTCCTTTACTGCATCAAAGGGATAGTCAAAGCCAAACTGGTCAGTGAACTCCTTTACATGCCCGCCGATCATTACATCACCAACAGCAATTAAGGAGACCTCAAATCCCCCCTCGCCCCCCTTTTTTAAAGGGGGGATGGGGGGATTATTTTCATCAGCCGAATAGAGGGTATCTGCAGAGAGGAAAAAAAGGATTAATAAAAAAAGGAGGGCTTTGATATTATTCATTTCTTTTATATGCGCCGCTCTTGCCGCCGCTCTTTTCTATCAGTCTTATATCAGTAACAGTCATATCCTTATCAACTGCCTTGCACATATCGTAAACCGTTAAACCTGCTACAGCAACTGCTGTCAATGCCTCCATCTCTACGCCTGTCTTTCCAGTAATCTTTACTGTGGCCTGAATATCTATGCACGATTTCTTATTATCAGGCACAAGAGAGAGCTCAACAGATGTGATGTTTAATGGGTGGCACATTGGAATCAGCTCGCTCGTTTTTTTTGCAGCCATTATGCCGGCAACCTGCGCAACAGAGAGCACATCGCCTTTTGCAATCTTTTTATCCTGTATGAGCTGGAATGTCTCTGGCCTCATATACACCCTGCATCCTGCGAGAGCCCTTCTTTCAGTCTCAGGCTTGGCGCCTACATCAACCATTCTCGGTTTTCCCTTTTCATCAAAATGCGTAAGGCCAGACATTTATCCCCCTATCTTTGACATGGATTTTAACAAGGCCTCTGAAGGCAGTTCATTTATATAATGCTTTTCAGGTTTAATCCCAATGGCTGAGAGAAAGAGGCTGCGCAATTCATCATCACTGCACCCTTCACGAAGCGATTTCTTCAAGTCAATCTCCAGAGAAGAAAAGAGACACGGACGCAGCTTCCCATCAGATGTAAGCCGAAGCCTATTGCATCCAGCACAGAAGTGGTCGCTTATGGCGCTTATAAAGCCCACCACCCCTTTTGCTTTGCCAATCCTGAAATTTTTTGCAGGACCTGAGCCCCATTCATTTTTAATCGGCTTGAGCTCGCCGAGTTCAGAAATAATATCTTTAATCTCCTGCACAGAGATGCACTTATCCCTGCTCCATATCTCCTTTGCGCCTGTTGGCATGAATTCAATGAATCGGATATGATGCGGCTTATCAAATGTAAGCGCAGCAAACTCCTTTATCTCATCATCATTAAAACCCCTGATTGGCACCATGTTTATCTTTATTGGTGAAAAGCCCAGCTCCTCAGAAATCTTTATTCCTTCCCATACATCAGAAAGATGATTCCCCCTTGTTATCTCCTCATATTTTTTTGTATCCATGGAGTCAAGGCTGATATTCAGCCTCTGAAGCCCTGCATCTTTTAACTCTCTTGCAAATCGCTTTAAAAGCACGCCGTTTGTTGTAAGGCTTATCTCCTCAATCCCTTTAATATCTGAAATGGATTTAATCAATGAAGGCAGGCCCTTTCTTACCAAAGGTTCGCCGCCTGTAATCCTGACCTTTTTTATTCCGAGTTGGGTTGCAATGGAGAGGATGCGTATGATCTCCTCATAAGTCAATATCTCTGAATGTATTATCTCCCGCACCCCTTCTGACGGCATGCAGTAGATGCAGCGGAGATTGCACCTGTCTGTAACAGATATGCGGATATAGTCTATCTTTCTATTGTATGTATCAATAAGCCCCTTCAAAACAGCCTCCTAACTAATATTATGATAATCCAGTTAATAATACCAGTCAAGGAAGAAATGCGCTGATAACAGAGGGCAATAGCATAATAATTGCTTTTTATATAAGAAAGGATATAATATTGCCTTATGTCAGAATACAAACAGAGCATAAAAGAATGGCCTGAGGATGACAGGCCAAGAGAAAAACTTATTAAAAAAGGCTCATCTGTTTTGTCTGATTCCGAGCTTCTCGGCATACTCATTGCTAACGGAACAAGGGACAAAAGCGCTGTTGATTTAGGGAGGGAACTTCTTAAGAAATACAATAGCTTGCACAATCTTTCTTCAAGGCTTATCTCGGAGCTTTCTTATATAAAAGGGATTGGCCCATCAAAGGCTGCAACTATTGCAGCAGCCTTTGAGATTGCAAGGAGGGTTCAAAGAAAACAAGATTCTATAACAATAACGTTCAAATCACCAAAGGATGTTGCAGATTATTATATCCCGCAAATGAGGGATCTGAAAAAAGAGGTTTTTAAGGTGGCGCTCATGAACGGCGCAAACAGGCTTATCAGGGACATAACCGTGTCAGAGGGAATACTAAATGCAAGCCTTGTCCACCCAAGGGAGGTCTTCAGAGAGGCAGTGCTTGAACCAACATCAGGCATAATCCTCATTCACAACCACCCAAGCGGAGAGAGCAAGCCCAGCGAAGAGGATATCAAGATCACAAAACAACTTGCAGAAGCAGGTAAAATCTTTGGCATAAGAATATTAGATCATGTTATAATTGCCAAAGACAGTTTCAAGAGCCTTGCTGATGAGGGGATGCTGTAAGATTGACTCAAGCAAAAGGTGCTGTTATTTAACCAGCCCCTTTGGTTAACTTGCCGCCAAATCTGGTCTGCCTTCTTTTCTTGCCCTTTTCATTGGTGAAACTGTTTATCCATTGACCTTTTCCGCCTTACGGCAGACCAAAAAATCTTCGGGTTTACAAACCTTGATTTTTGTGTTATAGTTTTACTGCATATAAAAAGAAAAAACTATGCCGATTATTAGCAGATTCTTTGGGATAATAGTTTTTATGTTCTGGCGTGAACATGCTCCGGCGCACTTTCATGCAAAATACGGCGATTACGAAATTACAATTGAAATAGAAACTGGCAAGGTAAACGGCAATATGTCAAACCGTGCTTTAAAAATGATTCAGGAGTGGAGGAAATTACACAAAACCGAATTGCTGGAAGATTGGAAACTGGCGGAACAGAAAAAGGCCTTATTTCCTATTAAACCATTGGAGTAAACTTATGATTCTACATGTCAAAGAGGCAAAATATGTACACGATTATGTAATATGGGTCCGTTTTAACGACGATATTGAAGGCGAGGTTGATTTAGAAAATGAATTAGAAGGAGAAATTTTTGGTTCTCTCAAAGACAAGAAAAAATTTCAATCTTTTAAAGTTGACCCCATACTGCAAACCATCGTTTGGGAGAATGGTGCGGACATTGCTCCGGAATTCTTACATGAAAATCTAAAAATTCCTGCCTAACACTGCAATTTAGCCGACTGCTCACAGCGGCGGCTGATTTTGTCCGGTGACTTTCTGGAGTATCACTAAACCGTTATGATAATTATATCGTCCGACACTAAACCCTCAATTCTTTCTTCTTTACCCCTCTTGATGAGGCAATAAAGCTGATTGAGTATAAGGATGAAAAGGAGTTTTTGAAAAAAACAAAAAGGATAATTGCAGCGTAAATATATATGGAGGTTTTAAAAATACATGCTTAAGGTCAGCGGTTTAGAAAAATCATACAGCGGTCAGGAGATTTTTGACAATGTGAGTTTCGTAATAAATCCCGGCGAACGGATTGGATTGGTCGGCAGAAACGGCCACGGCAAAACAACCCTGTTCAGGATGATACTCGGTGAGGAGCAGCCTGACGCCGGCACTATCAGCGTTCCCAATCATTACACCATCGGGCATCTCTCTCAGCACATCCATTTTACTGAGGATACTGTTTTAAAAGAAGGGTGCCTCAGCCTTCCGGTTTCAGAAGACGGTATTGACGAAAGCTATAAGGTCGAGGCTATTCTTATGGGTCTCGGATTTTCTGTGGATGATTTTAACCGGCACCCGAATGAATTCTCAGGCGGTTATCAGGTTCGTCTGAATCTTGCCAAGGTGCTGGTTTCAGAGCCTAACCTGCTCCTTCTTGACGAGCCGACAAACTATCTGGACATTGTATCAGTGCGATGGCTGACACGGTTTCTGCGCAATTGGAAAGACGAGCTGATTATAATCACACATGACCGTGAGTTTATGGACAGCGTAACGACCCACACCATGGGCATACACCGCTGCAAGATGCGAAAAATAGCCGGTCCGACCCAAAAACTTTATCAGCAGATATTTCAGGAAGAAGAGCTGCATGAAAAGACGCGGACAAATGAGGAGAAGAAATATAAAGAGGTTGAGCAGTTTATAAATCGTTTCAGGGCAAAGGCATCCAAGGCAAAGGCTGTTCAGTCCCGGATTAAGGCGCTTGAAAAAAAGGGAAAGTTAGAAGAGCTGGCAGAGATAAGAACCCTTGATTTTGAATTTAAGTCAGCGCCTTTCCCTGGCAAATGGCTGATGAATGTGGAAAATCTATCATTTTCCTATAAACAGGATAGCCTGCCGCTAATTGACGGCTTAAGCCTGTCTGTTGGAAAAAAAGACAGGATTGCTGTTATTGGAAAAAATGGAAAGGGTAAAACAACCCTTTTAAATATGTTATCAGGCGAGCTGCAGCCGCAGACCGGGATAGTTAATCATCACCCAAACTTAAAGATTGCCTACTTTGGCCAGACTAATATAAGCCGTCTCAATCCTCAAAAGAGCGTTGAGCAGGAAATAATTGACACACATCCTGATTGCAGCCGGGGCTTTGCCCGCAGGATCTGCGGCATTATGATGTTTAGCGGCGATAGGGCGCTGAAAAAAGTAGAAGTGCTTTCAGGCGGGGAAAAAAGCAGGGTTCTTCTTGGCAAGCTGCTTGTCAGTCCGGCAAATCTCCTTTTATTGGACGAGCCCACCAACCATTTAGACATGGATTCTATAGATTCCCTTGTTGAGGCTATTGAGGCATTTGAAGGGGCTGTAATTATTGTTACTCACAGCGAGCTGATACTAAGCGCTATAGCCACAAGGCTGATTGTATTTGACAACGGCAAGACAGCCATGTTTGAAGGAACCTATCAGGAATTTTTAGATCGTGTAGGATGGGAAAGCGAGAGAGAAACCGAGGATAGCAGCAGCCAGAGCAATGGCAGTCAAAACAGGAATCTTAATAAAAAGGAGCTGCGGCAGCTCAGGGCTCAAATAGCTGAAAGCCGTTCAAGGATACTGCTGCCTCTGCAAAAAAGGATTGCTGATTCGGAAAAAACCATAATGCTTTTGGAAAAAGATGTAGAGAAGGAGAGCCAGGCCCTTGTGGAGGCCTCTGAAAAAGGCGACGGCGAGGCCATATCAAGGCGGTCAATTGTTATTCATAAATTAAATATTAGGATTGAAACCCTTTTTAAAGAGCTGGAAGTATTGACTGCTGAGCATGATGCAAAGGCAAAAGAATTAGAGGAGAACATGTCTATAATTACCGCCAATGGAGATAAAGCAAAAAGGTTAAATCCAATGGCAGTTGGCAATTGATGCAGATTGCAGAGGACAACTTTGAACAGCTTATAAACAGCGCTCAAGGTTTGTCAATAATAGACCTCAGGGAAGCAGCCTTTATTGACCCTTATGGAATGGTTGGCATCCTTGAGATTGGCGAGCTTTTAAAAACAGAGGGCATTAAGAAGAACCTTTTTCTTCCTGAATCAGAAGAGGTCATAAAATACCTTGAGCGCATGGACTTTTTTAAATTTGCTGAGAAATACTTTAGCCTTGACCCAGCGAAACAGCAGATTTCAGAAAAATATAAGAGGAGCTCTTATTCCGATGTCCTGCTTGAAATCACGCCAATAGAAAAGTCAGATGACATCCATTATATAGTCGGCAAGGTTAAAAAACGCGCCAATGCAATCTTAAAAAAACATCTTCACTATGATGAAAGGGCAATAAACGGATTTATTGTGGCGCTTTCAGAGGTCTGCCAGAACATCATTGAGCACAGTGAAAATAAGGGGTTTGTAGGGATACAGAAATATCACTTTCAGAATCTGAATAAGAATATTGTAAAGATCGCTGTCATGGACATTGGCATTGGATTTAAAAAATCCTTATCAGAGAGATTTTCATTAAAAGATGACTCAGAGGCAATAGAAAAAGGGCTTTTGCATGGCGCATCAAGATATGCAGATGAAGGAAGGGGACACGGCCTTGCTGCAGTTCGCAGATTTGTTAATCAATGGAACGGAAAGCTCTCCATCCGCTCTGGAACAGCAAGGCTCTCAATAATACCTGAATGGTCATGGGGAAAAGAAAAAGAGTCTGGCCTTATCCATTTTCCAGGCGCGCAGATAAACATTATGCTGCCGGAGGTATAGCCATGAGGCGTTTGATTATTGTTTTTATGGTAGTGGTATGTATCCTTGCTGTAACCATGCCTGCTATAGGGTTTAATTCAAAAAAGGAAGCGCCTCTTAAACAGGGGGTCTTTCTTGTGGCAAAGCCAGAGCTGATTGACCCCAATTTTCTTCACACAGTAATACTCCTTGTCTCCTATGGAAAGGACGGAGCATTAGGCGTAATAATCAACCGTCCAACTGAAATTACCATTCAGCAGGCAATCCCTGATATCAAAGAGCCTAAGAATGCAGCATCAAACATCTACTTTGGCGGCCCTGTAAACAGAAACAACCTTTTTGCCCTTTTCACATCTGACAAAAAACCTGATAATGCCCAGAATGTCATTGGCAAGATCTATTTCTCCGGCAGCAAGGAAGCAATACTCTCTTTGCTAAAGAGCGAAGATAAAAAAGGTAAGGCACGGATATATGCTGGATATGCTGGCTGGATGCCGGGACAGCTTGAGTTTGAAATCAGGCGCGGCTCATGGAGGATTGTAGAGTCGTCTGAGGAAATGGTCTTCAGCGACTACCCTGAAAACATCTGGCCTTCCATATTTAAAAGGCCAGAGGAGATTATGACATTGAACTTTAATCAGAGAAATTAGGCAATCCTTTAACCCTTTCCAAAAAAATCTTCTTGACAAACAAAATTAATTATGCTTCAATTGATTCAGTTGAAGTATTGGATAAGCGTATCAGCCCTAACAAAGAAAGGAGAAAAGGCTATGTCAACAGCAAAAAAGGAGTTGTTTTCAGAAAGGGTAAGGGCGGGAAGCCGCACATATTTCTTTGATGTAAAAGAGGCTGCCACCGGCGCAAAGTATCTGGTAATTAATGAATCTAAAAAGGTCGGCGAGTCCCACGAGCATAACAGGATAATGATATTTGAAGAGGACATCCCCTCTTTCAGTGAAGGCCTGCAGAAGGTTGCGGGGTTTATACAAAAATAAGGGAGGCTCCTACCGGAAGTGGCTTTTACGTAAAGAGGCTAAAATGACGAGTTCAGAAGATCGAAAAAAGAGTTTATCTGACCTTATCTCAGAATATAAAAAATTCAAGAAAGCAGGAAAGCTTGATCTGTCTTCTGAGGAAACAATTAGAAGTTGGTTAAACAAGTTACTTGAGATATTCGATTGGGATGTCAGAGATACTTCGCAAATTCTTCAAGAAAAGGTTTTGTCAAAAACAGAAAAAGAAAAACTAAAAGAAATAGGCTCTCAGTATATAAAACCTGATTATACATTCAAAATTGCCAAACAGAAAATCTCCTTTTTAGATGCTAAGGATATTACCGTAAACATAAACAGAGATGCAAATGCAGCATTTCAAATCAAGTCTTATGGCTGGTCAGTTTCTGCACCGTGTGCATTCATATCTAACTTTGAGGAGTTCGCAATCTATGATTGCACTTATGTTCCAGTAATAGAGCAACCTTCTGATTTTGGCAGGATATACCTCACAATTGAAGATTATATTAATCAATTTGAAGTTCTCGAACGGCATCTGCTAAAAGAAAACATATACTCCGGTAAACTAAGCGAACTCTATTCTGACACGCTTAGAAATGAAAAAACAGTAAATAAAACGACCCCTGATTTTTCTTTTGCAGAGTTTCTTTCAGAGTTCAGATTAGTTCTTGCAAAAAGCATTTTGGAAAATAATGCCGTTTACATTGATGGCAATACAGAAAATTTAAGCTATATCGTTCAAATAATCATCAATAGGATTTTATTTATAAGAGTTTGTGAAGCCAGAAAAATAGAGGAAGACCGACTACTTCTAAAGTTTAAAAATGATGGTTTTTGGGAAAGCTTTAAAAACTCATCCTACTTTGATTTTTATAATCATTATGATGGCCCACTGTTTGAGCGAATAAATTCAATACACGACATTCGAATACCGGATGAATCTTTTGACCGCTTGCTTAACTATCTTTACTATCCATCTCCGTATAGATTTGATGTAATTCCCACAAAATTACTTAGTGATATTTATGAGATATTTCTTTCTAAAAAACTGCTTCTTCAAAACGGCCAAGTCAGCGATGAATTAAAAAGTGAATACAGTAAAACAAAAGGTGCTGTTAGCACGCCGTTATTTATCGTTCAAGAAATCGTGAAGAGAACTATAAAAAAAGATGATCTTCTTGCGGGAGGGATTGTAAATCTTCTTAGAATTAAAATTCTTGATTTGTCTTGTGGTAGTGGCGTTTTTGCAATTGAGGTATATGATTACATGGAGGAAGTTTTTGTCTCGTTGTTTGTTTTATCAAAACATAAGGACTTTGCAAAATATTTTATTCAAACCGATACTGAAATAATCATAAACCTAGACGGCAAAAAAGCAATTCTTGATAACTGCATATTCGGAGTGGATATAGACCCTGAAGCGGTTGAGGTTACAAAAATGTCATTATCACTAAAGGTGATTGACTCAGTCGATTTTGTTGAATCGTATAACGACATTGGAATTTTTGGAGATAAGATTCTGAATGGGATTGGGAATAACATTAAGTGCGGTAATTCACTGGTATCATCCGATATCTTAAAACTTTATCCTAAGTTAGAAGAGAATGAACAAGAGCTTTTAAAGACCAATATTTTTGATTGGGCTTCTAATCACGGTTTTGAAAGTATTTTTCAGGAAAATGAAGGGTTTGATTTTATAGTGGGTAATCCTCCTTATGTGGAAGTAAAAAATTACAATGTGGATTTGCCATATATGCATCAGTATATCAGAAAAAAATATTCTTCCTCACAAAATGGCAAAATTGATTTAGCAGTTCCTTTTATTGAAAGGGGCATATCACTTCTTAATCCTTCAGGCAGATTAGGATTTATTGTTCAAAAACGATTTTTTAAAACAAACTATGGCACTAAAATAAGGAAGTTAATCACTGATAATATGCTTGTTTCATCAATAATAGATTTTGAAGCTACTAATATTTTTAAAGATAGGATTACATATGTAGCCTTATTAATCTTAGATAAATCGAAGCCCTACAATTTTTATTACAAAAAGTTCAGCGATCAAGTTGCGACACTTGCCGCATCAGTTAGAAATACCGAAATACCTGAAATTTCAGATGCCCCTTATCTCTGTATTGATTCAGCTGCGATTTCTGAAAATCCTTGGAGCTTTGATAATCCTGATTTACTGAAAATTAGAACAAAACTTTTAGACTTTGGGAAATTTGGTGACTTTGTAAATGTAAAAGTAGGGGTACAAGTATTGTGGGATAAGGCTTATCATATCAGACCCATTTCCGTAAAGAATGGAATACTAACAGGCAGCAGTCACTTAGAAGAGAAATTTAAAATTGAACTTGATGCTTGTCGTCCATTAATTTGTAACGAAAACTTTTATCCGTATCGTCCTGATAAGGGGGATGTCTATATTATCTTTCCTTACGATGTGGAAGCAGGCGTAGTAACAGAAATTGAATTTTCAAAATTTAAGGAACGTTTTCCCTTAGCAGCGGAATACTTAAAGCGCAACAAGAGAAAGATAAAAGCTAATGTTGAAACATTTGCATCATCGGAAAGATGGCACCTGTTTACAAGAGTTCAAAATCACGGAGCGACATACCCAAAAGTTCTAACGCCAATGACGGCATTAGATACCTATGCAACAGTCATTTCGTCTAAAAAAATATATTGTGACAATGCGAATGTTTATTTTATGGAAATTGAAAGCAAATCCTCGAAAAATCTTTACGCACTTGCAGCAATAATTAATTCAACACTCTTCTCAGTTCTTAGCAGGTCTATTGCTAATCCTCAAATGAACGGATATTATAAATTCAACAAACAGTTTTTAGAGCCCATTCCTTTTCCAGTAG
>ERZ1292623.1560-Hain-H51-01um-R1-1560-length-21908-cov-11_pt2 | contig 18054 bp, 15 predicted proteins | sample MGYA00564398_ERZ1292623 | MGnify/ENA primary metagenome ERZ1292623 (study PRJEB36523, sample SAMEA6512633) | groundwater metagenome | collected 2019-01-07 | study: AquaDiva: Metagenomics assemblies of 32 groundwater samples | reverse complement strand
GTTTCAATAGGATCGATATCAAGGAGCGGGGGTGGCTCGGTATTAATACAAGCACAGAAGAGATTGGCCAGAGAATTAAATTTGGATTTTTTAGTTCTAGGTTCAAGAATTCCAGGTTATAACTCCTACTGCAATGAGCAAGAGGAAGTTTCTATTGAGGAATATGTTCAATTAAAAAGAGAAAATGGAGAAATTTTAGATCCGGAATTAAGGTTCTATATAAGAAATGGTTTATCTTTGAAAGAGATAAAAGCTAATTACATGGAAGATGACAAAGAGAGCAGGAATTATGGTGCTATAATGCTATGGATTCCTAGCCGAATTTAATTTTCAGAACCTTTTAATACGTTTCTATCGGGAAAAGATATATGGGGAAGATAGTTCGGCGTTTGATTTTTTGGTACTTTATATTCGTAATAATTAAATCAATTTTATCTTATTTTATTCCTGCTCCAAGTGAATTTAGTGATAGCTATATTTATGCAAAAATGGCAAGAAATATGTTTTATTTCCTGACTCCAAATATAGGAACAGGTTATCAGCCCCTTTATCCAATAACTTTATCTGTATCTTATTTTTTTAATGAGATGACTATTATTTATCCTGTTATGAAACTTATTAATTCTTTAATCTCATCTTTAATAATCTTCCCGGCATGGCTAATTGCTAAAGAATTCTTTAATGAAAAAAGAGCATTAATCTTGGCAATTTTAATCTCTCTAATCCCACCAATTTTTGCTTTTTCTCCCATAATTATGTCTGAGAATTTGTTTTTTCCCTTATTCCTATTGAGCTTTTATTTTATCTACAAATCTTTCACTTCCCCCTCTTATAAATGGGATATTCTAGCAGGAGTCTTTATTGGAGTTTCACTATTATCAAGAGTTTTATCTATTTCATTGATCTTTGGGTTGTTTGTTCTATTTATTCTTAATTATTTCCACAAAAATCACTCAAAACAATTCACAAAAAAGCTCATATTATTTATATTTTTGTTTTTAACTTTAAGTCCGTTCATATTAGAGCACATTTTAGCATCTGGACTTAATCTTTCTTTATTATTGGGAAGGTATAATGGAGAAGCAAATGCCATTTTAGACCAGAGTTACCCATATGAAAGCATAATTCCTAATTTTTTTGTTAATCTAGGTTATGTAATCCTAGGATCATTATTAATATATTTTATCTCATCATTAACATTATTTAAAGATTATAAAAAAGACCATAAATTATTTGTTCTTGGAACGCTTACTTTTAGCACTTTATTTGCACTTCTATTGATAAGTGTTAACCATGGAATAAATCATCCGGCATTTCTTTTTAATTGGTTGGGGGGGCAAGTTCTTGGAAGATATTTGGAAGCTATTTTACCAGCATTTGTTATTTTAGGAAGCTACGGATTTATTAAAAAGCATGATTTACAAAAAAGATATTTAATCTTGTTAGCTTTAATTTTAGCATTTACAGCAAATATTATTGTTCTACCCTTATTTCCTGTAAACAATATGTCTTTAACATATCTTGGTGTTATATTGTCCTTTTTAAGGATAATAATCTCGGATTATATTTTGCTTGTAGTCTTTGGAATAATTTTTTTCACATTCCCATTTATTTTTTATTATTTTTACAAAAAGTTTAATTTTGAAAAAATTATTTCTTTAACTCTGGTTTTCTTTTTGTTTATGGCAATTTTAAATTTCTCAGTAATGGTATTTAATTCATACACTTATTGGTATAAAGGAGATCAAATGCAGCTAGGAATTTGGTTTGATAAATATGATAAAGGAACTTCCACAGTTTTATTTGATATTAGGGACACAGGAAGAAAATTAGAAAAGTTAAATCAATCTATTTTATGCGATCCAAATGCTTGTATTATGGGGTTTTGGATGAATAATAAAATTTTAATAGGACATCCAGATGAAATAGAAGCCGATTATATTATATCAAAACATAAATTAACTTATCCGATCATAAAAAGGCAAGGAGGAATATACATATATGAGGGTAATAATCACGATTCCGGCTTATAATGAAGAGAAGGATATTGGAAATGTCTTGGATGAAATTAAAGAAATTATGGATAAAACTAATTATTCCTACAAAATTCAAGTCATCGATGACGGTTCTAAAGATAACACAGTGGAGATAGCAAAGAAACACAATGCCATAGTATATTCAAATAAAAGAAACATTGGATTAGCAAAAACATTTCAAAAAGAAATCTTTTATTGCATAAAATCAGGTGCAGATATTATTGTTCATACAGATGCAGACGGTCAATATGACCCGAAACATATCCCAGAGTTAATACAAAAGGTCGAGGAGGGATATGATTTGGTTCTTGGAAGCAGGTTTAGGAGAAAACTAGTTGGAATGCCATTATTAAAAAAACTGGGGAATAAGGCTTTCTCTAAAGCTATAAGTTCGTTAATTGGAATAAAAATAACAGACTCAACAACAGGATTCAGGGCATTCACAAGAGAGGTTGCTTCAGAAATAAAATTCATAAATACTTTCACTTATACTCAAGAACAAATTATAAGGGCAGCAAAACAAAAATTTAAGATTACTGAGATTCCAATTGAAACTAGAAAAACAAGAGAAAGCAGACTATTTAAAAATCCCTTTGAATATGCTCTTAAAGCTTGGATAAATATTTTTAGGATTTATAGGGATTTTGACCCATTAAAATTCTTTGGCAGTGTAGGATTAACATCTTTTTTAATCGGTTTTTTAATCGGTCTTTGGTTTATCTATTTACACTTTACTTCAGGAATTCAAGGACATTTAGGGTTAATGATCTTAATGATCCTACTGATATTGATGGGAATTCAAATAGTTTTATTTGGCTTTTTTGCAGATATGAATAAAAAATGAAAAAATTAAGTTTTATCATCAGATTTGGATTAAGTATTCTAATCTTATTCCTGTTATTTAGGAAAGTTGGATTTTATGATGTGATTTCAAACATAATGTCAGTATCAGTCCTATTCATAATATTAATATTGATCATGTTTATAATTAGTTTAATTTTAGGTGCAATTAATATAAATCTTTTGTTATCTCCAATGTCAAAAAAGACAAGTTTCTATAAAATATTATATTACAGTATTTTAAGTTGGTCTGTTGGACTGTTTATTCCTGGAAAAGTTGGAGAGCTTTTATTAATCCCCTTATTGAAGAAAGAGGGGATAACAATTGGTCAAGGATCAGCAATTTTTATTATAGATAAATTAATTACTTTAATGACCTTGTCTATTTTTTCTTTAATAGGAATTTTTATATTTTTTGATGTCTTCACATTTTTTAAGTTAGCAGCAATCATCTTATTAATTGTAGTCATCTTTATCTTTTTTATATTCTTGAAAATAGGAAGAGAGATAGTTAAAAAATATTTTTTAAGAAAATTTTCTGAAAATTTCAACGGATTTTTCAGATTGATATCGCTTTATTTTAAAAAAGAGAAATTAATATTGTCATTGAATACTATCCTTACTTTTTTAAAATGGTTTATTACTTCACTAATAACTTATTTCTTGTTTATTGCTTATTATCAACATGTGCCTCTTGTATATATTTTTTTAATTAATTCAATTTTAGTTATGATCTCTTTAATTCCAATCTCATTATCTGGATTAGGAGTCAGAGAATCAGCAGCAGTATTTTTGTATTCTAAATTAAACATAGAACCTTCTATAACACTTAGCGTTTTTGTTATACAAATAATAATGATGTACTTCACAGCAACAGTAATTGCTTTAATTGGATTAAAAGAAGTTAAATTTAAAATAACCTCAAATTAATTTCCATAGCTCTGGCAACTTCAGCAATACTCTTTGTTTCAGCGAATTTCTTGAAATAGCTAAATATATTTGTAGGATGTTTAAAATTATTCATAATAATATCTTTCATAAAAACAGGATTCATAGCATAATTTATTAAAGTTAATCTTGAGAATTCACCATATAAATCATTCCTCATTTTTATTAGTTCTTTTGCTGAAAAATTACATTCCATGGTAATATGCTCTCCAGCTTCTCTTCCATAGAAAGTCTTTCCCTCTCTTAGCCATCCATTTTTCTTAGCCATTTCATACATTTCAGTTCCAGGTAATGGGGTTGAGATAAAAAATTCAGGATAATCTGCTTTAATCCTTCTAGCTAATTCTTTTGTTTTTTCAATATCTTCATAAGTTTCATAAGGATGACCAATAATAAAATTGGCCATTGATCTTATCCCTGCTTCTCTGCATAAATCAAAAGCTTTTATTGTTTGTTCAACTATCACTCCTTTTTTAATAACATTTAATATTTTTTGACTTCCTGATTCAACTCCAAATTCCATCTGGATACATCCGGCTTTTCTCATTTTTTTTAATGTTTCTAGGTTTATAGCCGGAGCATTAACTCTGGATTGGCAATCCCATTTTATATCTAATTTTCTTTCAATTATTTTATCGCAAAATTCATTCACCCATTCAAGATTATGAGTAAATACATCTTCAGTTGCTTTAATGGCTTCAATTTTATATTTATTTTTTAATTCTTCAATCTCATCCAAAATATTATTAGGACTCCTTAACCTAACACTGTTTCCTAAAGTTTTAGGAGAAGCGCAGAAAATACATTTAAATGGACATCCTCTAGCTCCCATTAAAGAAGTTGTTCTCATCCAGCATCCTCTTATCATGCTGTTTTTCCTTGAATACCATTCCATATCTAGTAAATGTCTTGCAGGAAAAGGTAAAGAGTCTAAATCCTGTATTAACTCACGAGGCTGATTTTTTATTACTTTATTACCTTTTTTATATATAACACCTTTAATCCCCTTAAATCCTTTTTTTATTTCAAATGCTTTAACTAACTCAGGAAAAGTTATTTCTCCTTCTCCTTGTACAGCTAAATCTATATATTCATTTTTAACGATTCTTTCTCCATCAGATGATATTAATGGTCCACCAATAACAGTTAAAATATTTGGATTAAATTCTTTTGCTAATTTAGCTTGAGCAAAGCAAGGATCTTCCTGGGGGGCAGTACAGGTAAAAGCAACAATCTCAGGATTTAGTTCTCTAAGAGAGTCATCAAATTTTTTAGAAAAACCATTTCTAGTAGGGATAGGATCATAAATCTTAACATTATACCCCTCTTGTTCAAGAACAGCAGCTACATAACATAATCCAATAGGGGGAGTTGCTCTAGTATCTACTCTTGGATTAACCAATAAAATCTTCTTCATCTTTATCACCTATTGAAATTGACAAATCAAGATATATAAGTATTTCCAATATTTAAACCCACCCATTATACTAATCTTCTATATATCTCTATATAATTCAAAGCACATTTCTCCCATGTATACCCCTTTTTCAAAATAAATTTTCTTCCATTTTTACCCATATTTTCTCTTAATTTTTTATTCTCTAAAAGAATTTTCAATTTATTATAAATAGCATCAGAATCTTTAGAAGGAATTAAAAATCCTGTCTTACCATCTTCTACGATTTCAGGGGTTCCATTAACTTCGGTTGCAATAACTGGTAAGCCAGAACTCGATGCTTCAGCTACAACATTAGGTCTTCCTTCAGATAAACTGGATAATACAAAAATATCTGCAGCATTCATCCAATAAGGAATCTCTTCAGAAGATTTAGCACCCAAAAACATAACATATTCCCTTAATCCAAGTTCGCAGGAATAAGATTTTAATTGTTCTTCTAAAATTCCATTACCAATAATAATAAATAAAGTATCTGGGATCACTTTAACAATTTTAGAAGCAGCATCTAAAAGATAATTTACCCCCTTTCTCTCTATTAACCATCCAACAAAAAGAATTATTTTTTTATCTGAAGGAAGATTAAATTTATTCCTCATCACATTCTTATTTCTTGGTTTAAAGGATTCAATATCAATTCCATTTGGTATGGGAAATATCTTTTCCTTAGGAATACCCATTTCTTCAATAATTTTCACATGATCCTCATTATTTGGAGTTATGAAATCACATCTTTCAAAAATAAATTTTATAATCGTTTTAAGGAGATTATTTTTCAAGGTCAAATCAGCTCCCCGCGTAGTTAATATCATTGGCTTTCTAAATAAATATTTTACAAAGATCCCAGAAACTCCCGATAATGTCCATTGACAATGAATAACTTCACACTTTCTTAATTCTTTAACACTTTTCAAAATAGAGCTTATCATAAAAAATGGCATATTCAGTTTAGCAATGAAAGAAGCCTTTAGGGAAGAAGGCATACCCCCCCCTTCAGTTAATTTTTGAAATCTTAAAGGAAAGTATTGAAACCTTCTAATTTCAACACCATCTACAATCTCTTTCTTTTTACTAAATTTTCCATAGTAAGGGCATACGACCTTAACTTCATTCTCCTTAGCCAATGCCTTTGCTAACTCATGGATAAAAGGACTCTGTAAATGACCTTTATATGCAGGATAAGAGTTAGTTAAAATGCCAATTTTCATAACTTAATTTACTATAAGATATGTTTTTAAATATTGTCAAGGATAAATTAAATATGTGTGGAATTGTAGGTTTTAATTGGGAAGATAGAATTTTTTTAAAAAAAGCATGTGAATCACTCAAACATCGCGGACCAGACCAACTAGGTTATTATAATGAGAAAAATATTTCCTTAGGACATACAAGACTAAGCATAATAGATTTAAGTGAAAGAGGAAAACAACCAATGACAAATGAGGATGATGCCCTCTATATAATTTTCAATGGGGAAATCTACAATTTCCAAGATCTAAGATTAGAACTAGAAAAAAAAGGCCACAAATTCAAGAGCAATACAGACACAGAGGTTATACTGCATGCATATGAGGAGTGGAACCAAGACTGTGTTCAAAAATTTAATGGTATGTTCGCTTTCTCAATCTATAATAAAAAAAATAAAACAGTTTTCATTGCTAGAGATAGGTTAGGGGTAAAGCCTCTTTTCTATTATTATAAAAACTCCAAGTTCATCTTCGCATCAGAAATAAAAGCAATTCTACAGGACCCAACAGTTGGAAGGGAGATCAATCCAGAAGCACTTGATTACTTCTTAACATTAGCATACATTCCTTCTCCTTATACAGTTTTTAAAAACATTTTTCAACTACTTCCAGGCCATTTTTTAATCTACAAAAACAACCAAATTACAATAAAGAAATATTGGGATCTTCAGTTCAACCAGCAGGAATCATCTGAGAAGTCTTTGTTAAAGGAAATGGGAATCCTAATGGAAGATGCAGTTAAAAAAAGAATGATAAGTGACGTCCCACTAGGACTCTTTCTTTCAGGAGGAATAGATTCAAGTTTAATAGCATTTTTAATGAAGCAGTTTTCACCAAATCTAAAAACTTTCTCAATAGGTTTTGAAAATGAAGAGTTTGATGAAACGCCCTACGCCAAAAAAATAGCATATCATCTTGATACAGATCACAAGGAATTCTTTGTTAAGCCAGATGCAATATCGATACTTCCAAAAATCATATATCATTTTGATCAACCGTTTGCAGACCCATCAGCACTTCCAACTTACTATCTTTCAGAATTAACTCGAGGACATGTAACGGTTGCATTATCTGGAGATGGAGCTGATGAATTATTCGCGGGATATAGGAGATATTATGCTGCATATCTCAATAATAAAGTTCGTCTTATTCCTGGTTTTATGAGAAATTTGATTACCTATTTCCCTGCGACAAGAAAAAGACACGATCCTAAAAAGTATATTGACAAGTTATTCCAAGGGTTATCTATGGATGAAGAAGAAAGACACTTGTTCTATATGCAGCACTTTGAAGACAATATGAAAAAAGAAATGTACAATAACCTAAGGAACACGCAATCGTCAAAACAACTATTTCAAAGACACATATATCACTTAAATTCAAAAAACCAATTAGATCGTTCTCAATATTTAGATATCAAAACATTCCTTCCAGATGATATATTGGTAAAAGTGGACAGGATGAGTATGGCCAATTCATTAGAAGTACGCTCTCCCTTTATGGATTATAGACTTTTTGAATTCGCATCAAAGCTTCCAGCAAAACTCAGATTAAATAAACTTCAAGGGAAGTATATCCTAAAGAAATTTGCAGAAAATAAAATCCCCCAAGAGATTATTCATAGGAAAAAAGAAGGATTCTCAGTTCCATTAAATACGTGGTTTGATAATGAGTTAAAAGATATCACCCAAAACTTGCTTTTAGAAAATAGAAGAGATTACTTTAACAAACCAACAATCCAAAAAATTATTAACAATCATCTTCAAAGAAAAAAAGAATATTCAACACAACTCTGGATATTGCTCAATCTAGAATTATGGCACAGGATATTTATAGATAGAGATAAGCCAGAATTTAATCTTAACAAACTTATTTAATCCTTGTTCCAAAAGCCCTCCAACCAGTTGTTCTAGGGATTACATTAATCTCTTTCAATCCTTGTTTCTTAAACCAATCTTCAATTTCTTCTTTACTAAACCCCCCCGTTAAAGGAACAGACAACCTGTCAAACCAATCAGCCCAATTGTGTCTAAAAGGATAATTAGCATATCGGGTATAAGGTATCTTACTAACAAATTCCTTTATTTTTCCTATTGGTATTTTATTCAAAATTCTATATGGTGTTAAAATTAGAATCTCTTGCAACACCGCCATAAAAAAAGAAAAAATATTTAACATTCTATGAGGCATTTTCAAAGTTATTGGTCTTAAAATATTTACAATATTATACAATCCTTTTCTTTTGCTATAAACCCAAACAAATACCTTGGAATCTTTTTTCTCTAAATGTTTTGCTAAACTTACAAATCCTTCCTCATTTTTTGGCAAGTGTTGAATTACACCGATAGAATAAATGAAGTCAAAATCTTTTCTAAATGGCAGATTATAAATGTCCCCCTGAACAACGTAACATAATGGATGTTTAAAATTGTTTTTGTAGGACGACTGAACAGCTTCACTTAAATCCATTGAAACTACTTCCGCTCCAAACTCTGCAGGATAATAAGAAAATCTGCCGAACCCAGCACCGGCATCTAAACATAATTTATCTTTAAAGAAATCTTCTTTAAAAGGATGAATGAAATCCAAAAAATAAGTTTTCCATTCTTTAATCATCTCGTTAAAAGTTTGCCACTGATAACTATAGCTTCTAAAAGTTTCTTTTGTTTTTTTCTTATCCAAATTATCTAAACCAAAAATATTAAAATCTTCTTTAAAATAAGTTTTATATTTACCAAAAAATTCTGTATGAAATCTAACTAACTCTTTCCATAAATATTTTGGAAGCATCCTAGGAATTCCATTAATTATTGGATAGATCACATTACAATTTTTGCATTTGATAATCCCTTCTTCTATTTCCCATCCAAAACATTCATTACAGTTGTTTACTTTTTCAATGTTTTTTTTATAAAACTCGCAAAGATGCCTACAATAAATTTTGTTAGAGTTTATGCTGTGACTTACTATTTTTTTAGAAAATATTATTAATTTTAGGTTTTCTTTTTTACATTCAGGACAAATTAGCAAATCCATCACTCTGAATTTCATTCTTAAATCCTGCCACAATAAACTTTTAAAGATTTTCTCATAATCTTAGACACTTTACAAACCCTTATTAAGCTAATCTTTTTTTAAGAGCCAATGGACGATCTAGAAAATTCTTTAAAGAAAATAACAAAAGGTGCTGCATTGATTTTTTTAGGGCTAATTATCTCAAAAATATTAGGGTATGTTTATCGAATATTGATTGCAAGAACAGGAACAGAAATATATGGTCTCATGTCTATCGGTATTGCTGTTTTTAGTCTGATGACAGCAATCTCCTTGTTGGGCTTAGATAGAGGGTTATTAAGATACGTCTCTTTTTATAAAGGAAAAGAAGATTTAGAAAAAGCAAATGAAGTTATCTCTTTTTCCTTTAAAATAACTTTTTTTATAAGCATTTTAATCTCTATAATCTTTTTTATTTTCTCAAAACAAATTTCATTATACTTCTTCCATAATCAAGATTTATCAATTGTATTTAAAATATTGGCAGTATTTATTCCTTTTTCTGTTTTTAGGGAATTAATATCAAACATTTTCCAAGCTTTTCAAAAGATAAAATATGAAATTTATTCAAAGAATATTATAGAGAATATAACAAAAATAATTTTAACAATAATTTTTATGATAATGGGTATTAAACTTATAGGATTTACCATAGCCTATGCATTCGGAATTTTAATAAGTTCTTTAACAGCATTTTTCTTCTTTAAAAAGAAAATATTTCCTTCATTTAAAGCAAATTTATCCATTTCATCAAGCTTAAAAAAAGAATTATTTGTCTATTCATTGCCCCTAACCTTGAGTATTTTAATCACCTCAATAATAAATTGGATAGATACTTTAATGCTAGGATATTTTAAAACTACTTCAGAAGTAGGAATCTACAATGCTGCTTCACCAACGGCTTCCCTCCTGTATATTATCCCTTCAATGTTACTAACACTATTTGTACCAATCCTAACAGAACTTTATGTGAGAGAAAAGAAAGATATATTTGAACAAATATACAAGAGAGTCATTAAATGGATATTTTTAACAAATATAATCTTATTGGGAATACTTTATCTATTTTCAAAACCCATATTAAAAATTTTATTTGGTAATGAATATATTCCTGCTTCTACAGCTTTAATTATTTTATCGATGGGATATTTCGTAGGTTTCTTGATGACACCTTCAACAAGAGTTCTTATGGTAATAAAGAGAACAAAATTAATCTTCATAAACACATTGATTATCCTGATAGTAAATATAACATTAAATTTCTATTTGATTCCAATTTATGGAATAAACGGAGCAGCAATAGCAACAGCCACGGCATTTTTAATAAGGGCAATATTATTATTTGTTGAAACAATTCTAGTAGTTAAAATAATGCCTTTCAATCTAAAATATGTAGGAATCTTATTTTCAGCATTAATTAGTCTGTTCTTAGTTAAAACTTTAAGCTCCTCGGTTGAAGTTAATTTCTTCTATCTGATATTTTTCTCTATAATCTTTGTTATAGTATACATATTATTGTTAATATTTACAAAGTCTCTTGAAAAAGAAGATATATTTATATTAAATTCCATAAAAGAAAAATTAATAAATTTCAGAAAAGATTAAATCAGAAGACTTATGGAAAATAAATTTAGTGTGGGCAAGACAATAATAATATTTATTGGTGGAAAAGTAATAAAAGAATATAGATTGAAGTCCATTAAACCAGTTTATAAAGACAAAGTTGGAGAATTGATTTTAGAGTATTATAAATCCCTCATCTCTAATAATATCCCAGTACCAAAATTAATAGAGTATAAAGATTTGATATTTGTCTCCGATCATCACGGGAAAAATATAATTGAATTGGCAGGAAATAATATTGAAGAATTTTATGAACACAATAAGCCTATTTTCTACGATGCATTAAAAATCATAAAGACTGCCAAAGAAAATAAGCTATATCTAGATCCACATATTAAGAATTTCACAATTTATGATACAAAAATATATTATGTAGATATTTTCCCTCCATACTGTCAAAAATATTTGGAGATACTCTTAAAATCAAACCCAGATCAAAAAAAGAGAATTATGGAAAATTACAAAATATTTTCTCCAAAAATGATCCCCCACCATTTTCTCGCTGACCTTTTATCAGTTTTTAACAATGAAGAAATCATAAAAGACTTAGCTGAAAAAATGATTGAAATGAACATAATAGATTATTTAGATATGGATAAAGTCAAAAAAATAATGGAGATAGATAGGTTAAGAAAAAGTCCAGATAATGATAAATATGATCTTCTTTAAAAATATTTCAAGTTAAAATCCACAACGTTCAGACGCTCTAAAAAAAGGTTCGGATACACTTATTGCTCCGTATTCTGCCAAATCACTTGTTAGATAATGCAGAGTTATAAGCTTAGCACCATTTTCAATTGCTCTCACCATTGCATCTTCAATCTTCTTTGGATCCTTCAATGAACCACTTCCAACAACTCTCCCCATATGAATTTCTCTTCTTGTAGCTGCTCTAAATAAATCATCGATGGATTTATCTAAATCAGATATCTCACCCTCTCTCAAAACAAGATCAAAAGGACCTACAAAACCACAAGCTTTATTTTTGTCTTGAGCCTGCATAAGGTCTAAAACGCGGTCCCTCAAATCTAAATTTAAGATATATTCTGCAGTTTCAAATTGAATCCAACCTTGGGTTTCAGTTTCTGCTTTTAACAAAGATTCAGGAGTAAAGGTAGTAGTACGATCACTTAGTCTTCGGATATATGCTCCCCTATTATGTGCTGTAGCCTTACCCGGAATAGGAAAATTAATACATTCAAAATAATCCCTAGCTTCTTCAAAAGTCGTGCCGTAAGGTTTCATTGTGGCCCTCGCACCTAATTGATAAGCATCTCCATGACTGCTAAGAGCTTCACGTGGTAGACGTTGAACAGGTAATAAACCCAATCGCGATAAACTTCTATTTTGGTCTTTTCCATACCATCCCTCTATTTGACAATGTTCAGCATCATTTATAACAAATGAAAATCCTGTTTTAGCCCAAATCTGAGCTTCATCTTCTCTAAATTGATGCCAGGGAATGTCATTAAAAATACCTAATAAAGGGGGTGTTTCTCCATAAGATTGAACACCATCTAAGATTCTCTTTAACGAATTCCGATTTGGATCTAAAGCAAAATCATAAGCTCTTTTGGCAAATTCTTCTCCTTTTAAAGGAAATTTTTCTTTGAGCTTATGGGGGGGCATTATCATAATAACCTCTCTCTAAGTTCTCCCAGTGCATAATCAAATTCTTCAACGCTAATTCCTGATACTTTCTCCAAACCATAATCATCTTTTTGTAATATAAACATCAATTTATCCCCGATTATTTTTTTATCCATCCTTACACGATCCAATAGCCGATCTCTATCAAAATAAGATTCTTGAAACTCTACAGGAATATAATCCAAAACTAATTCATCTATCTTGTCTACGGTCCTTTGAGACATAAGACCTCTTCTTCTAGAAAGTATGTTGGCATAAACTATACCAATAAGAACATTAGTTCCGTGTGGAATGGTATATTCTGAAACTGTTTCCATAGCATGTCCAAAAGTATGTCCATAGTTTAAGAAATTTCTTTTTCCTTTATCGGTCTGATCCCCGGTTATGTAATCTATTTTTGTTTCCAATGCAACATCTATTAATCCTGCCAGTCTTTCATGATCTTTTTTTTTTAAAGCTTCTAATTTTTTCTTTAATTCTTCTAGACTCTTATCGCCTTTTGCAACTATCAAAGCCGCTTTTATTATCTCACCAAGACCACTATGAAAATGATAATCTGAATTTGTTGCAACGAATCTTGGATTTAGATAAGTTTGATGTGGAGGAAAAAATGTTCCTAAGATATTCTTATAAGGAGGTACATTTAAAGAAGTTTTACCTCCTATACAACTATCCGACTGAGCTAATAAAGTTGTTGGGACATTAACCCAATGTTCTATTCCCCTATATAAAGTAGAGGCAATAAAACCTGTAACTTCTTGAGTAATACCCCCTCCAAAAGAAACAAAATTAGTTTTTCTTTTATTTCTTGCAGATAGACCTAACACTGCTTTTAAAAGGCCGTCTAAGCCTTGAAGGGTTTTATTCATTTCAATTGCGTTAAACAAAACCGTTCTATCACCAGGGATATCTTGGAATAATCTATCAGAATATAACCTATGAACATTAGCATCTATAATAAAAACCGGTTCCTCTAGATCTAATATTTCACTCATAAAACCACAATTACTAACAATATCTACCGTATAGTCTCTAGATTCCCCACTTATTACCTTTCTTTTTTCCATAGAATTTCCTCACGGATATTAAAGTTTCCATAATCTATTTAAGGGTATCTCTGATAAAATTTAAGTTGAAGTATACCCTCCATCAATTACAAGAGCCTGACCAGTTATATAAGTATTATCTTCAGATATCAAAAACTTCACCAATCTTGCAATCTCTTTAGGTTCTGCAAACCTTCCTAAAGGAATCCTCCCAGTTTCAAATAACATTCTTTTAAACTCTTCAGGAACATTTCTTTTTGTCATTTCTGTATTAACATATCCTGGACAGACGGAATTTACTAAAATACCATCCCCCCCGAATTCGACAGCCAAGGCCTTAGTCATTCCGTTTAATCCAAATTTAGTTGCTGAGTATGATAATCTTTCAGCTTTAGAATGTAACCCCCATATAGAACTAATATTTATTATGTGACTTAAATCATATCTTCTCAAATTTGGAAGAAATCCTCTTACAAGCATTATGGGAGCTTGGAGATTTACCATTAAGGTATCTTCCAATGTTTGATCTTCCAATCTCTCGGTCTTAGAAGGAGGATTAATGGCTGCATTGTTTATTAATGCATAAAGGGGTTTATTACCATACCCTTGGATAAATCTTTGAATAGAGTCTTTATTCAGCAAGTCTAATTCATCCCTAGTAGGACTTACAACATTATACCCTTCTTGTAAAATTTCTTCTCTTATCGCATGTCCTATTCCCCTAGAAGACCCTGTTAAAATTACATTTTTATTTCCACTTTTCATGCTTCAGAACCTTCCTATTTACTATGTGCTCTGGCATTCTTCCAGATAATAAATCAACAACAGCTCTTGTTGACATGATCCTCATTCCATACTTTCCTAAATCACTATCAGCACCAATATGTGGACTGGTTATTATATTCAATCCTTGTAAGGATAAATCTTCTCTATTCCAAATATTATCCATACCATAACCAAACAATCTTCTTTCCTTTACAGCAAGATATACTACTTCAGAATCTACCAGATGAGGTCTTGCACAATTAATAATAAAAGAGCTCGGTTTCATTAACCTAATTTCTCTCTCACCAATCAAAGCGTTTTTTTCCGTAGGAGTTGCATGTAAAGTTACAATATCTGATTTTCTATAAACCTCATCAGGGTCATTGAAATATTCAACGCCCATTTCATCTGCCCATTTTCTATCGGGATGAGGAGTATATGCAATAAATTTAACATCAAAACCAGACATAATGTTAACTAAGTTTCTAGCAACATTGCCCGTTCCAATTATACCTATTGTTCTTCCGCTTATATCTTGTCTTGAAGAGTCCTTTTTTGTCTTTCCTTTGCTGGCTAATTCATGATTATAAACCCTTTTTCCAGCAATATCTAACATAGTTGATAAAGTCCATTCAGCGCTGGGCAAAGAGTTACAGCCAGGACAATTAGTAACCATAACACCATATTTAGTAGCAGAAACAAGGTCAACATAGTCCACACCAACACCATACCTTGCAATAAGTCTAAGGGAGCCTTTTCCTCCAACACCAACCTGTTCTAATATGTTGTGATCATAAATCTCAGCGTCTGCTATAACTGCCACAACATTTTCAAATTCTCTGGCTTCAAGAGGAATCCTATACTCTCTATCACACCTAAAATCTACATCAAAATCACTTAATGATTTTAATAAACTCAAGGAATCATCTTCCATTGGAACGATAGGTTTATCTAAATAACTTGATGCAAATACAACAACCTTCTTTTCAGATTTACTTTTATGTTTCATAAAAATTCTAAAAAAACGAAGAGTTTTTAAATTTTTGTAAGACGTAAAGTATAGTTTCTAAGCATACAGCTAAACCCTCGAAATATACATTAATCTTAGGTAACTAATTTGGATTATTTTACCAATTTAAACCTTGAAATGCTAATCTTTTGGACTTTTAGATTATCAGATTGAAAATGTAAAGTGGGTACTTTACAAGTTTACTTAATATAAGAAGAGCTAAGAATACTGAACGTACTTTTCCTTGATAAGTGATTTAACAAAAGAATTCACATTTCTGATTGCATACTTAGTTAAGGATAGAGGAACATTTCTATATTTTCTCTGCTTACTTAATGACAAAAATTTGTAAATTCTAACTTTCCTCATTATGCTTTTTATCTGCTTCTCGCTTAATTCACTCATATTAAATTCATATAGTTGTCTATGTTTGTATTTATCAGCCCATTCATGCAACTTAACTTCTTTCATTCCTTTTTGAACTGCCAAATCATACCAAGGAGTATCTGGTCTCGGAGAAAAATAGACTGTCCAAATATCTGCCCTTGGATTTGTTTTATAAATCCATTTAATCAGTTTTAAAGACATTTTAGCATCTTCTAAAGTTTCCGTCGGAGATCCGAATATAAACCCCCCTTTAACAGGCATATCTAATTTTGTTAAAACATTTACTGCTTTTTTTGCATCTTCAACTGTAGCAACCTTACGCATCACTTTAAGCATTCGGTCACTACCACTTTCAAAACCGCTTCTTATAGCTCTACATCCAGCATCTTTCATTTTTCTAATTATATCTTCATTAATCGACGTCACCCTTCCCTCACACCCCCATGTCATATTAAGGGGTTTTACTAATTCACAAAATTCAGCAACCCTTTTAGTAGATGTCATAAAATTATCATCAAAAAACCATACACTATCAATGCCATAACTTTCTTTCAAATATTTTAAATCTTCAACCATCCTTTTAGGGCTATAGCCCCTCCAATTTTTAAGATGGGCACAGAATTGACAATCAAAATTACATCCTCTCGAAGAATGCCAATTAATCGTTCTTTTTCCTCCAAGTTGATCCCGCTTTGTATGGATTATATATTTTTCAGTATCAAATGATTCTAAATCTGGCATTGGCAATATATCTAAGTCTTTAATCATATTCGGAGGATTAATCTTTATTTCATGCTTATTCCTATAGCCTAGACCTGCAATTTTTTCCAATTCAAACTTCTTACCTTCCAGATATTCTAACAACTCAACTAATGAAATCTCCACATCGCCATAGATGAAGTAGTCTGCTTTTGTTTCTTTAAGGACTTCGTTAGGCATGGCCGTTACTAAAGGCCCACCAACGATTACTATCTTATCTTCCTGTTTTTTGACTTCCTCTATTTTTTTAAGTGTAAATGACAAAATTGGTGCAGCTATTAGGGTAAACAAGATAATTTTGTAATTAGAAATTTCAGACTCTAATTCAGGATAAACATCCAAATCAAGAACTCTTATTTTGTATCCTTCTTCTTTTAATACTGCTGCGAGTTGTGCCATTCCTGTTGGAAAATGTGACCAAACTTCTAGTCTCATTCCAACATTATTCACTAAGCATACAATATCCTCAGATTTATTAAAAGCCCCCCCCTCTTTACTTTCCATAATCTAATTTAATCCTCCATTAATCACATATTATTCCATATCCTTTTTATACTTTTTGGTTATCTTGCATTGTTGCATAACTAACAATTTTATACAATATGTTGTGTCTGAAGATACTGGTAAACTACAACTCATAGGAGTTATGCAACACAGCAGGTTATCTACTAGAAACTATCCTTTAACTCATCCATAACTTTATTTGCTTCCTGCAATTCCTCAATTGTATTAACTTCTTTAATGAAGTTGTTCCCAGAAAACATTCCATAGAAGTTTTTAAAATGAACACCATCTCTTATAAAAGTATAAAAATTCTGCCCCTTGTCACCATCAGCTACATATCTATCAATTTTTTCTATTAACCATTGTATATTTTCAGGAGAAAACTTAGCTATTCCTACACCTTTGCCATTAGGATTTTTAACCTTTTCTTTATCCATTTTTATTATTCTATTCTCTTTAAGAATAACATGCTCCATCTTCCCTTCTAATAACCTCACTTTTTCATCAATAACAATGACATTCTCTTTTTCATATTTAATCAGAGCCTTAAGTAATTCTTTAGAAAAAATAACATCACAATTGAGATGTATATAGGGTTCATTCATTATTTCATTTCTAGCCAACCATAAGGAATATGAACTTTCTGTAGATGCAAATTCCTTATTTTCTATAAACTTAATATTTAACTCTTTAAATTTAGAATTTTGAATAAACTCTTTTATTTTTTCAC
>ERZ1292623.2153-Hain-H51-01um-R1-2153-length-18056-cov-5_pt1 | contig 18056 bp, 16 predicted proteins | sample MGYA00564398_ERZ1292623 | MGnify/ENA primary metagenome ERZ1292623 (study PRJEB36523, sample SAMEA6512633) | groundwater metagenome | collected 2019-01-07 | study: AquaDiva: Metagenomics assemblies of 32 groundwater samples | reverse complement strand
GAGATGGGCGTCGATGTGGAAAAAATCTACCAGATAGAAAAGATAGACCAGGACACCGTGTCGCTGGAGAGCCCTGTGGGCTCCGACGACGGCGAGGACAAGTCGGTGCTCGGCGACTTTATAAAAGACGACAAGATTTTGAGCCCCGACCAGGAGGTGTCGCGCCGGATACTTGGCGACCAGCTCAAAGAGATTTTGGATGAACTTAGTCCGAAAGAACGCGAGATTTTGAAGTTACGCCACGGGCTTGAGGACGGCATCTACCACACGCTCGAGGAGGTGGGGCGCAAGTTCGGCGTCACCCGCGAGCGCATCCGCCAGATAGAGGCCAAGGCGCTGGAGCGCATCCGTACGCACGAAAAGTCCAAACGCCTGCGGAGCTACTGATTAGTAGAACCGCAGGCGTATAGCGACAAACAGTATGATTGTCACAGGGATAATCCAACCAAGTTGGATATATATCTCGCGCATGTACAACTCCTGAACAAGGACTCGCTCTTTTTCTTATACTCCATATACTGTGTAGATGCAATACCCCATACAGCACTGGAGCCACTCATCGCTTATGTCTTTTTTGCGCAATCCGCTGGCGTGGCACAAGCGCTATGTTGAGCTTGTCTATGACACGCCATCGACTCCGGCAGGCATTGTGGGCCGCGCATGCCATGTCGCGCTCCAGCATTTTTACGGTGGATTAAAAAAAGAAGACGCGATTGCGCTGGGGCTCGAATACCTGCGGGACGTGTCCGACTTCGAAATCAACTTCGGCCGCGCAAAGACTGCGTCCGCGCGGCGGGCAAAGCGTCAAAGCATGGAGCGGGAATATCTGCAGGGGGCGGAGTTTTATCTCGCTCGTCCGCCTAGGTGGAAGGTACTCGGGGTTGAAACAAAAGCTACCGTGCGGGTGGAGGGCTTGCCGCTCCCCATCAAAGCGGTGTCCGACCTCGTGGTGGTGTCCAAAGTCGATCGCCGCGGAGTCGACATCGTCGACCACAAGTTTGTATCGGCTTTTAGCCCGTACAGAGGCGACAAGTCGCTGTTTGCGCTGCAGGCAATTTTCAACTACTACACGGTTAAAAAAACATTTAATAAACCGGTGCGGCGCTTTATCGTGCAGGAGTGTAAGATATCGCGCAATGCCGATGGCAGCGCGCAAATGCGGCGCTATGTTATAGACTTCCGCGCATTCCGCCACGAGTTCGTCCTCTTTAACCGCTTAGTGCGCGACGCGACCGCGGCGCTCGCTCACATGAAAGTATTTTTGCCCAACCCCTCCGATATGTTCGAAGGGGAGAACAGCTTAGACATCTACCGCATAAACCTCGAGCCGGAGGAGTACGATACCCACTTCCGTCCCGACGAGTAAATACCGAGAACTGTTCTCGGTATTCGGTTACTGCCCTGTGGTGGTGCCGAGGATGCTGTCGATGGCCGCGCGCATCGAGTCGTACGGCTGGGCGCCGGGGAGCACCACCGACTCGGTGCCGACCATAAGGAGCGTGTAGGGCGTGCCCTGCGCGCCGAGCTTGATGGCCTCGTCGTAGCTTGCGGCCACTTTTTTAGCAAACTCGCCGCTGTTGAGGCACTGGTTGAAAGCGTTTACATCGAGCCCGATTTTTTTGGCGATGACCGGCAGCTGTGCTAGGTCAAGACCGTTTGAACTGGGCGTTACTTCGTATACGCCGTCGATGAACTTAAAGAACGCCGTATCCCCTCCCTGCTTGCCGGCGCACTCGGCAGCCTCTGCTTCTTTAGGCGCCTTTGAGTGGATAGACGCGAGCGGGAAGTGCCGATATATCCACGCAACTTTGCCCGAAGTACCGTAGTACTGGATTACCTGGTTCATGGTCGTGTTAAAGGTCTTGCAGTACGGGCACTCAAGGTCGGAGTACTCTATAACTTTAACCGTTGCGTTCGGATTACCTAAAATATAATCAACACCAGGCGTGTAAGCGCGCGCGCCTGTGACCTTGCCGTCCCCACCTCCATTAGTCGGGGGCGTTCCTTTACCTGCCAGAAAAACAGCGCCCGCGATTAAAGCGCCCGCGACCACGATGGAGATGGGAAGTACGTATTGTGATTTCATCTAGGTATTGTAACTGCAGGTATTTAAAACGCAAACTAGAAGGGTAGCGTGTGGGTCAGGGCCGCGGAGTCTCCGGTTTTCTCCCAGCCGCCGGTGTCGAGCTTTATCTCGCGCACGCCGTCATAATCTCTGTATTTTACCGAGCCGTGCTTTTTGGCGTATTCATAGAGCTCGTTGGTGATGGCAACGTCGGCCAAACAGTAGTCGCGAACTTTTTCGTGCAGGCCCTGCTTCCACCACTCCACCGCCTCGAGCCCGTCGGCGGTTTTTCCCCGCCCGAGCGTCGCCTCGGCTAAGTTGTCGAGCTTGAGCCGCCGGCCGAGCACTTGTTTGACCTCCTTCAACAAATCGATGCTTTTTATTTTGCCGAGGTCGCCGGCGTAATATTTGTTGAGTATAGGGATGTCGAAATGCTCGGAATTGTAGCCGATGATGATGTCCGCGGCTTCAAACAGAGGCCATGCATCCTTGAGCTCGTGTTTATAAAAACCTTTAAGCGTATTGTCGGATGAGTCGTGTACTCCGAGCACGGTAATCTCAAGGTTTGAAAAGTCGCCGTTCGTGCGGAAGACCCCCTCTGTTTCAATATCGAAAGTAATCTTGCGCATTATTTTTTGAAGAAACCGGCAAGATCGGCAAGCGCTACCGGCTCCGCCGCGCCGGTCTCGAGATTTTTTACCTGGTAGACCCCGCTTGCAAGCTCATCTTCGCCGACCACAATGAGCCACGGTATTTTGTGTTTAGCGGCGGCCTTTATCTGGTCTCCAAGCTTGCGCTCGCCGAAGTCGACTGCCACGTTTACCCCCGCTTTGCGGAGGCCGTCGGCAAGAGCACTCGCTCTTGCCGCCAGCTCCGGAGCGGTAACCGCCAGATAGAGGTGTGTAGTAGGGGTATAGGGCGGTATAAGGCCGCGTACGGCGAGGAAGTCGCGGATGGTCACATCGCCCATGCCGAAGCCGACGCCCGGCAGAGGTTCGTCGTCAAACAGGGCGGTCAGGTTGTCGTAGCGCCCGCCGCCAAAAAGCGCGCGGTTGTTCTCCTTGTGGGTGTCAAAGACCTCAAACACAGTGCCGGTATAGTAGGCAAAACCGCGCACTACCGATGGGTCGTACTCAATATTGTTGATGCCGGCCGCGCGGAAGTCCTGCAGCATCTGAGCAATATCATCAGGCACGTTCTTTGGCGACAGCAGGCTTTTATTAACACCTAGTTTTTTTAGCTCCAAGTCGAAGTCGACCTCGGACATTTTGGCGCGACGGTCGAGCAGGCCGAACAGTTGTTTTGTCTGTACTCCGCTCAGACCGCTCTCCTGCGCTATGGTATTTATAGCCTGCCGGCTGCCGACTTGGATTTTAAAATCGCTTTCGCGCGCGCCGAGCGCCGTCATGATGCGGTATGCGACCGTTATAACCTCCGCGTCTGCAATAGGGCTCTTTGAACCAAAGAGGTCGATGTTGAGCTGCCAGTGCTCGCGAAGGCGTCCGCGCTGCGGGCGCTCGTAGCGGAATACATTGGGGATAGAGTAGAGCCGCAAGGGGAACCCGAGTTCGCGGCGGCGCGCCGCGACCATGCGCGCGACAGTTGGTGTCATCTCGGGGCGCAAAGCGACCTCGCGGCCGCCGCGGTCGGTAAAGATATACGACTGTTCGTTTACTATTTCTTCGTTATCGGCGCCTTTGGCTTTGTACAGCTCGGCGGGCTCCAGAACAGACGCATGATACTCGACATAGCCCACTCGCTCGACCTCTCCGCGTATGGTCTTAAAGAGCCAGTTTAAAAACGCCTGGTCCTCCGGATAAAAATCGCGAACCCCCTTGTATGGCTCAACTGAAAGCTTATTTTTGCTCATAGCTGGTGTTTAGAGTATTGTAACAGAAATGAAAGGCCAAGTCTTAAATCTCTATAAGCAGCTTGGCGAGACGCCCCGCGAGCGCCTGGAGCGCCTGCGCGCGCAGAAGCCGCACTACGAGCACGAGGTGCTCTCCTACGCCGGCAGGCTCGACCCTATGGCCGAGGGCGTGATGCTCTGCTTGGTCGGTTCCGCCAACCAGCGCCGCGAGGCTTACTTGGAGCTTTCCAAAGAATACACACTCGACATACTCTTCGGCTTTGCCACCGACACCTACGACGTGCTGGGCCGCGTGATGGAAACCGGCGACGGAAGCGATCTGCGGCGCGAAGCGGTGCAAAAAGGGCTCAACGAATTCCGCGGCCATATCGAGCAGGAGTACCCGCCGTACTCCAGCAAGACCGTCGAGGGCAAGTCGCTGTTTGAGTGGGCGCGCAGCAATGCGCTCGGCTCGCTCGTGATGCCGAGCCGCACCGTGACCATCCACCATATCGATATAGAAAAGATGTATAAGGTCCCCGAAGCTGTCTTGCTCGACTATATCGAGGACGGCATTGCGCGCGTGACAGGCGACTTCAGGCAGGATGAAACCCTGCGCCTGTGGAAACAGCATCTCAAAAAAGAAGGGGACCGCGAGTTTGTCTGCGCGACCGTAAAGATAGAGTGCACCAGCGGCACTTATGCCCGTTCCATAGCCAACGGGCTGGGCAAAGAACTCGGGTGCCCCGCGCTCGCGCTCCATATCCTCCGCACCAAAGTAGGGGAGTACTCAGTAGAAAAATCCCTAAAGTAAATAAAAGGCGACGCCTTTTACCAATCCAGCTCGCCGGTTTTGTATTCGGTGACGCGGGTTTCGAAGAAGTTTTTCTCTTTTGGCATGTCGATAATCTCGCTCATCCAGGGGAAGGGGTTGTCTTTGTGATACTGGCGCTCTAAGCCAATGCGCTCCAGCCGGCGGTCGGCGATGTGCTCAACATACTGCTTGACGCTTGCTGGTGCGAGGCCCACCACGCCGCGCGGCAGGGCGTCGTCGGCGTACAAGCACTCCAGCTCTACTCCGCGCTTTATTTTGCCGGTCAGGTCTTTTTTAAACGCGTCGGTCCATATCTCCGGATTTTCCTGCACGATGGTGTTGATGAGGTCGGCGCCGAAGGCGAGGTGCACCGACTCGTCGCGGAGGATAAACTGGAACTGCTCGCCCACGCCTATCATCCTGTTTTTGCGCAGCATGCTGAGCATCATCACAAAACCCGCGTAAAAGAAGATGCCCTCCATGATGACGTAGTAGCCGACGAGGTCGTGCACGAACTTTTGTATATTTTCTATCGTGTCGGTTTTAAAATTCGGGTCAAACACCGACTTGGTCATCTCCACCACAAAGTCGTCCTTCTCCTTAATAGAGGGGATGGTTTGGTACATGTTGTAGATTTCCTCCGGGTCCAGTGCAAGTGTGTCGCAGGAATAGATAAAGGTGTCGGTGTGTACCGCCTCCTCGTACGCTTGGCGCAGTAGGTACTGCCGGCACTCCGGGTTGGTGATGTGTCGGTAAATCGCCATGACTATATTGTTGGCGGTCAGCGACTCGGCGGTGGAAAAGAAGCCGAGGTTCCACATAATCATGCGGCGCTCGTCCTCCGACAGTGCGCCCGGTTTTTTCCACAGCTCGACATCCTGCTGCATCGAGACCTCCTCGGGCACCCAGTTGTTAGCCACGCCCTTTTTGTAGTGCGTGCGCGCCCACGCGTACTTCATCGGTAAAATCTTGTTCGGGTCGGTGCTTGCCCCTCCATTTATTACTCCCATAGTGTAGGTATTTTACATGCCCGCGTATGAAGACAGCAAGGGGATTACCCACCCAAAAACACTAAGCAGGCAAGCGGTAGGGGTTGACAGAAAGTATTAATAGGTGTAGGATTTTGGACGAGCGCCACCCGCAAATATGGGGTGGTGTCGGAGCCTGCACGTGAGCTACCGTTCTCACGATGCAGAGTTTGGTAGGATGGTAGTCCTATCAAAGGGCGCACGCATTGACTTGCGTGCGCCTAATTTTTTATTTTCAGTACCGTAGGCGTTCAAGACGCACGATACGGCGACCGTGGTTTACCAGTGTCCTTGCGTCGCGGCTTACCGTTTTGGCGATCGCGTCTACATCTTCTTTGATCGTTAAAACATCCTGTTCTATGTGACCCACGGTTGTCTTTAGTTCTTTGATTTCCTTATTTGTTCCACCAAGATGCTCGCCTACTAATTTCAGCATTTCGTATACCTCGTTTATTGACCGTTCTTTCTTCGCCATAAGATTATTGTAGCACTACGCGGAGCAACTTTCGCAGACTTCGCCCACGACTTCGACTTTGTTTTGGAGGGGGACTACCGTCTTTTCGCCGAAGCTGGGGACTCCTTTAGACTCGTAGGCAGGAGCGGTTGCTATAGGCACGGCTTTTCTGGCCATTTCTATCAGTTCCATCTGGCCGGCGCGTACCTGTTGCGCCTCTATAATAGCGGCTACTTCGCCTGACGAAATGGATGATGGTACGGACTCTACAAGTACGGTTTCCTCGATAATCACGGTAGATGCTATGCCGGATGCTACGGATGAGTTGCTCCCGTCGGCTTTGGTGGTAGTGCCGAACTTTGCCATGTTGACCGTCGATTTTTCTATCCTGCTGGCGCCCATACTGCGCAGGTAGTAGGTGGTCTTGAGCCCCAGCGCCCACGCGTATTGGTAAATTTCAGAAAGTATCTTACCCGAGGTGCCGCCGTAGAAGATGTTCAGCGACTGGCTTTGGTCTATCCAGCGTCCGCGGTAGGCGGCCGCCTTTATTAGCCACTGCGGCTCTATTTCGAACGCCTCTTTATATTTGGCGCGCAGCGCAGGCGGTATCTCCGCTATCTCCTGCACGGAACCATCGTAGAACTTTATCCGCTCAAGCATGTCGGCGTTCCACAGACCGAGTTTTTTGAGGTCCTCCACCAAAAACTCGTTGACTATCATAAAGTCGCCCGCCATGTTGGACTTGACGTAAATGTTTTTGTAGATGGGCTCGATGGTCGGGTAGCAGCCGGCGATGTTGGCGGTCGAGGCGGTCGGCGCGTTGGCCATAGTGTTGGAGTTGCGCATACCCCACTGGCGCACCGCCTCGCGCACCAGGCGCCAGTCGAGCGTCTCGTGGCGCGGCACGTCTATTTTGACTCCGCGCTCAGCCTCCAACAGCGCAATAGTGTCTTGTGGGAACAGCCCGCGGTCCCACTTAGAACCTTTATACGTCTCGTAGGTGCCGCGCTCCTTGGCAAGCAGGGCCGAGGAGAGGATGGCGTGGTAACTGATTGCCTCCATCGACTCGTCGCTAAAGCGCACGGCCTCGTCGGAGTCGAAGTTAATTTCGCATTTGTAGAGCGCGTCCATCAGCCCGCGCAACCCGAGCCCCACCGGGCGGTGCTTCATGTTGAATGCTCGAGTCTTTTCGGTCGGGTAGTAGTTGGCGTCGATGACATTGTCGAGCATGCGCATCGCCACCGGCACCACGCGTGCCACCATGTCGCGGTCAAAAGCGCCGTTTTTAATGAAGCTCGACAGATTGATGGAGCCGAGGTTGCAGACCGCCGTTTCTGCACTGCTGGTGTTGAGCGTAATCTCGGTGCACAAGTTGCTGGAGTGTACGACGCCGACGTGGTCCTGTGGGCTGCGGATGTTGCTCGGGTCCTTCCATGTGATCCACGGGTGGCCGGACTCGAACAGCATGGTAAGGTTTTTGCGCCAGAGGTCGGCTGCGCGGATTTTTTTGTGATGGGGGATTTCTCCGGCCTCGGCGCGCGCCTCGTACTTTATGTAAGCCGCGTCAAAAGCCTTGCCGTAGAGGTCGTGCAGGTCTGGAACATCGCTGGGGCTAAAGAGCGTCCAAGGGCCGTCCTCCGCAAGACGCTTCATGAAGAGGTCGGGTATCCACACGGCGGTGTTGAGGTCGTGGGCACGGCGGCGTTCATCGCCGGTGTTTTTACGCAACTCCATGAAGTCCTCTATGTCGAGATGCCAGTACTCCAGATACACGGCGGCCGCGCCGCGGCGGCGCCCCGAACGGTTGATGGAGATGGTTACGTCATTTTGTATTTTGAGGAACGGGATGACTCCCTGCGACTCCACTCCTGTTTTTTTAATCAAAGAACCTGTAGCGCGCACCGGAGTCCAGTCGATGCCAAGCCCCCCTGCATATTTGAGCAGCTGTGCGCCGTCTTTGTACTCGTCAAAAATCGCGTGCAGGTCGTCCGGCACGGTGGAGAGGAAGCAGGATGAGAGCTGCGGCAGAGCGAGCCCCGCGTGGTAGAGCGTGGGGGATGAGGGCGTGTAGTGCATGGCGGACATCACCTCATAAAACTCGATGGCAAAGCGGTTGCGCTCCTCGGGCGTCTTTTCGACTATGGCACAGCCCATGGCGACGCGCATCCAGAAGATTTGCGGGGTTTCCAGCAGTTTGCGCGTGGCATGCTCTTTAGAAAGGTAGTTGGCCATGAGCGTCTGGAGGCCGAGGTACTTGAACTCACGGTCGCGCTCGAGCTGCAGCGCGTCTGCGAGCGCGGCTAAGTCGAAGTCCATCATCCGCTTGTCAAACTGGCCGAGCGCCACACCGCGCGCGATAGTGCGGGCAAAGGCCTCGCGGTGCGCGTCTTCCATTTTTTCGTAGTCGATGTCGCCGAGCACCTCGCGGTACATGTACTGCAGGAGCAATCGGGCCGCGACGTAAGAATGGGCGGGGTCGCGCTCTATCATCGAGCGCACCACCATTATTAAAACGTCGTGTATCTCTTTGGTTTTGATGCCGTCATACATCTCTTGGCGCACGCGACTGATAATTGACGGGACATCTATTACCCGCTCGAAGCCGATGCACGCGCGCATGAGCGTGTGCGTAAGCTTAGCCTCGCTAAAGTTCTCCTTTTCGCCGCTGCGTTTGAGTATAAGGAGCTGGTTTTCCTCTATTTTCTCCGCGATTTCAGCGCGCTTTTCCTCCCGCGCTTTGGAGTGTTCGTACCGGTAGATAATGTAGGATTTTGCGACGGTAAAATAGCCGCGCTCCATGAGCGCGTTCTCCACCAAGTCTTGGATATCCTCGACCGACGGGATAAACGCCGTGTTGCCGTATTTAAGGTCGATTGCGTCTACCACTACGCGCGTGATGTCGACGGCGTCGGCTTCGTGGCTGTCGCCGAGCACCGCGGCAAACGCTTTTTGCACGGCAATGGTAATGTTTTTCGGCTGGAAGTCGGCTATCTCGCCGTTGCGCTTTTTGATCTTTTGCGTGATAGCCATACGAAATTTCAGTATACTCCTGTTCGGCCAATATCGGCTTACCGAGATACTGTGGATAGGGTACAAGAGAACTTTTTTATCAAAACGCAACCGCCACTACTCATAAACAGAGCGGCGGCGCATGGACCAAGCGATAACGCCTAGTACTACTAATGCCAGAACGGCGAGGATAAGAATCCAGTTAGGCAGCTGAAAGCCCGAGGTAGCGGCCGCGGCGGCAAGGTTGATTTGTTTTCCGGCGGGGGTGTCCCACGGGGTAACCACGGCCAGTGGAGCGCGGACGCTCGGCGCGGCCGGCGCCGGAGCCGCGGGAGTTTGTACATTTGATATTTGCCGGACATCGGTGTCACTGTTTTGTGTTGGAGCGGCAGGCGTCGGCGCAGCAGTATCGATGCCGCCTGTAGAGGCTCCGACCGTTACTTGTGCCGGCTGAGGCTCCGGCGCGGCAGCCGGCGGAGGAGTTGGAGCAGGAGGCGGAAGGTAGGGGATTTGGTAGCCCACTGACATCGGTCCGCTTATGACGCCACCGCCCCCTCCGCCTCCGGATGATGCCGGCGCGGGTGCTGGCGCCGGTTCCGGCACTGCCTCGATAGTAAACGGCGATATGCCAAGTGTACCTACATTGCCCGCGGCATCGGTTACCGAAAGCGAGCAGGAGCTGTACGAGCCGACCGCAAGCGCGGCAAAGGTAAGCGTAGTGGTGCCAACGCCGACGCTGGATGTGGCGGCTGTACACGCGCCGCTAAACGCGAGCGCCCCCGCCTCGGTGGAGGTAAAGCTGTACTCCGGCGTGGTGTCGGTCGAGGTAGCTATTGCCGCGCTCTCGGAGAGCGCGGGAGCAGCGGTGTCGAGTGTAAATGTACGCGTTGTCGTGGCACCGGTGTTGTTGTATGCATCAGTCGCGCTGACGGCAAAAGTATGAGAGCCGTCGGCGAGCGTGGAGCTCGCGGGGCTGGTGCAGGCTCCTGCGGCGCCGTCCCACGAGCACAGAGCCGTGGTTGTCGTCGCATCTGTCGCCGTAAAACCAAACGACACTGGGCTTGAACTTGCATATCCTCCGTCCGCGGTGCCGGAAGTGATGGAGATAGTCGGCGCGGAGGTGTCTATGACAAAGGTCCCGGAAACTTCCGCTCCGCGATTGTTGTATTGGTCGGTCGAGGAGGCGGTTACGGTATAAGACCCTTCCGAAAGTTCATCGCCGGCTAAGAGCGTGTAAGACCATACGTTGCTCGCGGCAGTGGTTTGATAAGTACGGGTAATACTGCTACTAGTAATTTGAATATCTACAATGGCAGAGCCATAACTTGAGCTGCCGGAAATGGTTGGTAGAATTATGTGATTACTCAGCGCGTCTAGAGTCAGAATTGGGCCAGCTGTGTCGGCTATAAAGCGGTATGTCGTGGTGGACATGTACTCGCCGGAGATGTCGGCCGCGCCCGATACGCGGAAGAACCAGAATACGGCCGCCTCGATGCCCGCTGGCGGAACGTAAGTAAAACAGTAGGTCTTGAGGTCGGCATCGCTGCAATCTGCAACGGTTTGCGCCGTGCCGTTGGTAAAGTCAAAGCTCGGCGTGCCGTCCGCGACGACCGGTATTACGTTGATGTCCTCATCGAAGTTAATCACTACGTCCCAGACGGTACATGAGGTAGCAACAAGGCTTGATGCAAACGGCGCAGTTTGCGGCAGAGAGACGCCGTTTGCGGTAATAGTCGGAGCGTTTGGCGCCACTCCGTCGCCGGCGAGCGCTTGGAGTGGAAACACCAGCACCAATAGGAGTGCCACTGTAGTAAAGCGGACAAGCATAGACTGCTCCTTATTCATGCGTTTATTATGCATTCTATTTTACAAAAGAGCAACTGCGTGGTCGAACCTGCTGTGGAGAGCTAATTCTTGTTCTTTTCTACGAAGCTCACGCAATCGCCTTGGTTTTTGAATGATGGATCGGTAAAGGTCTTCCAGCCGTCGTCTTTGCACTGGTCTTTGTCGGTCGGGACGCTCGGTGGCGGGGGCGGGGGTGGCGCAGGCACTGTGATAGAGGACACTATAGGGGCGCCGATGTTTTGGTACTGGTCGATGCCGACTGCAATTACCGAGTAAGTGCCCGGAGGTAGCTCGTCTCCCGGCTGGAGTATGAGCGACCAGAGCCCACTTGCGGCGACGGTTTGATAAGTAAGCGAGGTCGATCCGTTGGAGAAGGTTATTTGTACCACCGCCGACCCGAAGCTGGAGTCTCCGGCTACTTCCGGCAGCGCAGTGTTGTCGGTAACGGACGTAAATGACAGCACGGGCCCCGCGGTGTCGACGATAAAGCGGTAGGTCGTGGTGGCCATGTAATCCTCGGCGGCGTTGGCGGCGCCCGATATGCGGAAGAACCAAAATATTGCCGCCTCGATGCCGGAGGGCGGCACGTAGTTGAAGCAGTATGTTTTTTGGTTGGCGTCGCCGCAATCGTTGACCACTTGCAATGTTCCGTTGGTAAAGTCAAAACTCGGCGTGCCGTCCGCGACAACTGCCGGCGTGCTGATGTCTTGGTCAAAACTCATCACCACATCCCAGGCGGTGCTTGAGGTGGCGACAAGACTGGATGCAAAGGGCGCTATTTGAGGCAATTCCAACCCGTTTGCGGTCAAGGTCGGCGCGTTTACCGGCATGCCTACCGCTAGTCCGACCATCGGCACAATAAATGCCACCAGTATTAATATGCCGGTCGCAAAAGTAAGCGCCTCTTTTAAAAGACTCATATATTTATAGTATACCGCTTTGTAAAGGCTATTTTAGCAGGGAGGTGATAAGTCCGGCGGTCTCCTCAGGGCCGAAAACCTGATGTGTCGGCACGCCGGTGTCCTTAACTACCGCGTCGTTTCCGCCCTCCTCGAGTGCATCACCCACGTAGAGCATTTGGGCAACCGGTATGCCAGTCAGTTCAGAGAGCCGCTTAATGCCGTAGGCTTTGGTAACGCCTTTTGGCGTTATGTCGATAGAGGTAATACCGCCGGTGGAAACAGAGTAATTCTTCAGCTTTTCAGACAGCGCGTTCCTTAACTCTTTGCGTTTGTTGTCGTAAAGCGCGGCCCACTCCTGTTTGGCTGCCACAGACGCGTCTTGCCCCACTGCAGAAAATGTTATCTGGGCTCCGCGGTCCTGTACGATATCACCCCAGACTTGTTTTGGCTCCGGCATAGAAACCTCAACTGACGCGTCTGCTATGGCCCGATGTATTTCATCGCGGTCCATTTGGCTGAACGCGTGGTCGTACTGCGGCTTCCAGTTGTCGCGATATATAAAACACTGAGCGGCGTTAGTCGGAAAAATATATAAATTATTCAGGTTGGCTTCCATAGGCACGGCCGGGAAGAACTGCTTTTCAAATTGCGGGAAGCCTGCTCCCGACATCACTGCGACCGGCATTTTTTTTAGCAATTTGGACAACAGTTCGCCCATTTCGGCGGGCATGCGCTGCTTGCTTTCGGCGAGCGTGCCGTCGAGGTCGAATGCCATCAATCGCGGATGATGGTCCATATCTAGTCTTCTAAGTTTTTAGGCAGGAGTATGGCAAGCAGTTTTTTGAGCGAGCATTTTGCCACACCCGTTACCGTGTCGGCCCCGCCGTAATAAATGTAGAGCGTATCTGCGCGAGCGACCTGACCGCACGAAAAGACGGCGTTGCGCACCACGCCGACGCGCTCGTATTCCTCGAGCGGTTCGAAAATAGTGTCAACGCTGCGGGATATGACGATGGATGGGTTTTTGAGGTCGAGCAGTACCGCGCCGAGCCGGTAGGTTCCTGTTTTTGAAACGCCGTGATAAATCAACAGCCATCCTTTTTTGGTTTTGATAGGCGGTCCTGCGATGCCTATTTTTTTGCTGTCCCACATGCCGGGCCGCGGGCCCATTATCTCGATGCACCTTGTGAGGCGTGACTTTTTAAAATCGAGCGTATCGAGGAAGTCCGCGCACAAGAGCGGGTCGATGCGGTGCAAAATCATGTACTGTCCGCCTATCTTTTCCGGTAGGAGCGCGGTGTCTTTGTCTTGCACGGGGTCGGGAGTGACCAGCTGCGGTTTCTCCCACTTGTCCCATTTTTTGGCGAGAAAGTCTTTGACCGATATCGAGGTAAGCGCCGCGCGCCAGGGATTTTTGCCGTCAAATGCGGTGTACACCATATAGAGCGTGTTGCCGATGCGGGTAACACGCGGGTCTTCGCACCCGGAACCCACTCCATCCTGCTGTTTTTTTTCGAACGACTCACGCGGCACATAGGCGGGCTCCGCATCGCGCGAAGTAATCTTGACGCCGTTTTTGCTCTGCGCGTGGCCTATGACGCTCGTGTTGTCCGCGCCCATGGCGCGGTAGAGGATGTGCACCACCCCGCCTATGTCTACCGATGCCGGATTAAAAACAGCGGTGCTATCCCACGGGTGGCCGGGTATCGGTTTAAGAATCGGGTTTTCTTTGGCGCGTTCCACCAAGTCGACCCGGCGCTCGGGGATCATAGCGGAGAGCAGGTCGGGGAGGTTGAGCGACGCTTTAGCGCATACCGTGTCGGCGCCGCCGTAGTATAGGTCGACGCGGCCGTTTTTATTAAGAACAGCTCCGGAAGGGAAGACAATGTTGGGTACGGCGCCGTAGCGCTCATATATCTCCTCGGGGACCATAATAGGCCCTTTTGTGCGGCCTTTTATGACCCGCGGGTCTTTAAGGTCCAGCAGCATCGCCTCGATGCCGAAGACGCGCTCGCCTCCGCCGAAGTAGTTGTGGATGTAGGAATAAAAAAGGAGCCAACCATCTTTGGTTTTGATGGGCGCGGAGCCGACCTCCACATGGTCTTGGTCGAAACGCAGCGGGTTGAGTACATGGTCGCCCATCTCGGCCTTCCATTTTTCCCAAAACGACAAATCCCAAAGCTCTTCTATGTTGTCGCATTGCGCGATGGCGATTCGCGCCGGCGGCTCGTCGGTGTGCGCGGTCATAATGACGGTAATCTTGCCCAAGATGCGCTCGGGGAAGAGCGTCATTGCCTTGGCGTTAAACGGCGTGACCAGATGCTTCTCCTCAATTGTTTCGAGATCTTTAGAGATAGCGACCGCGACTTTGATATTGCCGGGGCCAAAAGGCATCCCGCCGAGCGCGGTGTAAAAGATGTAGTACTTTCCTTCAAAATAGGTCGCGCGCGGGTCTTCACAGCCGTATTTGTCCCACGGCTCGGTCGGGATGATAAATTGCCGGCGGTTTTGATAGTGCTCGCCATCCAGCGACAGCGCTTTGCCTATGGTCGATATACCCGCCGGAGTCATCAAAGCGTCGGGGCGGCCCTGCGCGCGGTACAGCAGGTGCGTTATATTGCCCTTAACAATCGGGGATGGATTAAAAGTGCCCCGCGCCTCCCAGTGTTTGTCATTGAGAGGAGCAATGAGCGGGTTATGTTTACTGCGCCGTATTACGTACATTGTTTCTTAGTATATCAGTTACCTATTAACCGGCGTTAAAACTACGTGCTGGTGGTGGGTAAGTTTGCGGAGGAAGTCGCGCAGGTCGGAGCGCGCGGCGGCTACGTATTTGTCGCCGCCGCCGTAGTAGATAAAGAGGTCGGGGCCAACCACCACCGCGCCGCTGGCGTACACAACGCCCGCCTTCCACTCGTTTTCGTACCACTCTTCAGGCGATAGTATAGGATTCTCGCTTTGGTAGAGTATTTTCGTCGGATCGTGGAGGTCGAGCAACATGGCGCCCACATTGTAGCCGGCGCCTCGCTCCGGGTTCATGCCGTGATAGAGCAGAAGCCAGCCGTACTCGGTTTTAATAGGCGGCGCGCCGGCGCCGCGGATAAACGCGTCCCACTTGCCAGGCCGCCCCGAGCGGTGGTTGTTGCTTTGTATCGGGTTGTCGCGCAACTCCTCGAGCGAGTCGACGTACTCAATCATAATGCGCGGCGTGAGCGCGTGCAGGATTGCAAATTTATCATTGATTTTCTCCGGAAAGAGCACCCAGTTTTTATTTGTCTCCCCCTTCGGCGACATCGTGATATGCGGAGTCCAATTGAACTTTCGCGCGTCGAGGTCGCGGTGCGAGAGCGAGGTAATAGCCAAGCGCAGTGATTGCCAGTGCTCAAATATTTCGAACGTCATGTAGATGCTGTCGTCGATTTTGACCGCCCGCGGGTCCTCCACTCCGCCCCAGCCGCCGCCGGAAGCGTACAGGTCTTGGTTGTACGTAAGCGTCGTGTACGAGAGTTTGGCTTTTACCGGGGTAAAGCCCGCTCCGCGGTCGAATATGGGGTAGGCGAGCCTCTCGTCAAAAAGGACACCGTCTTTGCTTGAGGCGTAGCCCACGCGCGAGATGCCGTCGCGGCCGAGCGCCCGGTAAAAAAGGTGCACACGGCCGTCGTGATAAATTGCCGCGGGGTTGAAAACCGCTTCAGACTCCCACCAGTGCTCGGGTATTGGCCGCAGGACCGGGTTGTGCGGGAGCCTGCGCAGCTGCAAGGGCTTCAGGAGCCTGAGTATGGCTGCAAGCCAAAAAAACAGGAGAGCCAAGCAGGCAAGCCCGAGCGCGGTGAGTGCAAGGATAATGGAGAGCAGATTAGACCCGTCCATACTTGTCCTCTAGCCTTGTAATGTCGCCCTCTTCAAATTTGCCGAACGCGATTTCAAGAAAACTTAAACCACTAGGGCCGCCCAGAACGCGGTGTTTGTTGCCACGTTTGCCGAAGAACTGGTCGCCTGGCTTAGCTTCCTGCTCGATGTTGTCGATTACAACGATGCCGGAGCCGGAAAGTATCCTCCAAAACTCATCGCGGTGCTCGTGGGTCTGCAGTGATATGGCTTCATTCGGATTAACCGTTACTATTTTTACGGTTGTGGCTTCATTGAGCGTAAAGCGCTCAAAGTTTCCCCACGGGCGAATTTCCTTCTCATAGTTAGAGAGGCCTTCCATGTCTCTATAGTAATACGAAAATTGTAAACACAGCCCTGTGTACAAACAAAACTGGGGAAGTCCGACTTCCCCAAACTGCTGATATACTTTTTTGTATGCGGGTTCAGCCCTTTGGAGTCGGATCTTTTGTGCACGCGATGAAACGCGGCGCTCGCGGACTACCCATCACTCGCAATGATGCAGATCGATGGCGGTTTGCACGATTACTCTATTTTTCAAACGAGGAGTATAGAAGTGAATACTGGGAGAGGGATACCGCCGAACTCGGCATGTTTGAGAGACCTTCGTCATGGCCGGAAAGACAGCCCTTAACTCGGATTTTGGGATGGGTACTCATGCCGAATCATTTTCACCTCATTCTTGAAGAAACCCGCGCCGGTGGTGTTTCAAAGTTTATGCAACAACTGTGTGGGAGCATGAGCGCGCACTTTAATGCTAAGTACAAAGAGAAAGGCAGTATCTTTCAAGGAGGCTACAAAGGTCGCACCGTACATGATGATATGTATCTCCGCCAGCTTGTGCCATATGTAATGGTAAAGAATGTTTTTGAATTGTACCCGGGCGGTTATACAAAAGCGTTGAATAAATTTGACGATGCGTGGGAGTGGGGGAGTAAAAAATATCCTTTCTCCAGCCTGCCGGACTACGTGGGGAAGTCCGACTTCCCCATTGTGGAAAAAGGGATTGTTGGGGAAATGTTTCCTACCGCTGTTTCTTTTAAGGCTCATGCCAAGGAAATTTTGTTCAGCCGGGCTGGAGTGAGTGAAGATTTGCGGGTTTTAGCTTTCGATTAACTTGGGGAAGTCCGACTTCCCCACACTTCCCCACAAATGCCGAGGGGGCCCGCGCACCTCGGTGCGGAGCCCCCTCGGCTAAACCAGTATTTCTTCCATACTTGATTTCGACCGGCTTACTGCTACACCGTTTCTAACCTGCTTACCGCTTGTAAAGTGACAGCGGCCGCTATGCGGCTCAAGACGCCGTCAGTTGCATTCTATATATGTCCTATTGAACGGGCGATGAAGACAAAAACATCTTGCGCTCCTTGGGGAAAAGCCATAGCGCGATGTGGTAAATGCCGTAGGTGATGAAAAACGCCGACACGACATCGATGGTGTAGTGGATATGGCCGAGCAGCACTATGAACGCGAAGAACACCGAGGAAAGCAGGTAGAGCCACTTGAGCCGGTTATCAAAGCCCCAGAACGCCAAGGCTCCGAGGAAGGGCATCCCCGTGTGGGCGGAAAAGAACTGGTCCGCGCCGAAGAAGGAGTTGGTGATGGTTGCTCCGAAATCGCTCAGGTACGCGACCTCCGGAGGCCCCAAGTGCGTCATAAGGGTAAAAGCGGAGCGGATAAGTATAAAGAGCGTTACTGCATGCAGAGCAAATGGAATGCGATTGGGGTGAAAAGCCAGCATGACGACGCTTATGGCCACAACCAAAAACGTGCCGTATACAAAAAACCCATCCACTTCGAATACCGGTATGTTGGATAGAATTATATCGGTTACCGAAGCGCTTGCGTTGTTGGTTGCCTGATTTATAGCCCAAAAGTTGACGAACAGCGCGCCGATAAACGCGATGAGTGCGATAGGTGTTGAAAACCGGAAACGCTCATCGAACCACGACTCTTTGTAGCGTCCGATTATGACGTAGAGCATAGTCATACGTTAAGTATACTAAAGGTATGGACCTCGCCGCCATCATTGTGCTCCTGCAGCAGTACCGCTACTTTATACTCTTTCCATTAGCGTGTTTTGAGGGGCCGATGATTGCGTTTGTCGCCGGCACGCTCATACCGCTCGGGTACTTTAGCCCGCCGCCCTTGTTTGCCGTTCTGGTGCTTGCCGACGTAATACCCGACATCTCTTATTACTTT
>ERZ1292623.2152-Hain-H51-01um-R1-2152-length-18058-cov-4_pt1 | contig 18058 bp, 18 predicted proteins | sample MGYA00564398_ERZ1292623 | MGnify/ENA primary metagenome ERZ1292623 (study PRJEB36523, sample SAMEA6512633) | groundwater metagenome | collected 2019-01-07 | study: AquaDiva: Metagenomics assemblies of 32 groundwater samples | reverse complement strand
AAAACCTAATTTGTAAAATTCTCTGCCTACCTGGCTTTCTGCTAGATAGTTTTTTATTTCGTTGGGATTAGCATCCTCAACTATAAATTTTCGCGTGTTTTTTTCTTTATGTGATTTAACTTTTTCCTTACCATACTTATCTAAGAGTGTATCGGTTACGTGATCTCTTATTTGTTTTGTAAGCCATCCCTTGCTGGTTCCCATTGGTGCACAAACAACTCCATTATTATCCTCTTTATATATTAAATAAGGTATATCCTGAACAGGGTTTGTTGCATTAATTTTTGAAAAATCCGCAAACAGCCCTAAAGCATCAATTTTTGAAAAATCCGCAAACAGCCCTAAAGCATCATATTCCTTTTTGTAAGCATCTATTAGTTTAATGTGTTCACAATTATTCTCATTTTTGCATTCATAATGGTGCTGTTGCGTAAGCCACAATATCAAATCATAGTCCTCTTTTATATCATAATTAAGACGTTTTGTTAAAAATTCGTAAGGATTTAATTTAGAAAGCTCTATGGCTTCTTCCATTGATTTATCTTCAAGTGTAGTGAGTATCTCATCTTGAATCAGAATTGTCCTGCTAAAAATGTACATAATATCTTCTAGCACTTTGTCAGGTAATTTAAAATATTGAATTTTTACTTCTTGTACATCTCTGATTACAGCTCCGGATTTAGTTTCTGCTAATTTTAATTTGCCTTCTAAACCAATTATTTGATTTTCATATTGTTGTTGCTGCTTAGTCCAAACAACTCTTTGTTGTTCTGAATCTTTAATTTTAGTCTCTAAGGATTTTATTTCACGTTCTTGCGCCACAGTCAGATTTTCTAAACCATTAATGTGTTTTTCTTGTAATTCTTCTTCAGATAATTCTAATTTTTCTAAAGTATATTTGAAAGGTGAGTGATGAATATTAGCTGAACTTTTTTGAATTGTATCTATAACTGATATTATTTCTTGCTCCGGTATTCCGGTTACATATAGTTCAGTTCCACGTATACGTATATTTCCAAAAAAACCTTTCTTGCGTAATTTAGTCTGTAATATATTTCGCACATTTAAAGCAGCACTATTAGAGTCAAATCTAGTTCCAAGTGCAGTAAGATATATTGCGTAAGTTTCTTGCATAAATCACTGATTAAATAACACTTTTTAAGCTTAAGCGTAACCTAATAATAACTTATAAATGTAACCAAGAAGGTTTCAAATATCCAATCAATGCTGAAACAGATATTACTATTATTGCTATTGCGGTGCCTGCTGATTCTGGAGTAATTGGAATATCAAGCGGAACTCCTCCAGTAAAGAAATTTGAATTACTTGCTTCTTGAGTTTGCTCTTCTTGTTGGTTTGCAACAATAAATTCCTGTTGCGGAGCAGTTTCAGTTATTAGCGCTCTTGTTGCTTCGACTCCGTCGCCGCCGGATCCGCCGCCAGAACTAGAACTAGAGCTGCTCGAACTTGTTTGCCCTCCGGCCTCTCCCTGCAAATTTATTGTAAACATAACTGAACTGCTACCTATATTTTCAGCGGCATCTTCAGCATAAACATAAAGTGTATGTTGCTTTTCTGCCAATATTGCTGTCCAGTTTTCGCAGCTTCCGGTTGTTACATTAGTATTGCCTAAAGAATACCAGCAAGATATTATTGCAGAATCGTCAGTAGCTGCATATGTTATATTGATAGACTGAGTATTGTATGTAATATTTTGAGGCGCTGTTATATTTATAATTGGAGAAGTTACATCAGGAGCAGTTATATTTTGCAACGTTGCAAAACTGCTTACAGAGCTTTCAGCACAAAGATTTTGGGAGTTGCAAGATTTTACTTGATAATAATAAGTTGTCAAATTATCTTGCAAGTTAGTCAATCCTATATTATGCGATGTTTCCAAATCAGAATTTACAGATAAGTTTCCTAAAGCTGTTGTTAGTCCGTAATTAACTGTTGAGTTGGATGCATCATCTGTATTCCAAATTATATTTGCGGTAGTATGAGTTATAGATGTAGAATTTATATTTGAAATTACAGGAGGCGTTGAATAATTAATTATTAATTGCGGTATTATACTGCTATTGCTATTTTCGCTCGATGCAAAAGTTTTTCTGCCAACATTATTTGATTCTGTCAGCAGCAATATTCCATAATTATCGTAAGTTCCATTAGACCAACTTCTTGCTAATTGAGTTACATCCCATTCATACCATTGATCTTGGTCAGTAACGTTTTGACTCGACCATTCAAAACTATCATAATCTCCGCCGTTACTATCCCAGTTATCATTATTATCATAATATTTCCAAGTTGCGCCATCATTTGTCTGCTGGCCGTCTCCAGTTCCTTCTGCCCAGCTTCTTGTTATTCTATAAATTGGAATTGCTGCAGTTTTATCGTCTTGCGTTACATCGGTTGCATAAAATCTTAATGTTGCAAAATGTATTGTTGCATTTGCTCCCATACTTGAAATGTTAAATTCGAAAATTGCATTTCTGTCATTTTTATCTACATCTAAATTCTCAGAAATGCCATAATTTTTCTTATTTGAGCCTGACTTCAAGTAAGCATCTTTTATTGCATCTGACGTATCTTGTAATCCAATAGCCGCACCAGTTATGCTTGCATCTGGCGATATAAACAAAGATATAGATATAACACTAATAAGTAATATAAGAACTAAGAGTATAGTTTTGTACGTCATGGTCTATGAAATTCATTTTAACTTAATATAAAACAATTACTATGCTAACGTAAAGTTTATAAAATACTATAACACTGAAACCTTGGCGAATGAACAATTTGAACTCGTATATTATATACCGTGTTCGCCTGTTCTAAGCCTTACACATGGAGAAAAAATGGCAAAAGTTGAATTTATAACTGTAAAAGCCGAGGAAATAAAATTTGGACGAAACAACTTTATAGAAGTTGCAAGAAAAGTAGCAAAAACTGAAGAAGGCGAGAACGAGTTTATCTCGATCTCCAAAGGTTTCTATCTGCCAGAAAATGCAGGTAAAAGATTCAGAAACTCTGTTAGCTTACCAAGCGATGATGATACAGCTGCAAAAGTTGCTGAACTGTTGAAAACGATATAAAACCGTATAAAAACTATTTAATTGGGATAAAATCCCAATTTTATATTTTATTTTCCATTACATATTATATAATGAGATAGTTACTATCATCTTGTTATCACAAACTTTATAAATCATTTATTCTTATCGCTATAAAATGGGATATAAATTAGAACCAGAAGGAAAATTAATACCTGTATATCAAGAAGATCCTACAATTCCAGTTAAAAAACAAACTACTACATCTCGAACACCAATAACTCGCGCTGAATTTGAAATATTATTACAGCAACCTAGATCAAACTCGGCAGATGAATCTTGGAAGCCAGAGCCAGGAATTACATCAGAAGAAAGCGTCTATTGTGGACCAAAGAGCAGATACCATGCGGAATTAGATGGCCTAGCTTACGAAGTTGTAATAAGGAGAACTTTACCACAAGGCACTAAAAAAGATATGCTTTACAAAGCTATTATAGTTCAAAATGGTCGAGCCATAGGCGAATTAAATTACTTAGGAATTTATACTGGTAAGAAAAAAACTAGTTTAGAGGCAATAATAGATATTGCAACGCCTTCTAATAGAAAAACTGATCCCGAATTAGCGAAGCTGGCAAATTCGGCAAGAAAAATATTAAAATATCATCTAGAATATTAAATCAAATAACTCTAAAGCCTAATTACATTATTGCCTGCTTCTGCAAGTTTTTCATTATGGGTTATTATAAAAATTTGATCCAGGAAGCTTGACAAATCATTTTGCAGAACGTCTACGAATGTTGCAATCGCTCTGTCATCCATATTATGTGTTGGTTCATCTAATATTAATACACTAAGCTGCGGGGTTAATATTTTTGTAAACGCAATTCGCAAGGCAAGTGATGCAATTATTCTTTCTCCACCAGACGCATACCCTGTCACGTTCAGCCATTCACCTTCGTATTCACGCAGCTGCAAAACATAATCGCTGTCAGTTACTTCTAATCTTACTGATGTCCATTTATCATAAGGATATATCAAATTCCAAATGTTTCCAATTACTTCATTTACAGCTGTTATCAATTCTTTTCTCAAGGCTTCCTGCGCCGCAAGCAAAGCATTTTTGAATTGATATAGAAAATCAATTTTATTTCCTAAATATTCAACTTCTTTTTCTATATCTGTAAATTGTTCCTGCCGCTCGTTCAAATCTCTAAAACGTTTTTCTTTCTCTTCAATTAAGAACTCACCAGAGCGTTGCTGTGCTAAAATCTTTTCGAGTTCCTGTATAATTTCGCGGTATTGTTCTTCTGCACTTTCAACAGATTTTGCATTTATGTTTACACCCACTATAGATTTTTCAATTACTTCAAGATCTCTTGCAAGTTTATACTTTTGGTTTTTAAATTCCAAAACTTGTTTCTTTTCGTCAAGTTTTCGCCTTTCAGATTCGAGATTTTCAATTTCTTTATCAAGATTTTCTGCACGTGTAGAAATTTGTGAAAATCCATCCGTAAGTGCTGCTCTTCGTCCGCGTAATTCAGATAATCTTATAGCTATATCTCGTTCTTTCTTCCTTAATTCTATTTCTTTCTCTATTTTTTGCTGCAATACTTTTTGTCTTTCCAAACTTTTTGTTAAACTAAACTTTTCGGTTTTCAAATCTTCAACTTTATTTTCTAATCGCGTAATAGTTTCATTCAATTCTATAATTTTTCTGCGCCTTTCCTGTATCAAAACATCTTTTGTAACTTGCTCTAGCCGAGTTGAACAAACAGGACACGCGCCGTCAACACTTTCTAATTCATGTAAGTGTCCTTTCAAAACTCCGATTTCACCAACCATTTGATTTTTACTTTCGAGAGTTTCATCTATGAATTTTTCAATTTCTAATAAGCGTAATTCTAATTTCGTAATATCGCCAAATTTTTTAAGTTTATCAATTTCGAATTTCGAATCTTCAATATCTTTTAAACTTATTATGATTTCTGAATTTTTTTCTTCCAGACCGCCGTAAGATTTCTCTATCTCAAGTGCGCTGTTTCGTCCTCTCTCAAGATCATCGCGGCTATGCTGTTTTGCGCGTTTGACTTCTTCTATTCTTAACGTTATTTCATTTAATCTCAATCTTACAGAATCTAAACTCTCATCCGGTTCTGAAGAGACTTTAGTATTAATCTCTTCCAGCTGTTTCCTATATAATTCTCTACGTTCAACCATTCTATTGTAATTATCAAGCTGTATACGAAGCGTTCTCGTCTTTAGATTTAATTCGGCTTTACGTTTTTCGACTTCAGCTAATTTTAAACTTAAATTAGCTTTTTCTTGTTTCAATTCTGAAATTTCTGTAGCTAAAGTGTCTATATCTTTTCTTGATTTTTGGAAATCAAAATTTCCTAAAAACGTTGCTTGTGCATCTCTTTTAGCAGCTATTTGATTTGCTAATTTTATAGTATTTCTTCTCGCAATTTCAAACTTTTGTAAACCCATAAGTTCGTCAAGCTTAGATTTTCTATCTCCTGGACTAAGTCTCAAAAACATATCAATATCATTCTGTCGGGCATATGCTGTTCTCAAGAAAACATCTTCATCTAAACCTAATTTTTCTGCCAAAAAATCTGTAACTTGCATAGAATTTGTACCCGCTAATAATTGGCCTGTTGAATTTCGTATTACTGCTTCTGAAGTTATGCCATTTTTTATAGTTCTAGTGATATTATATTCAATATCTAATGGTTGCAAAGACAAATTTACTTCTGATGTAATTCCATCAAGTCCCCTAGTTGGCAAGTCTGAAACTTTTATCTCTTTGCTTTTAAGTTCTGAAAAAGTTCCGAATATAGCATAAGAAATTGCCTGCAAAATAGAACTCTTTCCGGCACCCATTTGTCCAATTATTACATTTGTGCCTGGCTTGAATTCATATTCACTTTGCTTATGCACTTTCCAATTCTGCAATTTTATTTTCTTGAGCATTTTTAACTCCTGAATTTAATTCCTGTTCGGCTTTTTCTAATTCGCCGACCGATAGTAATTCAAATAAATTATGTAATTTCTCTTGGCTAACAGCATTTCTCAAACTTCTTGATAAAATTTCAAGGCCAACTTTATCAACTGAAAATTTATTTTGCTTGATATCTTGCAAAAGCTGCGAACCTTTTTCCAGTTCACTTGATGATATTTTACTTTTATCCAAACTAATTATGCATTTATCACTATATTCTTTGATTAATTTTGAAAGTTTGATATCTTCTGGAGAGAAACCATCAGGTAGTTTTCCTACAAGACGAATTCTAACCATAGGTTTTAACTCATAGCGTTTCTTCAGGTGAGCATCAATCTTTTCTGCAAGTTTGAAATAAACATCGCTTGGTTTATTGCCAGTTATATCGAAATCTTCGTAAATTAATTTCCTTGTATTTATTGGTATAAACTTAATTCCGCCTTGCAGTCGTCCGAATTCTAAAACGTAGAGTCCTTTTTCTGTTTCGCTTTCACTTTTTTGCATCTGTGTGCTTACTGTTGAGCCAACAGTTATTATTGGATTTTTAGAAATTGGGTGCTTATTTTGAGAAGTATTATGAATATGACCAAGCAAATAAACATTGAAATCTTTTGGCAAATCTTTGAATTCCAGATAGTGTTCAACTGGCGGCATTATTTCCTTAAAATTTTGATGTATCATTAAAATATTAGGACCTTCTTTAAATGGAGCTGGACTCCAAGTCCTCAATGTATCTTTTGCATAAGGTTCTGGAACGCCCGATAAACCATGCACGCCAAGTTTATCAGTATCAATTTCTAAAAGAATTGATTCCGCGTGTAAACAATATAATAAACCGGCTTTCTCAAGTATTTGAACAGGATTAGTGCTTCCTTTATGTCGCCTTTCATGAGTTCCCCAGATAGCTATTATTGGAGGAATTTGATATTTCTCAAGTTCAACTTTTCCATCTTTTATTTTTCTAATAACTGTAAGTTTCTTCTTCATAACGCGATTCATTTTAGTAAAAAGTTCTATAGCTCTTCCTAGAATTTCCTGCTTTGGAATCCTATCGTGAAATATATCTCCACCTAAAAGTATTGCTTGAGGTTGTTCTCGGACTGCATTATTGAATGCCTGCTCGAAATTTATAAAAGAGTCATCCTGCCTTTCAGTTCCATAAGCAAAACCAAGATGTGTATCTGAAATTACAGCTACTTTTAACATGTAAAATTAAAGTTCGGGGAGTTTTAAATCAATTATTAGTTTAGAATATACAATATGAAAAGCTTATATTTCAGCAATATTAGCCATTATTATGGCTCTTAAGAATAAGAAAGCTGAAAATTTTTCTGAATGGTACACTGAAATTACTGGAGAAAATGGTGCCAAATTAGTTGATATGCGTTATGGCGTCCAAGGTTTTGTCCCTCATCGTCCTTGGGCTGTCAGAATAACAAGAAATTTTGAAGCACTTTTAGAAACCGCGGTAGAAAAAGATAATTACGATCCAATACTCCTTCCGGTTTTGATTTCCGAAGAGAATATTAAAAAAGAAAAAGAACACGTGCAGTTCTCTCCAGAATTATTTTGGGTTGAGCGCATGGGAAATTCAAAATTAGAGGTGCCGCTTTATCTTAGGCCAACTGGAGAATCGCAAATTTATCCACTTTATAGTTTATGGATACGGAGCTGGAAAGATTTGCCTTGGAAGAATTATCAATCTAGAATTATGACTTATAGAGGCGAACCTACAACAAGACCTTTTCTAAGAGGAAGAGAATTTATGTTTTTTGAAACGCATGGAGTTTTCACAACCCATAAAGAAGTTTTAGAACAGATAGATAAAGATATGGAAATTGCGAGTAATGTAATTACTGGCTATCTTGGCTTGCCATTTTTATTTTTCAAACGGCCAAATTGGGATAAATTCGCTGGTGCAGATGACACCTATGCCGCAGATTGTATAATGCCAGATGGAAAAGTAAATCAAATTGCTTCAACTCATGATCTCGGACAAAGATTTTCAAAAGCCTACGATATAAAATTCGTCAATAAAAAAGAACAGCAGGAATTTGGCTGGCAAACTTGTTTCGGTCCTGGTATCTGGCGAATAATGGCTGCACTAATAGCAGTGCATGGCGACGATTATGGTTTAGTATTGCCTTTCAAAATTGCGCCAATACAAATAGCAATAGTTCCGATTATATTTGAAAAAGGCGACAAGAAAATTGATAAGAAATGCAAAGAGCTCGAAAAGAAATTGTCAAAGAATTTCAGAGTAAAATATGATGATTCTAATAACAAACCAGGTTGGAAATATAACAAATGGGAGATGCTTGGTGTGCCAATAAGAATAGAAGTAGGACCAAAAGAAGTGAAAGTTAAAAAAGTAACTCTGGTTAGAAGAGATACAAGAAAGCGTGAAATTATTTCAGAGAAACAATTAGATAAAAAAATCTCGCAATATGAAAAATCTATATTAACAAACATAACAGAAAAAGCCGATATGCATTTAAGAGCCAATATCAGCGAAGCTAAAACATTCGCACAGCTCGTATCTATATTAAACAAAAAGCGCGGATTTGTAAAAGTGAAATTCTGCACTTTAGAAAAAGGTGGAGAAAAATGTGCTGATAAAATACAACAAGCAACTGATGGCGGTAAAGTTCGGGGCTCGCTCTTCGGAGATACATCAAAAGTTACTGGCGAATGCGTAGTCTGTGGCAAGAAAGCTACTGCTACTACCTATCTGGCAAAATCTTATTAAGAAATTATAGACTTTTTTGTGTTAGCAACCATACAAAAAGTTTTTAAAGATGCTAACCCCTTAACATTTCAGTTCTCTGAGATAAAGCAAAATCATATTGATTTTGCGGAACTAACTGAAATCTTATTTCAGTTTTGAATTAGAGGTAACCAATGACTGATATACAAGAAGGTCACAAAAAAGGAACGACAACTTGCGGAATTGTATGCAAGGATTCTGTTGTATTAGCTGCTGACAAGCGCGCAACCTTAGGATTCTTAATTGCAAACAAAGATGTTGATAAAATTTTCGAAGTAACTTCAAATATAGGTATAACTTTTGCGGGCAGTGCTGCTGACGGCCAAGCTCTTGCCAAACTTATGAAAGCTGAAATGAAATTATATCACTTAAATACTGGTGTAGATCCAAGTTTAACTGTTGCTGCAAGTTTAACAGCAAATGTAGTTCTTGAGAGAGCCAAATCATTCATTCCTTATTATGTTCAATTAATTATGGGAGGCAAGGATAACGGCGAATATTCGTTATATAGCCTCGATATGGGTGGAAGCATAATAAAAGAAACAAAGTTTACTGCTACTGGAAGTGGAAGTCCAATGGCATTTGGAGTGCTAGAAGATAATTTCAAGGAAAATATGACTACAGAGGAAGGCGTAAAGTTGGCTTTCAAAGCAATCAATTCTGCCATCAAGCGCGACATCTTTACTGGCGAAGGTGTAAATATAATTGTAATCGACAAAAACGGTTACAGAAAAGTAAGTCCAGAACAAGTTACAACTAAATCTAGATGATGTAACCAAATGTTACGATGACTGTATTAAGCGATATCTTAAACAAACTACCAAGCGATGCTTCTATAGAGAGCACGAGCTACGAAGGGGCGAATATTGTTATTTATACAAAAAATAAAACTTTTTTCACTCAAGGCAGCGATATAGTTAGAGCGCTTGTAAATGAATTTAAAAAGCGAATAGATTTGCGTGCAGATTCTTCTATTAGAATGGATGCAAAAGCAGCAGAGAAATTTATTCGCGAAACAATTCCAGAAGATGCTGAAATTAGTCAAATACTTTTCGAACCTGCTAGAAGTTTGATAACAATTGAAGCAAAGAAACCCGGAATTGCAATTGGCAAAGAAGGTGATAATTTGAAAAGAATTAAAGATGAAACTTTCTGGACGCCAATTGTTAGAAGAGATTCCGTAATTCCATCCAAAATTACAACAAACATTAGAAATGTACTTTTCACAGATTCAGATTTCAGACGTAAATTCCTTGACGATGTTGGAAAAAGAATTTACGAACAAAGATTAAGCACAAGTGAAGAAATGTGGGTAAGAATAACTACACTCGGAGCAGGACGGCAAGTCGGACGAAGCTGTTTCTTGTTACAAACTCCAGAATCTAAAATTTTACTTGACTGCGGCGTAAACGTCGCGGCGCATGGAAAATATCAATTTCCTTATCTAAACGCTCCTGAATTTAGAATTGACGAACTTGATGCAGTAATAATTTCTCATGCGCATTTAGATCACTCAGGCTTCCTGCCGTTTTTATTCAAGATGGGCTATAAAGGTCCGGTCTATTTAACTGAGCCAACAAGAGATACAACTGCTTTATTATTATTAGATTACATTCAAGTAAACCAATCAGGCTCAAGAACTCCATTGTTTACAAGTACAGATGTAAAAGAAGCGATTAAACATACTATATCTTTAGAGTATGGTGAAGTTACAGACATAACACCTGATGTTAGACTTACATTTTACAATGCTGGACATATTTTAGGCTCGTGTTTAGTGCATTTGCATATTGGTGAAGGCTATCACAATTTTATGTATACGGGAGATTTCAAAATAAAAAACAGTAGATTATTTGACGGCGCAACGATACAATTTCCAAGACTTGAAACTGTAATGATGGAAAGCACTTACGGCTTGGCAACCGATATTATGCCATCTAGAGAAGATTGCGAAGCAGAAATAGAAAAAATAATTCGCACAACACTTGCACGCAAAGGAAAAGTTTTGATTCCATCTCTTGGTGTCGGAAGGTCGCAAGAAATTATGCTAATACTTGAAAAAATGGCGAGAGAAGAAAAAATGGACTTCAAAGTACATTTAGACGGAATGGTATGGGATGTTGCTGCATTGCATAACGCATATCCAAGATTTTTGAAAAAAGAAGTACGAGAAAAAATATTTTATGAAGGGCAGGATCCATTCCTATCTCCAATATTTAATCGAATAGGTTCTGGAAAAGAAAGACAGGAAGCTATAGAAAGTGGTCCTTGTGTTATAATTGCGACATCTGGAATGCTAACTGGCGGTCCAAGTCTTGAATATTTCAAGAAACTTGCAGACAATCCAAAAAACTCTATGATATTTGTAAACTATCAAGGTGAAGGTTCGTTAGGAAAGAAAGTTGAAAGCGGAGTAAATGAAGTGCAAGTAGATAATGATTTTGTAAAAGTAAAATTAGAGCTCCACACTATTACTGGCTTGTCAGGTCACGCTGACAGAAATGAATTACTAGAATTCATACAGAAAGTAAAGCCAAGACCACGAAAAGCTATAATCGTACACGGTGAGCAGTCTAAAACTCTTGATTTGGCATCAAGTTTACACAAAACGTACAGAGTTGAAACAATTGCTCCAAGAAATCTTGAGACTTTAAGATTAAGATAAATTAATTATTTCCTAACTTCTATTTTCCAAACTATGACTTTTTCAATTGGGTAAATTGTTTTGACCTCATTCTTGAGTTCACCGCTTATTCTTTCCAATGTTGATGGCAAAAACAATTCATCTGTTGTAGTTTGTTTAATTTTATCAGTTAAACTTGCAGTCATATTATGTAATACTGTAGCTCTTACTTTTTGGTGTAATTTCTTAACTGCCATTACTAAAACTTTCACTTTTACGGTGCTATCTTTTGATGGCAATGTCGGTACTATGATAAATTTCTCTTTGTATTTTCTTGTCATTCTTTGTATATAATTATCAAGGAAAAACATTCTTTTTACAACAGATGTAACTTTATCACCAGTTACGTCAGAAATTTGAAGAACTATTTTTCTGTGTTGATCTTTCGGAGTATCTGTTAATTTTGATGCGCTTATTTCTACTGTTCTTCCGAGTAGTTCGTTTTGCTCAAATGCAGCCACGTCACCGACTTCCTTATGCTTGAATATTTCCGGCGCTATAACTGCGAACCATCTTTTCTTTGCCTTTACAATTTTTGTCTGTTTAGCCATTATTTAGTGAATGCCGCCTTTTCTTGTGTGTATTTCCAATGCGTTGGCAGTACGTTACTCCTTTTGTAATATTTTGCAAGTCTATTGATTTTTGATTCTATTAATTGTAGACCTCTTTTTGAGACATTATCTTTCTTGTGAGTCTCCATATGTTTCTTAACATGGAATGCCCGTACTACTAAACTATTCAAATCTTCTGGAAGTTCCGGCGCTGTCTTATTTTCTTTCAAAACAACCGTTATATTTTTTCCAGTTAGTTTTTGGAAATCTGGAATTTGATATTTATCTCTTAATAAAAGTCCGATAGTGCTTGGCTTATTACCTTCTTTTGCTAACTTAAGAACTAAAGAAACTGCTTCTTCTGGTTTATAAGAAACCCAATCTGGCAATGATTCTGTCAGAGGTTTTCTTGATCTTGATTTTCCTTTTCTTCCCGAATGTAATCTTGACATTTTATTACTGGTATGAGCACGCCTAAGCTTGCCTCATCCTAAATTAAGCCTACTGAGCGGCTTTTTAAACCTTTACTCGACTTCTCTTTTTAGCTCTCTTAGCAGCTTTAGTTTCAGCCGTTAGTATTTCTTTATTATTTCTCTCAATTAAATTATTATACTTCTTAATAGTTCTTCTTGCGTTCGGTAAGTTGTATAAACCAAATGTAGATAACAATAAGCTAGGTACGGCTACGGCACCGCCACCTGCTTCAACTGTGCTCATCACTGCTCCGAATGCAGTTCCAACTACTCCTAATGCAATTAATCCATAGCTCTCTTTAGAATATTCTCTCCGAAAAAAATAGCAATCAGATTTCCATTGATGATAAATTTCTATTTGTTTTTCTAATAGTAAATTTTTTACTCCTTCGTGATGGATATCGTATTCTTTAAGTTCAACTTCTAAATTGCTATCGGTCATAAAAATTTAATAACGTGTGCTTTTTTAAACCTAATCTAGTTTTTTGTATCTTCCTCTAGCTTCTACTTTCTTCAAATGCTTTAGAGCTTTATCATTTTTATACGTCTTCAAAAAACTATTCCAAACTTTTTCCCAAATAGAATTATGTTTTGATATTATACATTCTTTAAAAAGATGTAAATCAACAGCCATATCTTCTACTTTGTCTGTTATTTTTCCAAGTCCAAAATCTATAAAATAAACATTATTATTTTTTAAAATCATATTTGATGTAGTTAGATCTCCGTGCACAATTTTTCTGCTGTGCAACTTGTAAACCTGCTCTCCTATTTTTTCTCCCAATTCTATATTCTTATCAAGTATATCTCCTACTTTATCTCCATTTAAGAACTCCATATTTAATTTGTAAGTTTTATCATCTTGCTCAAGAATCGCAGGAACGTTTACTCCCGCTCTTTCCGCTTCCCTAATTAATTTAGCTTCGCTTCTTGTTCTTGTTTTACGCAAAAATTCATCAATAACTGCTAATCTGTAAGTTTTCTTAACTCTATCTTTGATGATTTTTTCTTTATCTATGTATATTTTGGCTTCAGCCCCTTCTGCTATAAGTTTCATATTGATACTTCTAAAATCTATTTTAAAAACATAACCTATTTATGCCAAAATACTAACTAAAGTTTATGGTCACGAAGAGTCTGCTATACGAATACTATGTGCTGGGTATTGGAGCTCTTGCAATAACGTATTTAGCGATTCGCGGAACAATTGGAAGTCAAATTTATGGTTTTATTCCAGATGCAGTTTTCACAATTGCATTTCTTGTGATGTTATTCTTTACCAGAAAAATTTGGAATCTTACGCCTGCTAGCTATAGTTTAATCGCATTTGGTTTTGTTTTGCACAATATGGGTTTCTTGGGATTTTATGGTAAATCGCTACTATTAGACTGGGATCATATAACTCATCTCTTCGGAGCTATGTCATTTGCAGTTTTATTTTACAAATTCTTTGAGCCGAAACTAGAAAAGAAAATCGCTACAATAAAAAATACTATAATGTATTTCGTTGCTGGACTTGCGGCATTTGGGGCTGGTGCAATTATAGAACTTCTGGAATTTATTGCGTATATTAGATTAAATCGTGGTGATGGTATTTTATTTACCGGTCCTGGTGATGGACTAACAGGCTTGGCTGCCACCGATTTAATTGAAGCTACTGGAAGCACGTATACCAACGTTGGCTACGATTTAGTTTACAACATGGCGGGTATTTTAATTGCTATAACTCTGCTAATTTTATGGCGCGCTGTAAGAAGCAAGTTTAAATAACAATATTTATTAACCCCGTTATTATGCTAATATTATGCAAAGGATTGATGCCGTTCGGAATCTACAGTAAAGATCTTTCTAGTCATATTTATTTTGAGGTGAGTTATGTCAGATAAATTCACTCCTATTGTGCAAGCTCTTTCTCTAGAGCAAGACGGCAAAATAGTTTCATTAAGATGCTGGATTCACAGAAAGAGAGGACAAAAAGAATTAATTTTTCTTATACTTAGAGACAGCACTGGACAAATACAAGCAATTGTAAAGAAGGATACAGACGCTTGGAAAGAGGCTGAAAAAATAACAGTTGAAAGTTCCTGCGAAATTACTGGAAAGATAAAACAAGATCGCAGAGCTCCAACTGGATATGAATTGCAAGTTACCAAACTAAAAATAGTTGGTTTATCTGAAGCGTTTCCAATACAGAAAGATTTTTCCGAAGAATATTTGAGAAAAGTTAGACATCTCTGGGTTAGAAGTACAAAATTAGTTCCAGTTTTCAAAATACGTTCAAAAATATTTGAAGCTATAAGAGAATTTTATTCCATAAAAGGTTATCACGAAATACAAAGCCCAAGTTTTACTAAAAGTGCATCTGAAGGCGGCTCTACTTTATTTAAGGTAGATTATTTTGGTGAGCCTGCTTACTTAACGCAGAGCTGGCAATTGTATGCTGAAGCTTTGATGTTCGGTTTAGAAAAAATCTATTGCATCGCTCCAAGTTTTAGAGCAGAAAAATCCAGAACGCGAAGGCATTTAGCAGAATATTGGCATCACGAAATGGAAACAGCGTGGATGGAATTTGATGACCTTTTGAAATTTCAGGAAGAATTAATTGTATTTATAATCTGGTACGTTTTGAAACACTGTGAAAAAGATTTTAAGGATCTTGGCAGAGATACTTCTGATTTGAAAAAAATAACCGCGCCATTTAAAAGAATAAAATATAAAGAGGCACTAAAGATGCTCGGCAAAAGCTGGGGCTACGATTTAACTGACGATGATGAACGAAAATTAGTTGCAGATTTAGGGCAACCGATTTTCTTGACCCACTTTCCAAGAGATATGAAAGCATTCTATATGAAAGTTGATTCTGAGGATAAGAAAGTTGTTTTAGCTGCAGATTTATTGATTCCTGGTGTTGGTGAAACAACTGGTGGAAGCCAAAGAATAGATGATGAAAAGGAGCTTAAAGAAAGTATAAAATTATTCAAACTCAAACCAAAAGATTACGATTGGTACATAGATTTACGAAAGTATGGAAGTGTTCCTCACTCTGGTTTCGGTTTAGGAATGGAACGATTAGTAATGTGGCTTTCAGGTACGGAACATATAATGGATACAATTCCTTTCCCAAGAACTAAAGATAGATTAGAGCCCTAATATTCTTTTCATTTCTAGCGCATCTTTCTCTAACAATGGTGTTTCACAAATCAAAGTCATATTTAGTTTGCGCTTTTTTAATTCGTCTGCCAGAGGCTTGAAATCTGGAGTTTTTGCAGCTAGTGGCTGGTGAATATCAACATAACTTTTGCTTGCAGTGCTATATTTGACACAATTAAAATGTGAGTTTATATGATTTAAATTTAATTTTTCTAATTCATCAAGAATATATTTATAATTTATAGTACCATTATAGTATGCAAACATATGCCCCCAGTCCAAGTAAGGAGTCAAATGTTTTTTGTAATGTTTATACATCTGCACAACTTCTTCAAATGAACCCCACTGGCCTTTCTTTACCATCGTCTCCGGACCAAGTTTTACTTTCCTTATTCCTTGTTTTTCCATTTTTTCAATTATATCTGCAATTCTTTCTTTCATCAGTTCATTGCTTTCCTGCTGCGAAAGTTTTCCCAAGAAACCCATATGGACCGCAACAGCATCTGCTTTCATAATTTCAGCTCTACCAAGAGATTCGATTATCCGCTCAATTGATTTCTTAATTAATTCTTTATCTGGAGAAAGCAAATTAATATAATATGGAGCATGGACGCTCAATCTTATTTTATGCTCCTCTGCAATTTGTCCGACTTCTTCTGCCACATACTCTGACATTTTTACGCCTCGCACAAATTCAACTTCCATTGCATTTAATCCAAGCTTAGCTAATTCTTTTATTCCGCCTATTGTAGAGCGTTCTTTAGAAGAAAGCGGAACTCCGCCTGTACCTATCCAAATCATAAATCAATAATAATACTCAAGCTTTTAAATCTCTTTTTAGATAAACACTTGTGGGCGTTTAGCATAGTCTGGATAGTGCGCTCGGCTTCGGACCGAGAGATCGGAGGTTCAAATCCTTCAGCGCCCGTTTGCTCCCGTAGTCTAGCCCGGCCAAGGATACGAGCTTCTCAAGCTTGGGACGCGAGTTCAAATGTCGCGAAGCTGCAAAGAAATATCTTTGTGGACTTTCGGCTGAAAGTCTCGCCGGGAGCATTTTCTATTTAAAGAATAATTCAGCATTTGGCAAACTTTAAAAGATACGATACAATTCGATTGCTGTGCAAGCAACGCTTAATTGAGGTTAGCTGGTCTGCACTCATTACATTCGTGCAGGGGTACCCAAGCCTGGTCAAAGGGGTAGGACTTAAGTGTCGCTAAGGCTCTTAGCGGAGTCTCGGCTGAGACATCCTATGACTTAGTGTCTTCGCAGGTTCAAATCCTGTCCCCTGCACTTATAATTATGGCAATCAAAAAAGTATTAGCAAAAAGTATCAGTATTGGAATAAAAATACCTAAACACAAGTATCAACTTAGACTTAGATTCAAAGGTCTGAAAAAACTCAATCAGCTTAAACCATTCATAAGTGCATTAGATCCTAGTTTAAGCATCGATGATATATTCACTTTTCCTTTAGAAGAGATGGAATATCGTTTTGCTAAATTGCCTAATCTATATTTCGATGTTATAAAACATAGTAAGTATGATTATACTTTAATAGTAGGCTACAATGATAAAGATAAAAATAGAGTTCTGAATGCTGTTAACAAATATATCAAACTACCAAAGATTAAGAAGTCTTAGTTAGTTTTTTAAATCCAAATTTTTTGCTTTGAGTATGGTATTAAGAAAACCTGGTCCAAACGACAAACTTGCATACTTTACTAGAAGAACTTTTGGAGGTAATTGCTCTGTTATAGTTTGGAAATTTGAAGGCGAAGATAATGCAAATATTCAATATACCTGCCCGCACTGTAAAAATGCTGGCGAGAAACAACAGCTATTTGAAAGAGAAAAAAAACGAATGGAAATTAAAGGAAAGAAAAAGGCTGTTGATGCATTTACATTTACTTGTGACAAATGCGGCAAGGAAATAAGTTTGGAAAAATGGGTTAAAGGCCGCGGTAAAAAGAAGTAATAATTCTTATAAACTCTATATTAAATCTTAAAACAAGCCTCCATAGCTCAGTCCGGCAGAGCGGCAGTTTTGTAAACTGTAGGTCACAGGTTCAAATCCTGTTGGGGGCATCTGTATAAATGAAGTAAATGCAGATACACAAACTAAAGTTTGGATATTCCAATGAACGCATCTCATAAAAGTCTGAGTTTAGTCCTAATAGCATTAGGTTGGTTTATCTTCGAACTGCTTTCTAAGCGCTATATTTTTGCGGTATTTGCATTAGCACTTTTCTTAATTGCACTTTGGATGCATTTAAACAAGAAAACCGGCTGGCATAGGATGGAACAGCACTAAGGTTTATTAACATTAAATTAATTCTTTTTATAACTAGTTTGTTTATAGTTCTGCTGTCTATTGTG
>ERZ1292623.2151-Hain-H51-01um-R1-2151-length-18061-cov-6_pt1 | contig 18061 bp, 19 predicted proteins | sample MGYA00564398_ERZ1292623 | MGnify/ENA primary metagenome ERZ1292623 (study PRJEB36523, sample SAMEA6512633) | groundwater metagenome | collected 2019-01-07 | study: AquaDiva: Metagenomics assemblies of 32 groundwater samples | reverse complement strand
TTTGGGGAGACAGTTATGATGTTCTGATGATAAAACCTGTATCAGCTGTCTCACGTAGAGAATATTCACCCAAATTCAGAGCGTCCAGATTTATTTTTATTTGATCTATGAGAGGCCGGGCGGAAGCGGGATATTCTACTTCTATGATAGAACCGCCTTTGAAGTCAATGCCGGGTTTGAGACCCCAGACGAATAAAGCCACCAGAGACAAAACAACGAGTATGGCTGAGAGAGAGTAAAAGAATTTTCTGTGCCGTACGATGAACATGGCAGATTTTTATTATGTTTTTATTATGACTTATTTATACCTGAACTCATGCCTGAACTGAAGAAAAATCTGGCGAGTCTGCCTTCCCTTCTGGCACCGACAGCCATGAGGAGAGTGCGCGAGGCGGTGATAGCTGTAAACATAGAAACAATGACACCGAGGCCGAAAACCAAAGCAAAGCCTTTTATAACAGGTGTTGAAGCAAAATAATACAGGATAATAGCCGTGATTATAGAAGAAGAATTTGAATCACGAATGGAAAGCCAGGCGCGATGGAAACCCTCTTTAATTGCGTCGGCTAAAGCCAGTCCTCGGCGCAATTCTTCTTTCATTCTTTCAAAAATAAGAATATTCGCATCCACTGCCATACCTAGAGACAAAATGAAACCCGCAATGCCTGCGGAAGTGAGAGTTACCGGTATCAGTTTGAAAAGCGCCAAATTGAGAGCGATGTATATAGCCAGAGCGACAGTGGCTATAATCCCCGGCACTCTGTACCAAAAAATGAGAAATAAAGCGACAGCGATGAAAGCTATTGTTCCGGCGCGCATGCTCGCATTGAGTGCCCCTTCACCCAATGTCGCGCCGACAGTTTGAGTGGAAACCAGAGAAATCGGCACAGGTAGAGCGCCGTAATTGAGATTTCGAACTAATGTTTTGGCTTCTTCCAGTTTGAAATCCCCCGTAATAACAGCTTGCTTTGATGTAATTTCTTGGCGGATGACTGGAGTGGAAATCGGTTCTCCATCTAGGAATATTCCGAGAATTTTTCCAGTATTTTCCTTTGTGATTTTAGCAAATAGCTCTCCTCCCTCATCATTGAATTCAATTCCCACGACAGGCACATAGGTCGTCGGATCAAATTGCAGAGTCGCACGTTTGAGATAACGGCCAGTCAATCCAGTCGGCATAAAAACGTCATCGATCGTAGCTGTGGCGCGCTCTTCCTCTGTCATTTTTTCCGCACCGGGTTTGACCAATCGAAAGTCTAAAGTCGGCGTCTGGCCTATCAGTTCTACAGCCTGCTTTACATCTGTCACTCCCGGAAGCTCGACAATCAGACGATGTTCTGTATTACCGACCGTACCTCCCTCTTCAACTTGAACTAGAGGTTCAGAAACGCCAAACAAATTAACCCTCCTCTCCACAACTTGGGCTAGAGCAGACATAGAATCGCCGATTTCCGATTCGGCCAATGTAGCCGTATCAGCTTGAAAAACCAAATGGGTTCCGCTGGAGAGATCAAGACCGAGCCTATATGGGAAACGGGATGCATTTAATTGTGACTCTTCTCCTTTTTTATCGTATGTAAAATATCCTATGCCGAAAGCCAGAATGAGTAAAAGCAGTGCCGAAATTCGTTTTTTCCACATATAAAATTATTTTAATATAGGGCTATACTAGCCTGTCTTTCATGAAAAAGCAAAAAACGGCCTCGACTTTCGTCGAGGTTGTGAAGAACTAAGTTCTAAGGATCAGAGGGCTAGTGTCAAGAGTCCAAGAACCTAGGACTTAATTTGAAAACACCCCTCGAAGTTATTCGGGAGTGTTCAAAATGTATTTAAGACATTAAGGGGGTGTTTAGTAATATAAAACAACAGATACAGTTTCTGAATTGCGAGGCAATTAGGACCTATTATGTTTAGCGAATCCAATGGTCCCGGTGCCGAGCAATGAAGAAATTGTATCTGTTGTTTTTTTATTTTATATTATTGAGTCGTTTCAATTCCTTTATCCCCTTTTCTATAGTCATTTTCGGCGCCCAGCCGAGTAGTTTTTTCGCCTTTGAAATATCAGCCTGTGTATCGTGCGGTTCAACTCGAGAAGCAATATGGACAATTTTACCATTTTTACCGCCAATCATTTCGGCTATTTTCAAAATAGAAATATTTTTACCACTGCCTATATTTATGACTTCAGCTTTCCCTACTTTTTTGCTTTCAGCGGCGAGAATATTGGCACGCGCTACATCTGTCGCATATACACAATCACGAGTTTGACTGCCGTCACCTGTAATCGTGAGGGGCTTCCCTTCTTTACATGCTATTAAAAATTTTCCTATGGCCATGGCATACGGGCCGTTTGGATCAAAATTCGGTCCAAAAATATTAAAGTATCGCAAGCACACAGTTTCAAGTCCGTAATGCAAACTGTATTGCCTCGCCAAAAGTTCTCCATAAAATTTCTGTGTGGCATAAGGACTTTTTGGATTAGATTTCATATCTTCGACGAGAGGCATAATCGGCTGATCTCCATATGCCGAGCTCGATGCGGAATAGACGATTCGTCTAACCTTGGCTTTTCGTGATGCTTCAAAAACATTGAGTAGACCGTTTACATTCACGCTATGAGATTCCAGAGGAAAATCTATGGAAAATTGTACCCGAGGCAAGGCTGCGAGATGAAAAACGCAATAGATGTTTTTAATTTTATTAAATACTGATTCCAAAGTTTGTGGGTTTCGAATATCTATTACATGCAAAGTCGCATTTTTGGGCACACGTTCTCTCTTGCCAGAAAGCAAATTATCTATTATATGCACTTCATAACCATCTTTTAGGAGCGCCGGCACAAGTGTCGAACCCAAAAAACCGGCACCGCCCGTGACGATTACTTTTTTATTCATATAAAATTCATACAAATTACAATAGCAAAATTTTCTTTTTGGTTACACTCCTCGCCTGGAAATAATTTCCCTGATAGTTTTGAGAGCGATGTTTAAATCAAGGAGCAATGAGCGATTTTTTATATAAAAGAGATCATAAGAGAGCTTCATTTTTGTGTCTTCGTTTGAGGTCTCGAATTTTGGCGGTGTTTGGTGATAGAGCTGGGCCCAGCCAGAAAGTCCCGGTTTTATGAGGTGGCGAACGGCATAAAACGGAATCTCTCTCTCATAGATTTTTACAAACTGTGGCAATTCTGGACGCGGACCTATGAGAGAGAGGTCTCCCCGAACTACATTCCATAGTTGTGGTAATTCATCTATTCGTGTTTTTCTTATAAAAAAACCGACAGGCGTTATAGACTGCGAATCAGCCGTGCCATTTTTATCTTGAGCTGTCATGGTCATGCTCCTGAATTTTCTGATGCGTATAAGTTTATTATTCTCTCCTATCCGATTTTGAAGTATGAATACCGAACCGCCGTCTTCCAATTTGATAGCCAGAGCGACAAAAGGATAGAAAACCAGAGAAATAATTCCCAAAATCAGAGCCACCGTGACATCCATAATACGTTTCAAAATATCGTATACGATTTTCGGCGAAGTAGAAATATTTTGGAGAAACCAAGTGTGTTTGATGAGTGATAACGGCACCCTATCAAATATCTCTTCATAGATTTCATCTATATCAATGAAACGCAAACGTCTAAATATGAGGTTATAGAGACTGGGAAGAATTCGTCCGACTTTGTCATTGTGAAAATCTATGGCCACGATAGATGCTCCGCTTTGATCTATATTTCGGAGAACGCTGTCCCAATTAGCGCTCCCGAGATCAATAGTCGAAATGATATTTATATTGTATTGGGGATTATTTTCGATTTCTTGACGAAGCTCTCGAACTTCGATTCCTTCCCCTATGAGTATCACTTTCTCTCGTACTTTCGGCACAAATATAGAATAGCCGTACACTCGCCACCAGATTATGAGAATGAGCGATATGATTAGATAGACAAAAAGGGTTGTCTTTGGGCTTATACCAAACCAAGGAATAAAATAGAAGAAGATGACAGCGATTATGGAATTTGCGACCTGACCCTGAAAGAGATATATCGGTAATCTCGATTTCAATACGACATTTTGTTTGTCATATAAGCCAGTGATAAAAAAAACTATAATCCAAACTATAAATAAAAGCGAAAAAGGTGCCAAATGGGCGAAAAAAACATCCCCATCAGGCGATTCTCTGTAACGGAGGAATAGTGCGAGCCATAGAGAAATGACGAAGAAAAAAGCATCGCCTAAAAGGAGAAGCCAAGGGGCCCGTTTATTGAAGATTGTCATACAAATGTTAATACTACACGACAGAGGCGAGGTTTCAAGCAATTGAAAACAATTTGAAAATTATTTCAAAAAAGACTATGATTAGAGCCATTATATGGACAACAATAAAAAACTAACCGGGCCGGTGCAGAAAATCCTCCATGTCATAACCAAGAGTAATTGGGGAGGAGCCCAGAAATATGTGTATGATCTCGCCACCAATCTTCCAAAAGAACAATATGAGAGCGTCGTGGTTTCGGGCGGTGCGGGACCTCTAGCGGAAAAATTAACGGAAGCGGGCATTAGAACCGTTTCTATACAGAATCTCGGTAGAGATATAAGTTTTTTTGGCGACATTTCAAGCTTCTGCAAATTGATTTCTCTCTTCAAAAAAGAAAAACCTGACATCGTCCATGTCAATAGTTCGAAAGTCGGTGGCCTCGGCGCCCTAGCCGCCCGTATTACAAAAGTGCCACGCATCATTTTCACCTGTCATGGTTGGGCTTTCAATGAAGACAGGAATTTCTTTTCGCTTTATTTCATTAGATTTCTTTCATGGCTCACCGTTATGCTATCTCACACAACGATAACTGTTTCAGAGAGAGATTTTCACGACGGCTCGCGCATGCTATGGGTAAAAAATAAAATAATATTGGTTCATAATGGTATAAAAGTTCCGGAATTCAAGGAAAAAGACGAGAGTCGGTCTTTCTTGTCTGATCTTGCCAAGAATAAAGGCGTTGATGTAGGTGAAAATGATTTTTTGATAGGTGCCATAGGTGAACTGCACAAAAATAAAGCATACGAATACACTTTGGAAGCTATTTCTTTATTAAAACAAAAAGATATTCCGGCAAAGTTGGTAGTTATGGGCGAAGGCGAAGAAAGAAAGGAGCTTGAAAACATGATCGATAAACTTTCCCTCAAAAAAGATGTCGCTCTCCTAGGATTCATAGGAGATGCACCGCAATATTTAAAAGCTTTTGACGCACTCATTCTCTCTTCTATAAAAGAAGGTTTGCCATATGTAGTTATAGAAGCAGGTTTTGCCGGCCTTCCCGTCGTCGCCACAAATGTCGGGGGTGTAAAAGAAATTATAGATGACATGAAATCAGGCATTCTTGTTCAAACCAAAAAACCTGCCGATATTGCTTCCGCTCTGGAACTCATATATTCAAACTGCGAAAAGGCTTTATTATTTGGCCAAAATCTCCGGCAAAAAGTAGAACGCGAATTTTCTCTAGAGAAAATGATAGAGAAGACGATGGGGGTGTATGAAGGTAAGTAATGCCACAAAAAAATAAAAGACTTTTAATTTGTTTTCATTAAAAATATTTCTTATTTTTTTCCGAATCTTATTGTAAATTTTTTAGCTTTATTTTGCCATCTCAAAAATCCTTTTAACTAGTGAAGTACGAGCATAAAAAGCCCTAGTTGTAGAACCATGCCCTGCACCCTTTGTTCTTGCCTGTATCCACTTACCATCTTTACCAGTCAATGCTTCAAAACCATACTTGATAAGTTTTTTACGTATTAAATCATAATCTGCTTTTATTTCCAGTATTAGCTCGTCAGTTTCAGCAAAATCTAAACTTGTAACTTTTATCAATTCTGCCTTTTCTGCGTTTTTACCATACCACATCACAGCACAAAATATTATAGTCTTTAATTTTGCCCAACAATGACTTTCAAAAAAAGAATGTGCTTTCAATTCTTCTGGATTAATCATTGTTATTGCCATAGTTTCTTTTGGCACAAGTATTTCTTTTTTATTATGAAAACTTACAGATTTTAGTTCATAGGTAAGTCCGTTTGGTGCTTTTGAAATATTTGTCTTCAAACCAGCAAGACGTTCCAACACCAAACCCTTCCATCCTTTATTTTGTCTTCCTGTTTCGTAAGTGGTAATACCATGTTTCAAAGCGAGCTTGCGTAGATCTTGGTCGATATATTTTTTGAGATTTTCAATTGCAATTTGTCTGGTAATTATTTTCATTTTTTTATTAAAACTTCTCTATCATCTATTCTATAATCATATCCCATAAAAATCTTCTCTTCTTTATTCAATAAAGTGGTATCTAACAAGATATTATGTGGTCTAAATATTTTCTCTCTTACTTTACCACCAATTTCTCTGGCATATCTGGAAGCAACTTTTTTATTATAAGTCCAACTTTCCACACCTGTATAATTTTGCTTGTTGTATTCATTTATTCCTCTATATATTTTTATATTTATTTCCTTTTTAAATTTCGTCAAAAAATTAGTTACTCTTTTACTTGGAAATTCTATTGGGACATCAAAAGCTGACTGATGAAAATACTTATCAGTCCAACCAGCTACGTATGACGGAATCGGTTTTAGTAATGATCCATTTTTCATATCATTTTTTTAAATCAGAGAAACGTTTCTTTGATAATTCAAGATAATCTTTTTCCATATCAATACCTATATATTTTCTATCGTGCATAACTGACGCAATTCCAGTGGTAGAACTACCAGTAAAAGGATCCAACACCACATCTCCTTTGTTGGTACTAGATAACACGATTCTTTTTAAAAGATCAAGTGGTTTTTGTGTTGGATGTTTCCCGTATTTCTTTTCTTCAGGTTTTGGTGTGCCCATTGCCCACACAGAACGCATCTGGAGATTTGGTTTTTTTAACTTGTCTTCTGGCCAATTACCATCTTTCATCAATCCATAATTGAATGTATGTTTAGCTTTTTTCTCTTTTCTTGCCCAGATAATGGTCTCATGGCTTGCAGTAAAAAAACGACAACTTAAATTCGGGGAAGCATTGGGTTTAAACCATGAAATATCATTCAGAATATGGTAACCGAGGGCCTGTAAAGCATGACCACATTGATAAATTGAATGGTAAGTACCACTCACCCACAAAGTGCCTTGTGGTTTTAATACTCGTTTACATGCTTCAAGCCAGCGGTAATGAAAACCATAATCATCTTCAAATCCTTTGCTAATGTCCCACGCTCCTTTGTTCACGCTAACCATATGTCCAGCATGAACAGTAAAACCACCATTCGAAAGATTATATGGTGGATCGGCAAAAATCATATCCACGGAGTTTTCAGGTAATTGTGAAAGTATTCTTATGCAATCACCGTGATATAACACAAAGTTTCCCTGCATGAAATAGGGTTTGTCTTTCACAATTGCCAAAATCTTTCTCTCGGCTACTGCCATATTCATATTGTATCATTTTTCATTTAACTCTAGAACGGATTTTAGTTTCGGTAATACAAGGCATTTGAGAAATCACGCAAGCGTGAAGCTCTTGAAAAGTGAAAAAGTATGTCCGCGTGGAGGCTTTGGAGGCGCGACGGCGCCGGAAACGAGGAAGTTTTTCAGTAGAAAAACTTCCGTACTCCACAAGGACATACTTTTTCACTTTTCAAGAATACTTTGTATTGCTTTTTACTGCCGAAATTTTAAATCCCCAAAAACTCTTTCTTCGTCTCTTCTTTATGCACCGCTTTCATAGACCGCCTATACGATTCCAAAATTCCCAGAGCGAGAAAAGATGTAACCAGGTGCGACCCGCCATATGAAACAAAAGGCAGAGTGATACCTGTCACAGGTAAAAGACCCATATTCATAGCAACATTTATGAAAAAATGACTCATGAACAAGATAGCCAGTCCGAGGCCGTAGAGAATTTCAAAGTTTGTGGCCCCTCGTCTGGCATTTGCAATAATGCGCCAAATGAGCAGACCGAAAACACCGAAAAATATGACTACACCGACAAAACCCCATTCCTCGGCAAAAGCGGCAAAAATGAAATCCGTCTGATATTCCGGCAAAAATTTCAATTTTGACTGCGTGCCATAACCGATTCCTTTGCCGAAAATTTCACCCGAACCTACAGCAATCACAGACTGATAAGCATTATAACCGGCGCCCTGGATATCGCTTAAAGGATATATGAAAGAAATAATGCGGTTTTTTTGATAATCCTTCCAGCCAAAATTCCAGAGCAAAGCAAATAAAATAACGGCGCAAGAAAACAGAACGGCAAAATGTTTTTTAGAAATACCGGAAACCAAAACCATACCGAGCCACACGCAAGCGACGACCACCGCTCCTCCAAAATCAGGTTGCAGAGCAATAAAAACAAATAGAATAAATGCGTATATACCAGAAATAACAATATGACGTATATGAGCTATTTCTATATGTCTGCGCGAAAAATATTTAGCCAAAATAAAAATAAGTAGAACTTTGGCGATATCCGTAGGCTGAAAAGAAAATAGGCCGAAATCAAGCCAGCTTTGAGCTCCTTTTATAGATGAAGCGACGATGAGAAGCAGACCGAGAACTGCCAAAATGACGCAAAAGAGAGTGACTAACACTCGAGTTCTGCGTAGAAAAGACCAATCAAAAAAACTGGCGGCGAAGAAAACACCGAGAGATATAAAAAACCATAGAATCTGCTTTTGAAACAAAGAATTGTCTCCCACAAATGAATTCATGGTAATGAGGCCGAACAAAACCAAAACGGAAGCCGCACTGATCATTATCCAGTCGATCTGCATACGCTCTATGCGGATGGATATATCTTTTACCAGAGAAATCATAAAATTTGTTTATTGCGCCACAAAAATGATTTCCGATCTGAAAGCTTTTCTGAGAAAAGCCTTCGGCCATGTAAAATAAATAACCTTTGTCTCGCCGGGCGCGATTTTATCTATCAGAGTCTTTGAAAAAGCCAAGCGATTGTCATTTTCATCATAGAGAATGATAAAGGCATTGAGTGATGCATATGTCTTACCGACCGAATCATTTATGATTTTGGCTTCAGCTTTAGGCTCGCTTTCTTGATCGAGGTTGATATTGAGAACACGAACACTGGATGGAACGTTGCCTTTTTGCCATTCAATATTCTCATTGAATTCAAACGTCGTTTTTACCGGCACTCTCTCGCCCGTCCTCACACCGCCAGCAAATACGGCAAATTTCCGTCCCGCAGGCACAAAAGTTTCACCTTTTTTCTCGGCCACCAGAAGCCCTCGATCGTCATACAGTTTAAAAACATAGTCCAAAGAACCAACCTCGACAGATTGGTTGGGATTTTCAACATAAGCGAGTGAATTGTAAACGCCGGGCGCTATATCCATAGAATAGCTCCACAGGATATGAGGCGTGCCGAAATCAGCGGGACAGAGACGGATGCACGACCCACCGCAATCTATGCCCTTTTCACTGCCATTTTTTTTGCCGTCAGAGCACGTCGGAGATTTATAGAAAAAGAGAAATGCAGGCAAAGCGATGACAAAGACGACAAATGCGACAAAAGCGGAAAAATAAACCGATTTGTGTTTGGTAGACCAGGATGCCATATATATTGTAAGTATAGCAAAAAGCTCTATGGCGTCACAGTTTCTGTAATGACAAACATTTCTTTCCAGTTATCAACAGGCGCTCTCCCAAAAACCTACGAAATATTCGAGGATATGTTGTATATAGGAATGAGAACGGAAGCTAGGAGAAAGCCTACACCGAGGCCTAGGAGCACAATCATGGTCGGTTCTATGAGATCAACCAGTGTGTCTACGGCATTTATCACTTCACGACTATAAAAATCTGACAATGTTTTCAAAATTTTGCCTAATTCTCCCGATTCCTCTCCCACTTTTATCATTTGAATCATGATACCGGGAATTATTTTCTTTTCACCCAGAGAGTCAGAGACCGATTTGCCACCTTTGACCGCTTCGGTGGCATCGAGCAACGCCCTCTTGTAAATTTCATTGTCCACCACGGCCGATGTCAGTTCTAGAGCGCGAACCATAGGGATACCAGATACGAGCATGGTGTTCATATTGTCCGATATGCGCGAGAGATAGAGCTTCTGATATAAGTTTTTGATAAAAGGTATTTTAATTTTTAGATCATCGAGAGACAGTTTGCCCGCAGGAGTTTTGAGAAATCGATAGAGAAAGAAACCGCCGATGATTATTGCCGCCAAAATAAATATACCGTACGTCACAAGGAAATGAGACAGGCCTATGACTATTTTGGTGTATACGGGAATTTCTTGGCTGGAATCGGTGAGAATGGTTGAAATTTTCGGGATGACCACGGTGAGCATGAGCGTCATAACCGCAAAAAAAGTGAATATGACGAAGGCCGGATATATCAGAGCGTTTTTTGCCTTGGAATTGACCGCATAATCACGATCCAAATGATCAGCCAAAAAAATGAATACTTGATCGAGTTTGCCTGATTCTTCACCCGAGCGCACCATGTTCACATAAAATTCAGAAAATACTTTCGGGTGCTTTGCTAGAGCTTTTGATATGGAACTGCCACCCTGCAAGTCGTCAGCGACAATCGTCAAGGTTTTAGCCAGAACCAGATTTTCAGATTCGCCAGCCAGTAGTCGAAAGACCCGCAGAGCTGAAACTTGAGCTTCAAAGAGAGTAGACATCTGGCGTGACAGGACCACTACGTCTTTGTTTGAGACTCGTGAAAATACGGCGAAATCTTTTTGGAAAAAAGATTTCGCTTCGGCTGGATTTATAGATTCTATAGTGAGATCGCGCCTCTGGAGAGATGATATGGCAACTTCTATAGATATAGCGTCAATCGAGCCTTTTGTCTGATTTCCTTTTTGATCTATAGCGCTGTAATTAAAAAGCATAGCAATAAAAATTAAAAGTTAAATTTAAATGAGTCTTTCCAAAATCTTTGGATTTGACGAATACAAATAGGCATTTTCAGCGGTAATTTCTCCCTTTCGCACGAGCTCTGCCAGGGACCTATTCATATCTATCATACCCTGATCTAAACCAGTTTCGATAACCGTATTTATCTCATGAACTCTCTTTTCACGGATCAAATTGGCTACCGCCGTGTTTGAAATGAGCAATTCATATGCCGGAATCAGTCCACCTGATATGCGAGGTATCAGGCGTTGGGAAAATATACCGGTCAGAGTTGAGGCCAGTTGAATGCGAATCTGATCTTGCTGGGAACCGGGAAAGGAATCGATGATGCGGTTGATGGTCTGCGCCACGTCATTGGTATGTAGAGTCGACAGAACGAAATGTCCTGTTTCGGCCGCCGTCACTGCTGTGGCTATGGTATCAATACTACGCATCTCGCCTATTAAAATGACGTCTACGTCTTGTCTGAACACACTGCGCAAAGCCGTAGAAAAATCGACAGTATCTATGCGCACCTCTCTCTGATCTATAACTGATTTCTTTTGCTCATATATGTATTCGATGGGATCTTCTATAGTGATGATATGTTCGGCGCGTGTTTCATTGATCCGTTCAACCATGGCAGCCAGAGTGGTCGTCTTGCCGTGACCTACGGGACCGACCACCAAGAAAAACCCTTGCTGTTTGTCGCAAAAAGTTTCCAAAACAGCAGGCAAATTGAGTTCGGCAAAATTTTTAATTTTTTTCGGTATGAGACGGAAAGCGAAAGACACCGTACCTTGCTGGAAATAACCGTTACCGCGAAAACGGGCCTTTTCGCGGTAGTTATACGAAAAGTCTATCTCTTTGTTTTTGGTAAAGAGCTCTCTGTCCTCCGGCGATAATACGACAGACATAAAGCCTACGGCGTCTTCTTTTGTCAGTATTTTTCTATTCAAGAGAGGCACCAGAAAACCAGCCACGCGTATGGTCGGATATCGATTTTCACAGAGATGCAAGTCGGAAGCCGATTCTTTTGTGACGATATCGATTAATTCCTCGAATTCTTTTTTGTAATCAAGCGCCATTTTTTTGAGCTTTTTTGGCCGTGAAAATTTTTTCGACTTCGTGCAAGACTTCCGAAGGAATAGTGGATGCTTTTACGATATAACCTTCGACATTGAGTCGTTTGGCTTCTTCTATGTCTGATGATTGACTCTGATTTGTAAGCATGACAATCACTGCGTCCGAAGCCAGTTTTTCTTCTCGCATAATCTTTAAGAGTTCGAGACCCGTCATGTGTGGCATGATGATATCGAGTAGTATGATATCCGGTTTTGCGCCAGCGCGCAGTTTTTCCAGAGTAACTGCGGAACTGACAGTCGTGTCTACGTCGTAGCCATTGTTGGCAAACTTCAAGGAATACATACCCAAGAGAAATTTGTCATCGTCTACTATCAATATTTTTATATTTTTCTTTTCCATTGTAAGTTTTTATATCTTTTAGTATACCATGCACTCGCCACCAAATTTCTAGAGTTTATTCACCTCGCTCCAAGGAATTTTGCGCGAAAAAGCCTTTAGCATGGCGTCTTCCTTCATGGTGATCATGCCTTTGGAGCGGCAATATTTATAGAGTTCATTCTCGCCTGTGTTAGCCAAGATTGCTCGCTCGAGTTCTTTATCCATTTCCACCACTTCTGCTACTGCCATGCGTCCCCGAATACCATTTGGACACGTGGCCGAGGGTTGCGATTCTAAAACAACCTTTGGAATAATTATTTCTTTTTTAAATTCCGGTGGCAGATCTGCAAATTGTTTTTGAAGCATCATTTCTATAGAACCTTCAATTGGAATTTCCTTGCCACCTTCGCATATGCGAGACACCAGACGCTGGGCCATGGCTATGATGAGGGTCGGAGCGATGAGATACGGATCTACTCCCATGTCTATGAGGCGGGGAATGACGCCAATAGCTGTGTTGGTGTGAATAGTCGAGAGCACGATATGCCCGGTGAGAGCCGCTTGGATGGCGAGCTGGGCGGTTTCTTTGTCGCGAATTTCTCCCACCATGATGATGTCAGGATCTTGGCGCAGAGTAGTTCGGAGACCTGAAGCAAATGTATAACCGATTTCCGGTCTGACTTGGGATTGAGAGATTCCTTCTATATTGTATTCAACCGGATCTTCCAGAGAAAGAACGTTTTTTGATTCGTCATTTATCTCTTTTAACATGGCATAGAGCGTCGTAGATTTACCAGAACCTGTAGGGCCTGAAATGAGAATTAGTCCATAAGGTTTTTTCATGGCCCTCCTCATCGATTCCAGATTGCGCTTCGACAAGCCGATATCATCGAGCGATTTGATGCCTTTTTCCTGATCCAAAATTCTCATGACTACTTTTTCGCCGTAATAAGCCGGAAAAGTCGAAACACGGAAATCTACTTTCCTGCCCTCGATCCTGGCTGAAAATCTGCCGTCTTGGGGTTTTCTCTTCTCATCAAGCTTCATATTAGAGAGAATTTTTATGCGCGCTACTACAGCATCATGAACTTTTATAGGTAAAACGAGAGAAGTATAGAGATCACCATCAACGCGAAAACGAACTCGCACTTTGTCCACCATGCGCTCTACATGGATGTCTGAAGCATTGCCTTCGACGGCATAACGCAATATGGTCGCCACAATTTTAGTCACAGGTGCGTCTTCGATGATCACGGTTTTGCCAACTTCAACGACTTTTTCCGCATCTGTATCTACATCGGCAATATCAGTTTCTAATTCATCGAGGGCGTGCGTCACTTCGCCGGAAAGGCCTTTGTATAGATCGATAGCCCTCATAAAATCTTCCTCAGATATGAGAAAAACTTTGAAAGGCATATTGACTTTTGTGGCTATAAAGTTGAGAGCATCGCGAGCGTCGATGTCTTCTGGATCAACGACACCTACTTCGAGAACATTCTGCTTTACAGCGAGCGGCACAAAGCGGTAATGCATAGCGGATTCTTCTGGAATATAATTGAGAATGTCAAAAGGAATAGTCTGATCTTTGAGAGATTTGATCGGTACACCGAGAGCCTCACCTTTTGCTTCCAGCATATCCCTACTCTTTAGACCATGCTTCTTTAAAACCTGCTCGATGGATTCACCAGTTAGGCGCATCTCTTCGCTTACTGCCACAGCTTCTTTTTTTTCAATGGCTTTTTTTTGTACGAGAATATCGAGTATATTCATGAAGAATTCAAAAAAATTTTACTGACCACTCGCCGATAGAGGTGCAAAAGGATTAACACGACCTTTTGGTTCCGATGATAGCGTTCTACCGAAATCACGCAGACTCTGCCAAACAGGATCACTGAACACAGAATCATCTAATTGGAGTTTTTTTAGTTTTCCCAGAGTTTTGAGCAGATCTCCATCGACTGTCACTACTTGGTCGGCGACGGAAACATCGGTGAGCAGTGTATCGCTTTCTCTATTCCGAGTAGCATAAAAATAACCGGCCACGACCACCATAGCCAAAACTAGGATGGCGATAACTGGATTTTTCCATGTGTTTACTTTTTCATTCATTTTATTTTAACCAATAGGTTTTTACCGTTACTTTGTAATCATAGAGATCTCCTATATCACTCGATGCAAACTCGACAGATGTCACATCTATGAGACGCAAACTGTCTTCGAGATCGCGCATAAACGTGAGAAAGGTTTGATAAGGAGCTGTAGTACTAAACGACAAGTTGAGCGTACCATACAGAGAATTACTCACTCCGATGACATCGCTTTTTTCCACAGCATCCGTTTTAAAATTTCTGATCCTCATGCCGTAGTTTTTGGCCATCTCGTCTATGTCTATAATCAATCTGACGTTATCTATATTGTCCGGCAGGAGTTTGGTCATATCGTCTAGGTCTACTTCGTTCATATTGTTGAATTTCTCGAGCAATTTGTCCCTTTCGGCTTGGAGCTGTTTTGAATTATTGAGCGCGCGATCGTATTCCGCTTTTTCTATCCTTTGGCCTCTTATAGTTTCATACGTAGGATCTATATAGCCGAAAAAAAGACCTATGGACGAAAGTATAAAAATGATTGATAAGATGTTGTTCATGGGTTTGTAGTGGTTTCTGTAATATTTTCAATATTTTCGTTTTGAGTGGCACTACGAGATATATCGAACGAATATAAAACGAGGCTCGGATCGACCGTAGTTAGAATTTTAAATGATACTGTGCCGTTCGGTTCCAGAGCCATATCGCTTATAATGGTATTTTTGAGATATTTTTGAGAATTGAGCAGATCTGATTCCAAAGCAACAGAAGAATAGTTTTGAGCTTGACCTTTCATTTCGATGTTTATTTTGTCCGAGGCTAGATATGAAAAACTGAAGTCTTTGAACCGAACCGTACTCAAAGTAACCGTTGAGAGAAAATCAAAAAAAGGTGTGATGGCCAAATGTCCTGCCAGTAATTTTTTGGAAGTTTCTATGCGCGTATCGAGCCGGATGATTTGCTCTATGAGTTCTGGCTCAAAAGCCCCTTTGGCGCGTTCTAAAGTGACTTTATTGGATTCAATCTGTTTTTTAATGAGACTTTTGTAAAAGAAAACTCCGCCAGATAGAGCGATGACCACGATAAAGAGAGTAGTCGCCAAAAGAGAAAACAGATTTATACTCGTGGATACGGAACGGCCTACCGCCTGAGCCACGATTGGCTTTCTAGGAATGAACGACGTCTTAAATTGAGGATCCATATCTATTTATTATACACTGAAATGTCTTGAGGCTATCCCCAGACTAGCTCAATCTCACTCTTCCTCCTGAAGTTTTCTCAGAGCTATGCCTATGGCTACGGCAAATTCTGGACCAGCTGTGCGCAAAACAGGTTCGAGGAATGCCGGGGCTTCGGTTTTGGAAAAAGGGTCGCCGAGGATAACTTCCATCTGAAAACGGGTGCGAGCTATTTCCAAAAAACCGCGCAAGAGAGAGCCACCTCCTGTGAGAATGATTTTTGAAATGCTCTTGTTATATTTGCGCTCATAGGCACCGACTACCCGGGCGGTTTCGGAAAAAACATAGTCCAGATTGAGAGTAATGATTTCTTTTATGTTTTTATTGTCCGGCTCGGCAGATATGCCTATGGTTCTCTTCATATGTTCCGCATCGCCGACCGAAAGTCCTAGAGCTCTGGAAAGAGCGAGAGTAATTTCTTGTGATCCTCTGTTAATCGTGTGAGATGCTCGGAGTATGCCCCTCTCTATCACATATAGTTTTGTCGAGCCGGCTCCCATATCAAAAATCATGATTGATTCGAGATTCTGATCGACAACAGAGCGCATAGAACTGAAGATTTCGATTTCATAAAAACTGGTTTCTATTTGGGCTCCGCTACCGATAGTGTTGAGGCGATTTAAAACATCGTTATGAATGACCACGAGGAGCACATCTATGCTTTTTTCCTTTGGCGCCTCTCCAAAAACGGGTGGCTTTTCGAATTCAGAGAAAGAATTTTCTTCTTTTGGAATTATCCACCAATCGAGGGCCACTTCGGTTATGGGTACGGGAATATATTTTCTGGCTTCTATGGGAATCATAGTCGCCAATTGTTTCTGATCCATTTCAGGCATGCGAATAAAAGACAAGAGGCTCGAAGCGGTAGCGATGGAAATGCCTGCTGACTTGGTCGTCACATTGGCCTCTTTTATGAGGTCACGCAGAGCTTCTATGATTTTTTCATTGGGCAGATTGGTTGCTCGACCGATTTCCGTGCCGGCATAGGGACCGAGAGCCAATTCACCATATGTTTCAAGTACGGCCTTGCCTCCCTTTTTGCGCAGTTGGACAATTTTTATGGAAGAAGAGCCGATGTCGATGCCTAGAACGCTCTGTCCTTTTGGTTTAAAGAGATTTTGGAAAAAGGGAATGGCCATATAGAGATATTATAGCAGAAAAAAAGATGATGAAGCGTTCTATGACTTCAAGAAGCGAAAAATATGTCTGTGTGGAGTACGGAAGTTTTTCTACTGAAAAACTTCCTCGTTTCCAGCGCCGTCGCGCTTCCAAAGCCTCCACACAGACCTATTTTCGCTTCTTCATAATTTCTTTATCTCGCTATGCTAGGCTATTTCGCATGAAAAGAGAGAGTCCTAGAGAAATACGGCGAGTGATATGGAAGGCGCTAAAAATCGCTTTTGAATTTCTGCTGGATACTATTGCCCCGCCTGATGCTAATGTGAAAAAAATCGAGCTTTTATCGTCTGAAACCTTTCTGGAAGAAGCCATGAGGGGTGAAAAATTAGAGGAATCGCCGGGAGTTTTACATTTTTTGCCATATCGAAGCACAGTGGTAAAAACAGCGATCATAGAAATAAAAACACATGAAAATAGGAAAATTGCTTTTCTGCTTGCGACCTTGCTTTACGATTTTCTGCTTTCTGAACTGTCTGATTTGGAAATGTTTCAGAATTTCACTTCGCCTCTGGTCCTGCCCATACCAATCACCAGGAAAAAAAAGAGGAAGCGTGGCTGGAATCAGTGTGATCTCTTGGCCCAAGCGATGAAAAAAATTGATAGAGGCAAAACATTTGAAATTCGCACTGATATTTTGCAAAAAATCCGCGAAAACGAGGATCAGGTAGGCAAAGGCAGAACCGAAAGATTCAAAAATCTGGAGAATTGCTTTAGAGTACGCGATGAAATGAAAACACAAGGCAGAAACGTCATAATTTTTGACGATATCGTGACGACAGGAGCAACATTATCAGAAGCAAAGCGTACTCTGCTCTCCGCCGGCGCAAAGAAGGTAGTATCAGTCGCTTTGGCTCATTGAAACTGCGGGAATTGCTTCCTTACAACATGTTTGAATACTCGAGATAGTTTTCCTTTAAAGAAGTTAAACATATGGGATGTTAATAACCCTTAATATCCCCAACACCTTGGCACTACAAACTAATTATTAAAAAACGTATTCAGATCTTCTCTAAAATCATCTATTGAAACACAAATGCCATTTACTTTTTCAGCGAGTTTTTTACCAAGGAATGATTTCCCCGATGTTGGAATTCCAGTTATAAATATTCTTTTTTTATCCATAAGTGGCCCGGACCCCAAAATTTGCACACTAACCTTGTATAATTAGAAGCTAATA
>ERZ1292623.2148-Hain-H51-01um-R1-2148-length-18069-cov-8_pt1 | contig 18069 bp, 15 predicted proteins | sample MGYA00564398_ERZ1292623 | MGnify/ENA primary metagenome ERZ1292623 (study PRJEB36523, sample SAMEA6512633) | groundwater metagenome | collected 2019-01-07 | study: AquaDiva: Metagenomics assemblies of 32 groundwater samples | reverse complement strand
CTAGAGAACGCGAAGCACGTCCTCTACGGGGCCCGCGTTGCCGTTCGAAAGCAACGCCACGATTTCGCGCCACACGGTGCGTGAACGCGGCCAATTGAAGCGGCCCTCGGCAGCTTCGGGTGAGAGCCATTCGGACGCGTCGTGCTCGCTCCCAAGGGTTACCGTCGCGGGTTCGTCGACGAATGCCGCAAAGACCACTGCCGCGGTCACGATGCCCTGTTTGGGCATGTAGAACGGCTGGACGGCCACGCTGTACATGCGGGCGACTTCGAGGCCGCACTCCTCGCGCATTTCGCGGACCGCCGCTGTCTCGGGGCGCTCACCCGCCTCGATTCGGCCATGCACGACCTCCCACGAACCTGGGCAGCGGGTGCCCTGCCCACGTCGCAGCAGCAGCACGCGCCAACCGTCCGCGAGCGGACGAATGACGTAGACATCCACGGTGGCCACCTTCACGACGACTTCGTTGTGGTCCATCGGCGCAGCGCGGTCCGGCGTTGGGGTGGCAGGTAGATACTGCGGCGGCCCGCCGCCGTCCACACGCAACGGTGGCGTCGCGACCCGCAGCAGTTCGACCTGCGACGTATGTCCCCGCTCGACATGCGCCATGCCGGATTCCCAGAGCGACCGCATGCCCCCCGCGCGGGCGTATTCCGCCAACCTGTCCGCGGCCTCACCCACCGCCACGGCGCGCGCGAAATCCGGCGAGGAAATGAGCACTTCGACGATGGCCAGGCGACCGCGGTACCCGTTGCCGTCACACTCGGCGCATCGCGCAGGCGACGGTTCGGCAACCATCAAGCGATCGCGAGGCATGACGCCCGCCCGGCAGGTGCACGCGCGGCGCATGAGTCGCTGGGCAATCACGCCTTTGACGGCCGTGGCGATCTTGTACGGGGCAATGCCAACATCGGACAGTCGCGTGACGGCGCTGGCCGCGTCGTTCGTGTGCAGCGTCGAGAAGACCAGATGACCGGTGAGGGAGGCCTGGATCGCGATCTCGGCCGTCTCGCGGTCGCGGATTTCGCCGATGAGAAGGACGTCGGGGTCCTGGCGCATGATGGACCGGAGCGCCGTGGCGAACGTCAGTCCGGCGCGCTCGTTCACCTGCACCTGAACGATGCCCGGCAGGCGATACTCGATCGGATCCTCGACGGTGACGATGTTGACGCCTTGCTGCTGCAGGCGGCGCAGCGCCGCGTACAGCGTCGTCGTCTTCCCAGACCCGGTGGGGCCGGTCACGAGGATCAGTCCTTCACGGGCATCGAGCAGTCGATTGATGCGCTCCTGCTCGTCGTCGAGGAACCCCATGCCGTCCAGCGTGAGTACGGCAGTGCGGCTGTCGAGCACGCGGACGGCGACCTTCTCGCCGTGTGAGGCCGGCAACGTGGAAACGCGCAGGTCCACGGCAACGCCGTTGACCGCGATGCGCGTCCGGCCATCCTGCGGGCGCAAGCGGTCGGCGATGTCGAGGCCGCAGAGGATCTTGAGGCGCGACACCAGCGACGGCGCCACCGAGCGCGGCAGCGTGCGCACATGGCGCAGCACGCCGTCCACCCGGTGCCGCACGACGATGCCGCTCTCCTCGGGTTCGATGTGAATGTCGCTGACGCGCGCCGCGATGCCGCCGCCCAGCAGGTCGTCGACAAGCCGCGTGATTGTGGTGGGATCATCGCCGTCCACCGACATCGGCGGCGCCGTCTCGACGTCGGCCGTGAGGTGCTGGACGTCCAGCTTGGGTGCGTGCGGCGCTTCGTCACGATACGCCTGGTCGAGCGCCAGTGAAAGCGACAAGGGACTCGCCAGCGAGAATCGCACCGTGCGCCCGGTCGCGAACGCAATGGCCCGTTCGCAGTCGAGGTTGAGCGGATCCGCGGTCGCTACCTCAAGTACGCCGTCGGCCGCGCGAATCGGCAGCACGCGATAGCGCCGGGCCCAACGCTCCGGCAGCAGCGCGCGCGCATTGGCTGAACCGCCGCGGAGGTCCGCGACCGGCAGGTCGAATCGCTGGGCGGCGATCGCCAACAGTCGCTCGTCGCTCAGCATGCCCGAGGCGACGACCGCTTCCCACAGCGGACGGCCATCCGCCGCCAGAGACGCGACCGGCTCCTGCCCATACAGACCCGCGAGCAGGGGGCGCAGCCAACTCTCGTTGGACCAGGCGGAATCGACCATGGCGCCAATGTGCCGCTTTCAGCGCCGCCACCATCGTCATTTCACCGCGCCGAGTGGCGCCGTTTTACATGATGCTCCAGAAGGGACGCGTGACGTCGATGCTGAACATCCAACGACCGGTTGGGAGCGCGCGGGAAACGTCCAGTCGCAACAGATCGAACGCCGCGATCAGACTGACGCCGGCGGACTGATACCACCCCGTACCAGTGGACCGGAACGGGTCGGTCGCCGGTGCCGGGAAGGTGCCTCGCTTGATCTCCATTCCCGCGCCGACTTGATGCATCCCTGCCACAGTCCAGTGCGGCGCCAGCATGGCTCGCGCAGGCAACCGGCCGAAACGCCCGAGCGAGACCCGGGGCACCGGTACGGGGAACCTCGCCTCGAAACCATGAGACTGCGTCCCGGCACCGACCAATGAGTGATAGGCGTAGCCTGGCGCGCTCACTGGCCCGCCAAGGAAGAAGAGATCCTGCGCGAGGACGGTGCCGCCACTCAGCACACCGGCAAACGTCTCGTGCAAGAGCTGGATGGGTCCGAACGATCGCTCCACCCTCGCCGCCGCCGTCAGTCGAACGACCTCGTAGTTCGCAGTGCAAATCGTCGGAGCGGCGCAGGCAATTCGCTCGCCAGGAAACTCGGTAGACGACCGTGCGACAGCGCGAAACTGCCATTCCAGCCCCCAAAACGTCGCCGTGGGCACATCCAGCCGAAGGTCGGCCGAGTACGTCTGCTGCGCAGCCGCGTCGAATGCCGCGCGGAATGATCCCGCGAAGGACCCTGCGTGCAACGCCAAGGGGACGTGCTTCGCCTTCGCAAGCGTCAGCGTCCAGTGCGTCGGACCCCACGGCAGCGCTCCAACGACTCCCAATTCGCGCACGCCAAAGTGGTCGGTGAAGTCGGAACCGAACTCCTGCGCTGCAAGGCTGTTCATCAGCATCGAGCGCTCGACGACGTCGCCAGCGTCCCGCACGTCGTCCGACGCAAAGACCTTAAGCGCCGCACCGCCCCTGGACTGCCAACCAACAGACAACGAGCCGCGCGCGCGGTGGTCACCGAACCCGAAACGGCCGCGCAGATCGGCGATCCATCCGCCGCCGAACTGCGCGGAGACTCCGGTGCCGAGCGCGAGGCCACTGGTGCGATCGAAGCGCACCAAGTCACTGGCCCCGCGCGCCGCCAGAACGCCGCGCTTGCGATTCAGTCCTTGCTCCCGAACGAGCAGGCGGGCCGCCTCCTGCACGCGACGGATCTCCGACGGCGTGGGAATCCGCGATTCTTCAGGAAGTGAATCGACGAGGCGTGGCGTTGCCCAGGGGTACGCACGCAACTGGGCAGGCGGCGCCGACGTAATCTCAGGTCCCACGTAGGGAACGGTGACGAGTTCCGCGTTTACGGCATAGTCACCGATCTCCCACCGGCCGCGGATGATGCCGCGCACTGGATAGTCCAGCCACGACAAGACGCGGCGGATTTCCACTTCCTGCCGCCGTGGCAGCCAGAAACGTGTGCCGACGAGGCCGTTCTCCAGCACGATGGACACGTCCTCGAGCATCCGGTCCAGAAACGACGCGCGCGTGAAGCTGAACGCCATGCGCACCACCCGCGCCTCGTCGCGATCGAGATACACGGCGCCGATGACGCCGGGCCGTTGCTCGTTCCTCGGGCGCACCTGCACCTCGTAGACATCGATCACCCGACCGGGAATCGTGATCCGCAACGAGTCGGTGAGCGCGAAGTGATAGGACTGGAGACCGGGCCCGGAAAGCGGATGGGGCACGTCGCGCACCTCGTCGCCTTCGCCCAGGCGGATGGTCGCCGGAAAGTTGTTCTGGATGATGCCGAGGTGATCCAGATGGTATTGGATGTCAGTGGGCAGCAGCGTCGTGTCACGCCGGCCCACGATTCGCTGCTTGCTGACGTCTGGCGCGCGCCAATAGACCTCCAGCGCGAGCTCATCCGCCTTCACCACCCTCGGCAACTCGCGAAACCCAACGCCCAGCTGTGCCAGGAACGTGACGTACCCGTGCGCCGTGGCCTGGTAGCCCGCCAGACCGCTGTCGGTAAGTTGTTGGACCCGACGGTCGGTCGCCTGCCGCACGATGGTGAGCACACGTGGGTCGTCCCACGCCTGCGCGCCAAGCCGCGACGCCAGGACCAGCAGCGCCATCACCACAGCGGGTGCCCGCTTCGAGAGCATACAGAAAGAAATAGATGCTGACCCCCGTCTGGCGCGAAATCCCGTTCGACCTGGAAACACCGGTGGCCGCTTTCGCCAAGCTGCGGCGCGGCCCGTTCTCATTCCTGCTCGAGTCTGCGCCAGCCGGCGGCGAAAGCTGGTCGCGCTTTTCCTACCTCGGTGCCGATCCGCGCGGCGCGTGGCGCCTCAAGGATGGCGTCGTGCAGGACTGGACGCCCGACCGCGGCTGGCACCAGGAGAGACGCCCCAAGGATCCCCTGGCGGACCTCGAGTCGGTGCTCCGGCGCGAACGCGTGGAGTCGAATCCGGCACTTTCGGCTGCCACTGGCGGCTTCTGGGGCGGCGCGGTGGGCTATTTCGCGTACGATGTCGTACGTCATATCGAGAAGCTCCCGCGGCCACCGCGGCGTGTCGTGGATGTGCCCGACGCGATCTTCGTCTTCCCGCGCGTGTTGGTGGTCATCGACACCCTGCTCTCGCGGGCCGTTCTTGTGGCGTCCGTGGTGACGCCGGACAGCGCAACGGACGGCGCCAAGCGCCGGCTGGCTGACGAAGCGCTGCGCGCCCTGGACGCCGCGGAACGGCAGCTTCGCGCGCCCGGCACGCTGGCGCCCCTTGGGTCGGTGACCGCCGAGCCGGCAACGTCAGAATCGAGCTACACTCGCGCCGCCTTCGAGCGCGATGTCCAGCGAATCAAGGACTACATCGCGGCGGGCGACGCTTTTCAGGTGCTGCTGGCGCGTCGCATGATTCTGGAGCACGATTTCGATACGACTGACCTGTATCGCCTCCTCCGGTCGATGAATCCGTCGCCGTACATGTTTCACCTCCGGCTCGACGGCATGGAGATGGTCGGCTGTTCGCCGGAATTGCTGGTTCGCGTCCAGGACGGCCGCGTCATCGTGCGACCCATCGCCGGAACCCGGCCCCGCACGGGCGATCCTCGCGTCGACGCGGATCTCGCGGGTGAGCTGGCCGCGGATGACAAGGAGCGCGCCGAGCACCTGATGCTGGTGGACCTAGGGCGCAACGATGTGGGCCGCGTCGCCAAGTACGGCACGGTGACCACGCCGGAGCTCATGACGGTCGAGCGCTACTCGCACGTGATGCACCTCGTCAGCGAAGTGCAGGGCGAACTGAACACGGACGCGACGGCCATGTCCGTGCTTCGGGCCGCCTTCCCGGCCGGCACGATGACAGGGGCGCCGAAGGTGCGCGCCATGGAGATCATCGACGAACTGGAGCCCGAGCGCCGCGGACCCTACGCCGGCGCGGTGGGTTACATCGCCGCGGACACCGGCCGCATGGACCTGGCGATCACGATCCGGACATGCGTGGTGGCCAACGGGATGGCGTCCGTTTGCGCGGGTGCGGGCATTGTGCATGACTCGGTTCCGAGCCGGGAATGGGAGGAGACCGAGAACAAGGCTCGGGTGCTGCTGGCCGCCATCGGCCGCGCTCGTGCGATGGGTCACAAGCCCAACGAAGGCAACGACTAGGCAGGACGGGGGCGCGCTTTCATATTCCCTGCACGCCATGCGCCTCAAGCTGACCAGCGCCGACGGCAGTCAGAACATCGAGCTCAAAACCGGCACCACCCTTATCGTAGGGCGCGCGCCGACGAGCGAGATCCCCGTCTTCGATCCGACCATTTCCCGCCGACACGCGGAACTGGTCGCGGAGGACAAGACGTTGCGCGTCAAGGATCTCGGCTCCAGCAACGGCACGTTCCATAACGGCACGCGGATCGAGGGCTGCACGGTCAACGTTGGCGACACGATCACGTTCGGCAAAGTCGCGTTCAAGTTGGCGTCCCTCGCCCCGACGCCGCCGCCGGGTATGGCTGCTGGACTCGCCGGCGTCCCGGCAGGCGCGACGATCGTCCGCCCCATGCCGGTGCACAACACCCCCGGCACCGCATTTGCGGCCATCAGCAAGTCTGCCGAACAGGCAGCCGAGCAGACGCCGGCCGAAAAGGTCCAGCAAAAGCTTTCGATCCTGCTCGAGGTTTCCAAGGAACTCGGCCGCGCCGTGGACATGGACTCGATCCTCGGCAAGATCGTGGAGCAGGCGTACACGGTGCTCAACGTGGACCGTGTCGCCATTCAACTGATGGACACGGGAACGCTCGTCACAAAGATCGCCAAGGACAAGCGCGGCGGCGACCAGCCGCGCGCAGTGCCGCAGTCCATCGCACGCCAAGCGGTGGACCAGAAGGTGGCGCTCAGCGGCGACGCGGGTCAGGACGTCGGTTTCGAGAAGGGCGCATCCATTGTGCTGCAGGCGGTGCGGTCGTTCATCTGCTCGCCCCTGATGGCCGGCGAAGGCCGCGTGCTCGGCGTCATGTACGTGGACAACGTTTCCGCCACACACAAGTTCACCGAAGAAGACTTGGACTTTGTCATCGCGTTCGCTGGCATCGCGGCGGTCGCCATCGAGAACAGCCAGTTCGCCGAGCGCATCCGCAAGGAAGCGCTGGCCCGCAGCAACTTCGAGCGCTACTTCACGCCGCAGCTGGCCCAGCGAATCGCCAGCGCCGGCGAGGGCGCCACGCGACTGGGTGGCGACAAGCGCGAAGTCACCGTGCTGTTCTCCGACATCCGCGGCTTTACCGCCCTGTCGGAAAAGATGCCGCCGAGCGAAATGGCAACGTTGCTCACGGACTACTTCACGGAAATGGTGGACTGCGTGTTCAGAAACGAGGGCACGCTGGACAAGTTCATTGGCGACGCCGTCATGGCCCAGTGGGGCGCGCCGCTTGGCACTCCGGAAGATTCTGACAAAGCGATGATTGCGGCGATGGAAATGATGGACGAGTTGGACAAGCTCAACGTGAAGTGGAAGGCCGAAGGCCGCACCGAATTGCATATCGGCATCGGACTCAACCACGGCGAGGCGTTCGCGGGGAACATCGGCTCAGAGAAGCGGTTGGAGTACACGGTCATCGGTGATACGGTGAACACGGCCAGCCGGTTGTGCTCGGCGGCGGGCCCCGGAGAGATCCTCATCTCCGAGGACATGCGCAAGTCACTGAAGACGGTCCCTGCGCTCGCGGTCTGTCCCCCAATGGTACTAAAGGGCAAGAGCCAGCCCGTGCCGGTGTATCGCATCGTGCGTTGAAAGTTCCAGCCGGGTATGAGCGGTTGCTGCTGGGGCACGCGGTGGCCGTAGCGCGATCGGATTTCGCGATCAGCATCCGGCGATCGCTCGTTGGCGCCGACGGCGCCCGAAGTACCCTCCTTGAGTACGCCGCCAGACAGCCGGGAACCCGGGTGCTGCAGGGCCGCGGCGCCACGTACGCCGTCTCCCTTCCCCAGAGCACCTCGCGGGTCGTCGTCCGCCACAACCGGCACGGCGGCCTGCTGGGCGGCTTGACGGGAGACCTGTTCCTCGCACCGACGCGGGCACCGCACGAGCTCGACATGGCGCTGGCGCTCGCGCAGCTGGGCGTACCGACGCCGGAAGTCGTGGCATTCGTGCTGTATCCGCCCGGGGGCATCCTGCAGCGCAGCGATGTCGCGTCGCGCGAAGTCACCGGCGGACGCGACCTGGCCGACATCATGCTTCGTGACGGTGGCCCCGAGCGCGCAGCCGCGATCGCCGCGACGGCACTGCTGGTGGCGACGATGGCACGCGCCGGGGCGCGCCACGCGGACCTCAACGCCAAAAACATTCTGGTCACGTACGAAACGGCCTATGTGCTGGACCTCGACCGGGTCCAACTCGGCGCGTCGCCCGCGGACGCGCTCGACGCCAACCTCACGCGGCTGGGACGCTCGCTGCGAAAATGGCGGGACCGCTTTGGCGCGCGCGTCTCCGAGCGGGACATCGCCGAACTCGAGGGCAACTCGCGGCGCGCGCTGGAGCACGTCTCGTGAGCGCGCTGGGCTGGCTGGACGACTGGCGTCGCCGTGTGAAGGCGGCAGCGTGGCGGCGTGCCGGCAGTGTGCCGGGCGCGGCGGGCCACGGCGCCGCGCGCTGGCTGGCCATCGAACTGGCCGTCACCGGCGCGACGGCGGGCCGCTACGGATGGGATGACGCGGGCATCGACGAGCGTGTTGTTGAATACGCGTGGGCATTCGAGCGCGTCGCCGCCCTGCGCGCCAAGGACAGCCGTGTGCTCGATGCCGGCTCGGTGCTTAACTACCCGTGCGTGTTGCGGGCCTGGCGCGGCGCCAGTTTCCCGCCGGTGTCAATCGTCACGCTCAAGTACGAAGGCGCCGCTGTCGTATCCGACGGCGTTCGTTACGAGTTCGCCGATTTGAGGAAGCTCCCCTACCGCGACGAGTGGTTCGAGGTCGTGCTCAGCCTCTCCACGCTGGAACACGTGGGACTCGACAACACGATTTATGGTGCGGCCGCCGAGTCGGCGCGGGACGCAGACGCCGAGGTGACGCGCGCACTCGGGGAACTACACCGAGTGACGGCGCCAAGCGGCACGCTGTTGCTGTCCGTGCCGTTCGGCGCGCGTTCCAACCGCGGCTGGTTCCGCATTCTGGATGCCGGGGATCTGGACATACTGGCGCGCGCGCCGGGCTGGACGAACGCGCGTGTGCGGTACTTCCGCTGCACGCGCGAAGGGTGGCGCGAGTGCGCCGCCGACGACGCCAAGTCCGCTGGTTACAACGAGCCCCTCAATCGACCGGGCCAGCAGACCGCACCAGCGTGGGTCAGTGGTGCCGAGGCAGTTGCGCTGCTGGAAATGACCCGTTCCTAGCGAAAGGCAGGAGCCGAAAGCCGGTATCAGACCCAGCCGCGCGCCGGACCGAACTCGTCGATGAGCGAGTCGAGCGCGGCGACGACGCGCTCGGACGGCAGCGGCGCGACGCGCTTGGGATCGTCGCTGAACACCACGCGACCCAGCGTCTTGTATGGACTCCATTGCCCGGTGTCCTTGCGCTGCAGGCACAGCGTCGTGGTCTCGAACGCCGACGCGGCATGGGTCACCGATGTGTCCGGACTGATCAACAGGTCCGCGGTCGCGACCGCGGCTAGCACCTGGTGCAGCCTGAGCGAAACGACCTTGGCGCCGGCGGGCACCGCGAGTGCGTCCGCGGCGGCCAGCTCCGCCGGCATGCCAACGATCATGATTGCGGAATCTGGCAACCGGTCGCGTACTCGGCGCAACACCGGCGCGTATTTCTCGGGCGGCCACCAGCGCTCTGGATGCCCCACCGACAGGTTCACCAGCACGCGAGGCTTTCCAGACCCGACTGTCAGCCACGTCGCGTTCGCCTCGGCTCGCAACGCATCCGGCATGGGGATGTGAGGGCGCCAATCGCGGCTCTTCGGCTGGACGCCGAATGGTCCGGCCAGCGCGACCACCTGGTCAGTCCAATGCGGAAGGTCCTTTTCTGGAATTCGCACCGTGTAGACCTGGTCGTTGCCGCGCCCAACAAGTCCGATGCGCCATGGCGCTCCCGTCGCGAGCAACAGACAGCTCGTCTGCATGTTCACGTTGCGCACGGCGACGCGCCCATCAACGACGGCATCGTACCGGTTGCGACGCAAGCGCGCCCACAGCGGCGCCGCTTTCAACAGGAACTCGCGCTTGTGGACGATCACTTCGTTCACGAACGGCAGCGTGCGGGCCACGGGCGCGTTCTGCGGCGAGGCCAGGATATCAAACGTGATCGTCGGCGAGGCCTCGGCGATGGCCCGCATGATTTCGATGGACACGATGAAATCACCGATGCCATCGTCGCGGATGAACAGCACGCGATACGGCCGCGCGCCCCAGTCGGGCAGCTTTGGCGCCACCCCGCCGCCGAATACGGCCGAGAGTCCACTCAGAATCAGGCGGCGGACACCGTTCTCGACGTCTCTCAACGCCATTTCTGCTCCGCGATGATCTCGTCCAGCGCGGCGACGACGCGCGTTGTTGGCAGTGCTCGCAGCGAGCGCTCGTCGTCGCTGAACGCGATGCGGCCGGCCATCCGGTACGGTTCCCACTGCCCGGTTCCCTTTCGCATCAACGCGAGCATAGGGACGTGAAATGCAGACGCGACGACGGTAATGGCCGTGTCCGGACTGACGACCAGGTCCGCCGAGGCGATGGCCGCGGTGACCTGTGCGAGCGTGAGCGGCACGGCCTTCGCCCCGGCCGGATCAGCAATGCGAGTCGCCGCCGGGTCGCCACCTGGCATGGTCGGGAGAATGATCGTTGCCGACGGGAGTCGCTCGCGCATCCTCAACAACAGTTCGCCGAACTGGTCCACCGGCCACTGCCGGTCCTCCGACGCCGAGTAGAGGTTCACGAGCACGCGCGGGCGGCCCTCGCCGCACTCGGCCCAGACCCGCTCGCCGCCAGCCCGCTCGGCGTCCGATAGCGGCAGTCGCGCGCGCCAATCGCGGCTGTCCTGCGCAATGCCAAAGGGCCTGCCCAGCGCGACGTACGCGTGAATCCAGTGGTCCACCGCCTCCAGGCGCACCGGCACGCTGTACACGCGATCGTTGCGGCGGCCGCCGAGCCCAATGCGCCACGGAGCACCGGTCGCCAGCATCAACGCCTGGGTGTGCTTGTTGACATTGCCGATGGCGGCGCGCCCGTCGATGACCACGTCGTATTGGCGACGACGCAGTTCACGCCACACCGGCCATGACGCGAGGAACGCGCCCCGCTGGTGCACGATGACGTCGTTCACGAACGGCAACGACCGACCGAACGCGGCGTTCGATGGCGAGCACAATAGATCCACGGTGAACTTCGGAGACACTTCGGCAATCGCCCGTATGAGTTCCATGGAGACCATCAGGTCGCCGATACCGTCGTCACGAATGAAAAGGACGCGATACGGCCTGGCCTGCCAATCGGGAATGGACCGCGACGCGGCGCCACCAAACAACCGCACCAGCGTCCATGAAAACGCGGACCGGACCGCCGCTTCGATGGAAAGACCCATGGCGCGGCCGGGAGGCTCAGGCCTGTGCGGGTCCCGCGCGCCGGTACTGCGGGTCGTTGTACATCTTGAACTGGCGATAGACCTTGGGCACCACGCGCCCGGCGGACATGTCCTTCACCAGTTTCGACAGCTCCGCGGCGAGATCGTCGCGCTGCTCCGCCATCACCTCGAGTCGCGCTTCACAACGCTCGCGGAACCCGGAGGGGGCATCGTCGCGCTGAGCCTGCTCGCGCATATGATAGATCTTGAGTTCGATGATGGAGATCTTGTCGACCAGCCAACCCACCGTCTCAGCCACGCTTGCCCGCCTTCCTCTTCTTTGCGGGCTTCTTCGGCGCCGCCGCGATCGTTGCCCGGAACGCTTCGTCGACGCGCTCGATCAGGTCGTTGCGCTGCTGATTCAGCTTGTCGACGTTGCGCTTGGCAGCCGCCACCTGATGGTCGTCCGGGACGCGCGCCTTATCCTCCTCGTGCCACAGGACGATGTTCGTCGCGGCAAGGCGCGCCACGAGATCGCCCAGGTTGTCTTTCTTGTCGGTCATAGGCGGCAATATACCAAGCGGTCGGGCTAGACGATTTCGATTTCCGGCAGCGGGAAGATGAACTTGCCGCCTGACGCGAGGTACTCCTTCTCGCGCTCGAGGATGCCGTTCTTGAAGTGCCACGGGAGCGCCAGGAGATAGTCCGGCTGCATCTTCTTCGCGTCGGCCTCGGACACGATCGGGATGTTGGAGCCCGGTGTGAACGCGCCGAACTTGTCCTCGTTGACCTCGGCGATGCACGGAATGTGCTTCGGGGTCAGGCCGCAGAACTGGAGCAACACGTTGCCCTTTGTGCTGGCGCCGTAGCCGAGGACCTTTCTGCCGTCGGCGACGAGGGCGTCAATCAGGGCACGAAGATCCTTGCGGTGCTGGAAGACACGCTCCTCGAACTCGCGGTACGGCTTGGGCGTATCCAGGCCCATCGAGTCTTCCTGACGCAAAAGCCACTCGATGATCGGCGTATTGGACTTGAGGCGGGAGGCGGCCTTGCACGCCGTCACGGCAAAGCTGCCGCCGTTGATCGCGTTCATCTGCACGTCCAGGACGCGCATCCCGCCCTTCTCGAGCATGCCCTTCACGACTGTGAACGAGTAGAACTCCAGGTGCTCGTGGCAAATCGTGTCGTAGCTGTTGGTCCGCAGCATGCTGGGCATGTAGCTCTGCTCAAAGTGCCACACGCCGTCGTCCGCAAGCACCGTCTCGATATCCCCAACGAAGTCCATGGGACGTTCGAGGTCGTAGAACATCGCGATGGAGGTCACGACCTTCGCTTTCGCGCCGGGCATCTCCTTGTGGAAGACGCCGGCCGAGAAGAAGTCCGGAATCAGGCGAATGCCGTCCGTGTAGTAGCTCCTGAACTTCACGCCCGTGGGATCGATGCCAACGCGCTTCTTCGTCTTCGTGTAGGCCTTGAGGGACGTCGCGTCATTGCTGCCGATGTCGATCACCAGATCGTCGGACCCGATGTTCGCGAAGCGTTCGAGCGTCGCAATCTTCTGTTGCAGGTGACGCACCATGGACGCGTTCAGCCCCGAGCGGTAGCCGTAGTTCTCGCCGTACATCTCGTCGAGGCTGTACGACTGCTTCATCTGCAGGAGGCCGCTGTCGGGGCACCAGACCAGATCCAGCGGGCCCTTGGTGAGCTTCTCGCCCGGCGACTTCGGGAACACGCCGGTGAGATACTGCTCACCCAGCGAGAGGACGGTGACGAGATTCGGGCTGCCGCTGATGCGGCACTTGGAGATCTCGGAGTACATGGGGCCTGAATATAGGTCCGCATCCACATGACGCTCCGCTAGTTTTCCGCCCCATGGCAACGCCGCGCCTGGACCGCATCGCCATCGTCATGATGAGCGCCGCTGGCGACGCCGTGCACGTCCTGCCAGTCATCAACGCGCTCAAGCGGCACAGCCCGGCCTGTCGAATCACCTGGGTGCTTCAATCCGCCCCGGCCACGCTCGTGCGGGGCCACCCCGCCGTGGACGAGATCATCCTGTTCGAGCGAAGCGCCGGCCTGCGCGGGTTCCTCGACATTCGGCGCGAACTGGGATCACGCGCGTTCGACCTCGTCATCAACCTTCAGGTCTACTTCAAGGCCGGTATCGTCACCGCGTTCGCCAGGGCCCCGGTAAAGCTGGGCTTCGACCACGCCCGCGCACGCGACTTCAACTGGCTGTTCACCAACCGGAAGATTCCCCCGCACGAGAACCAGCACGTGCAGGATCAGTACTTCGAGTTCCTGACGACGCTCGGCGTCTCGCCGGAGCCAATTGAGTGGAACCTGGGACCGTGGCCGGACGAACGTCCATGGCAGATAGAGTTCTTCGCCGAGCTGGAGCGCCCCGCGGTGGCGATGGTGGTCGCAACGAGCAAGCCGGAGAAGGACTGGTTGCCCGAGCGTTGGGCAGAGGTCTCCGACGCGCTGTGGCATGACTTCACGCTCGAGCCGGTGATCGTCGGTGGACGCAGCGACCGCGAGCTTGCCGCCGAGCGCATCATCTTCGAGCGTGCCAGGCATCGGCCGCGCTCAGCGCTCGGCAGCGGTCTTCGCCGCTTGGTCTCCATTCTGGACGGCAGCGCGCTCGCCATCGCGCCCGACACCGGCCCGTTGCACATGGCGGTCGCCCTCGAACGACCGGTGGTGAGTTTGCTCGGGTACATGAATCCCAAGCGCACCGGCCCGTACCGTCGGTATCACGACCTGATCGTGGACGCCTACGGCGATCCGGGCGAGAACTATCCGATCAGCATGGAGCACCGACACGGCCGGATGGCACGCATCACCGTGCGCGACGTGCTCGACCGGGTGGAACGTTGGCGCGCGACCTACGCTTCTTCGAAAGGCCCGAAGGCGTAGCGCAACCCAAGGCGGCCCAGCAACCGCACGAGGAGTTGCAGGGGCAGCCCCATGACAGCGAAGTAGTCGCCGTCAACGCGCCGCACGATCGTGGCGCCGTATCCCTGAATGCCGTAGGCGCCGGCCTTGTCCATTGGCTCGCGCGTGGCGATGTAGCTGTCAATCTCCGTCGGAGTCAAGGCGTGGAAGTCGACACTCACCGTTTCCACCGCGGACTCGATGCGGCCGTGCCATGCGACGGCGACAGCGGTCATCACCAGGTGCGTGCGGCCGGACAGTCGGGCCAGCATACCTGCCGCATCGACTTCGCTGGCCGGTTTGCCCAGCACATCGCCGTCCACCACGACGATGGTGTCGCTGCCGATGACGACCGCATCCTGTTCCCCGATCGCCACCACCTTCTCACGCGCCAGTCGCTCGGCGTGCGCCGCCGGCGCCTCGCCCAGCGGATACGTCTCGTCGACGTTGGCCGGACGCACCTCGTGCGGTACGCCGATAAGCGTCAGCAGTTCGCGGCGGCGCGGCGACTGCGACGCGAGAATCACCCGAGGACGGCGCGGCGTCGCGCTCATCGTTCGAGCATGAGGGTGACCGGCCCGTCATTCACGAGTTCCACGTCCATCATCGCGCCAAACTCGCCTGTTTCCACCGTCAGGCCCCGCTCCCGCAGCATCGCAACCCAGCGCTCGTACAACGGGATCGCTTGCTCCGGTCGCGCGGCGTCGATGAAGCTCGGCCGTCTCCCCTTCTGCGCGTCACCATACAGTGTGAACTGCGACACCACGAGAATGGCGCCACCGGCTTCGACCACGGAGAGGTTCATCTTGTCTTCGGCGTCGGCGAAGATGCGGAGCCCGATGACTTTCTCGGCCATCCACTCGAGGTGCGCATCGCCGTCCGTACCGGTGAATCCCACGAGCGCCAACAGACCGCGCCCGATGCGGCCAGTCACGCGAGTGCCAACTCGGACCTCAGCGCGGGAAACGCGTTGGAGGAGAACTCTCACTTGAGAGAGGAGAGAGGAGAGAGGAGAGAGGAGAGAGGAGAGAGGAGAGAGGAATGTACTGACTGACCTTCCGCTCTCTCCCTCCTCTCTCCCTCCTCTCTCATTCCTCCTCTCTCCTCTCTCTACTCTACTGTCACCGACTTCGCGAGGTTGCGCGGCTGATCCACGTCCAGCCCGCGCTTGGCCGCGATGTAGTACGCCATCAGCTGCAGCGGAATCGCGGCGAGGATCGGATAGAGCATGTCGATCGTCTCCGGGATCCGGAACTCAAAATCGAGCTTGCCAGCCAACGACGGCTCGGACCTGCTCGTCAGGGCAATGACGCGACCGCCGCGCGCTTTCACTTCCTGCACGTTGGAGACGACCTTGTCGAAGACCGAGTCGTGCGGCGCGATGAAGACCACCGGCATGTTCTCGTCGATCAGCGCGATGGGGCCGTGCTTCATCTCGGCCGCCGGGTACCCCTCGGCGTGGATGTAGCTGATCTCCTTCAGTTTGAGCGCGCCTTCGAGAGCCACCGGGAAGTTGTAGCCGCGGCCGAGGTACAGGAAGTTCGTCGCGTGCTCGAAACGGTCGGCAATGGCCCGGATTTCCTCGGAGCGATCGAGAATCGATTGCACCTGCGCGGGGAGCTCCAACATTGCCTGGGCGATCTCGCGCCCCCGCACCACCGACATGTCACGCAGCCGGCCGAGCTTCAGGGTGAGCAGGGCGAGCGCGGCCACCTGGCTGGTGAACGCCTTGGTGCTCGCGACGCCGATCTCGGGGCCGGCATGCAGGTAGATGCCGCCGTCGTCCTCGCGGGCGATCGTCGACCCGACAACATTCACGAGTCCGAGCGTCTTCGCGCCGCGCCGCTTGGCTTCGCGCATCGCGGCCAGCGTGTCCGCCGTCTCGCCCGACTGCGAGATCACTACGCACAACGTCTTGGGGGACACGATCGGGTTGCGATAGCGGAATTCCGAAGCGTACTCGGTGTCCACGGGAATGCGGGCGTGCTCTTCGAGCATCAGCTCGCCGATCAACCCCGAATGCCAACTCGTGCCGCACGCCGTGATGACGATGTGGTCGATGGACTGCATGTCCTCACGCGACAGGTTGAGCCCGCCCAGTTTGGAAAAGCCGTCCTCGACCACGAGACGCCCGCGCATGGTGTTCTGGATCGTCTGCGGTTGTTCGAAGATTTCCTTGATCATGAAGTGCGGGTATCCGCCCTTCTCGATCTGATCCAGGTCCCAGTCGATGCGGCTGATGCCCTTGCGCACCTGATTGGAATCCAGGTCGCGCACCTCATAGCCGTCGCGCGTCAGGATGCCCATCTCGCCATCGTCGAGATACACCACTTGGCGGGTGTGCTCGAGAATCGCGGCGACGTCGCTCGCCACGTAGTACTCGCCCTCGCCCAGGCCCAGCAGCAACGGGCTGCCCTTGCGCGCGCAGACGATCTTGTCCCGGTTGCGCGTGGAGATGACTGCGATGCCGTACGTGCCTTCCACCAAACGCAACGTGTCCATGACGGCGTCTTCCAGCGCCTCGCCGCCCTCGGACGCTGCTTCGATCAGGTGGGCGAGCACCTCGGTGTCCGTCTCGGACGTGAACTTGTGGCCGCGCGCCTCCAACTCGTGACGCAGCGCGGTGCCGTTCTCGATGATGCCGTTGTGCACGACCGCGATGGAGCTGGTGCAGTCCATGTGCGGGTGCGCATTGCGCTCATTGGGGGCGCCGTGCGTGGCCCACCGGGTGTGCGCGATGCCCACCGTGCCGCTCATCGGCGACAGCCGGATCGCGTTCTCGAGCTTGGCGATCTTGCCGGCCGCGCGACGCGTTTCGAGACCCTTGCCGTTCAGGGTCGCGACGCCCGCGGAGTCGTAACCCCGGTACTCGAGGCGCTTCAGGCCCTCGATCAGCATCGGTGTGGCCACTTTCGGGCCGATGTACCCAACGATTCCACACATGCTGACGATCCCCTGTGGTTAACGCGTCGCGGTGGCCGCCAGACGCTCCAGCGGTTCCCGCGCCTTCTGTACCAGTGCCTTGGCGTCACGCTCCGTCGGCGCCTCGGCGATTACCCGTACTATGTGCTCCGTACCCGACGGGCGCACGTGCAACCAGCGGTCTTCCCAGGACAACCGCAGCCCGTCCTGTGTATCCACCGCCGCGTCGCTGAACGCCTGGCGCAGGACTCCGTACACGGAATCCAGGCTGGCCGCCGGGCGGTCGAGCTTGTCTTTCACGATCGCGTACTTTGGCAATTCTGATGCCAGCGCCGACACAGTCTTCCCCGTGTCGGCGAGCAGTTGAAGGATCAGCGCGATGCCCACCGGCGCATCGCGCCCAAGGTGCATTTCGGGGAGAATCACTCCGCCATTGCCTTCGCCACCGACCACGGCGCCTACCTCGCGCATCCGCACGGCGACGTTGATTTCGCCCACAGGCGCGCGCACGAGCTCGGATCCCGCCCGCACCACGGCATCCTCAACCACACGACTCGTGGAGAGGTTGGTCACCGCCGGCCCTTTCCGGTGTTTGAGCACCAGCATCGACGCCAGGGCCAGCGTGTAGTCCTCGCCAATCGCCTGCCCCTTTTCGGACACCAGCGCCAGGCGGTCCACGTCCGGGTCCACGGCCAATCCAATGTCCGCCTTGGACTTGCCCACCAACCGCTCAAGGTCCCCGAGGTTTTCGGCCACTGGCTCCGGCGCATGCGGGAAACGGCCGTCCGGCTCGAGGTGAATGGCGGTCACCCTGCAACCCAGGCGCTCCAGCAGCTGTGGGACGATCACGGCGCCGGCGCCACGCACGCAGTCCAGCGCGACGTGAAAGCCGCGAGACCGAATCGCCGCGACGTTCACGTACGGAATCTTGAGGATCCGTTCGAGGTGCCGGTTGGC